>Ga0307486_1003214_pt1 | contig 10758 bp, 11 predicted proteins | sample CBIW02metaG_FD_203663 | JGI IMG/M metagenome (GOLD analysis project Ga0307486, IMG submission 203663) | Sea-ice brine microbial communities from Beaufort Sea near Barrow, Alaska, United States - CBIW 0.2 | ecosystem: Environmental > Aquatic > Marine > Coastal | place: USA: Alaska | collected... | reverse complement strand
GTAACGCGTGCAACAACGACGTCTCGCGCGAAACGCGTACCGGGTGCACCCCGTGCGTCTGCCAATAAGTTGCCGGCACTGGCCGACCAGCGGGTCTATCACGTGACCCACATCAGCAATCTTGAGAACATTCTGCGTACGGGCCAACTGGTTGCAGCGGCGCAGATCGAAACCTCGATCTTGGATGTTAGTTCTCCCCTCACTCGGGAACTGCGCGGTACCGCCTCCCTCAGCACGGGGGAGCAGGTCGACCGCTATGTACCCTTCAGCCTCGTTCCCGAATCGAACTCCTGGCGTGAGCTTCGTGATGGTGCGGCGGAGCCCCGCTGGTCTGATGCCGCCCGCACCGCCTCGTCGACAGATTTTGTTTTCATAGTCACCACTATTCGAGCGCTCGGCGATGAAGCGGTTCTCGCCGACGGCGATGCGGCAGCAAGCCTCACTCGGTTCGCGACCGACGAAGACTCCATGAAGAGGATGTTGGGTAATCTGCGTGCGGATGAGCTTACCGACGACGCAGAAGTTTTGATTCATGGCTCGTTCGCATTCGACGAGGTCCAACTCGTGGGCGTTGCGAGCGACCGTGCTCGTGATCGGGTGAAGGAATTGCTCGACGCTGCGTCCTTTGCGACGAAGGTGGCAGTCTACCCACCATGGTTCATTCAGTAAGATTCGCGGTAGCGTTGGTGCATGACGAACGACTTCGCTAAGCACCCTGTTGATGAAGCTTCTGCCGCTGCATTGGCGGGAAGCAGGTTGCGCTACGGCCTTGTCGACACCTCTGATCGAGAATCTTTCGCCGCCTGGTTTCAAGCCGATTCTCGTGGATTTCACGGGCCAATCATGTCGGAAGAGCAGGTCGATTCAAATTTCTCCGGTGTGACCTACCGTCGCACCGTTGGAGTGTGGGATGAAGGTCTAGTCGCGCCTGAAACACCGGTTGCAACAACAAGTTCCTGGACAGAACAATTGTCGGTGCCAGGCGATCGCACCATAGATGCGTGGGCAATTAGTTCTGTCACGGTTTCTCCAACGCACCGACGCCGTGGGATTGCGCGGTCGCTTCTTGAGGGTGAGTTGCGTTCTGCGGCAGAGATGGGCTTGCCGATGGCCATGCTGACGGTCTCAGAGTCAACAATCTATGGCCGTTTCGGTTTCGGACCAGCAGTTTTTGCCGCCGATCTCTCAATCGACACTAAACGCGCGAGATTCGATTCCCCGGAACGTCGCGGCAGACTTCAACCGGTGTCGGCAGCTGAATTCAGTCGTGAAGCTCCGCAGATTTTTGAACGCATCCGCGCGTCGACCCCTGGACAGATAAAGATCTGGCCGCTGCGTTGGGATCAGATTGGGGGTCAGTCGCCGGGTGACGAGGACTACACGAAGAAGACTCGTGTCGTGAGGTTCGACGACGATGGGGGCACACCGCGGGGATTTGTCGTCTACCGCGTGACTGGCGGAGAAGTCGACTTCACCAATCACACGTTGACGGTTGACTATCTGCTCGCGGAAAGCGCAGAAGCCTATGAGGCTTTGTGGCGTTTTGTTTGTGAGGTTGACCTAGTAGGCGAGGTGAAGGCGGAACTCCGTTCGGTGGACGAGCCACTCCTGTGGCACCTTGCCGACATGCGTGCTGTCACTGCCACGCCGATTGATCATTTGTGGCTTCGAATGCTTGATGTGCCCGCTTCGCTATCTGCACGCCGCTATTCGGGGGCTGCGCGCGTTGGATTCGATGTCTCGGATGCACTTGGTTTTACTCAGGGTTGCTTCCTGCTGGAGACTGACAACTCGGGGGTGCCACACATCAGCTGCGTCGAGAAGTTTCCTGCCGATGCAGCCACGGTTGCTCTGTCTGTTAACGAACTCAGTTCCCTGTATCTCGGGGGTGCGAATGTCGCGAGCTTGGTTGCTGCTGGTCGGATCCGTGAGCTTACTGATGGGGCTGCGGCAACTATCGAGCGTACTTTCCATTCACCCGTTACTCCCTGGTTGAGTGTCTGGTTCTAGCCGGCTCTGATTCGTAGTGGTGCGAGATTGATGCTCAACTAACAGTGCGAGAATTGACCCATGACTGCCGCTCTTGACCACGTCCATGATCTCGCTAGCTTCGTTTCGGCATCACCGTCGTCGTTTCACGCGGTGGACGAGGCCGCGCGTCGCCTTCGCGAGGCTGGTTTTAGCGAACTCCACGAGGCCGATGACTGGAACGGTGCTCGCACGCGCAAAGCCGCAAAGTATTTCGTGATTCGTGACGGTGCGATCGCAGCATGGATCCAGCCGACCAAAGCAACGGCGACAACGCCCTTTCGCATTCTCGGCGCGCACACCGATTCGCCGAGCTTTAAGCTCAAACCAAAACCAACTACGGGCAATGAGGGGCTGCTGCAGGCTGGTGTCGAAGTTTATGGTGGCCCACTGCTGAACTCGTGGCTTGACCGCGAGCTTGAGTTGGCCGGTCGAATCATCTTCAGCGACAGCACCACAGAGTTGGTACGCACCGGGCCACTGTTGCGATTTCCGCAACTCGCAGTGCATCTTGATCGTAAGGTCAACGACGGCTTGACCCTCAAACGCCAGATGCATATGAATCCGGTCCTTGGATTGGGTGAGCAGGGAGATGCCGATCTGCTCGAGCACCTCGCGTCGCTTCTCTCATCGGCGTCATCACAGCGTTCCGCCGCAGACATCGACGGCTACGATATCGTCGTTGCCGATACCGCCGCACCCGCGGTGTTCGGGCTTGATGAGAGGCTGTTTGCCTCGGGTAGACTCGACAATCTTTCATCGGTTCATGCCGGTCTCGTCGCGCTCATCGGACTATCTTCCAAGCTTGACCACATTCCGGTATTCGTTGCTTTTGATCATGAAGAGGTTGGTTCGGCTACGCGCTCAGGCGCTGCCGGGCCGTTCCTCGCTGATCTCCTCGCGCGTATTGGTGGCGGGTTAGGCGGTACCGACACTGACCGGATGCGTGCCGTAGCCGAGTCGTGGTGCCTCTCGTCTGACGCGGGTCACGCCGCGCACCCCAACTACCCAGAACGTCACGACCCCGCAAATCGACCGCGTCTCGGCGGGGGCCCGCTGCTCAAGATCAATGCAAATCAGCGCTATGCAACCGACGGTCTCGGCGCAGCCGAATGGGCCCGCGCCTGCCGCCAAGCAGGTGTCGAGTACCAAGAGTTCGTCTCGAACAATGACATGCCGTGTGGTTCGACGATCGGTCCGATCACAGCGACCCGTCTCGGTATCCGCACGATCGATGTTGGCCTACCGTTGTTGTCAATGCATTCAGCTCGTGAAATGTGTGGGATCGCCGATCCGATCGCCCTGAGCCGCGCAATTGCTGCGTTCTTTTCCCCGGCGTAGATCGCGCTGATGGCCGATTCCTGACCCCGGATCACTGAGAGAGCTGAACACGCTCGTGCCAGCCGAGTTCGTGAAGTGCGAATGTGGTGAGGAATCCCACAGTAACGGTCAGTCCAGTGATCGTTCTGTCGCGCGCGAATACTTCCGGAATCATTGTGATTGACAGCATCGCGAGGATGGCCCCTGCAGCCACCGTAGTGACAAATGCGACCGTCGACTGACTCGCGCTTGCGAGAGCAAATGTGCCCACCATGGCGGCTATTCCGCTCGCAACTGCAATTCCGCCCCAGACACCAAAGACGTATTTGGCCGACCGCCCCGACTGCTTCATCCCTGCTGATGCCGAGAGGCCCTCAGGCACGTTTGAGAGGCCGAATGCTATGAGAAGCGCCATGCTCATGCCTCCGGTTGCCACGACGCTGAGCCCGAGAACAAGTGACTCGGGGATGCCGTCAAAGGGCGCCCCAATTGCAATAGCCGTGCCGCTGCCCTGTTTCTCATTCTCGGAGGATTGCAGCGACGAGGATCGTTTTCGGTGTCGCGCACAGTATCGCGCAAGGATACTGTCAGCGATTACAAAGAGGATTGCCCGACAAGGCATCCCGCGATGGTGGCGGTGACGGATCCGGGTACCTTCACAAACCATGACAGGAGCGCTCCGATTACCAGCATGGTGCCCGACACGAATGCCGCCCCGCCAGCGATCAGAAAATCGGGCATGGAGTGAGTCCTTTCGGAACTGCTGAGAGAGCGGCTAAAAGAGTGGGGTGGATCCGTCAGTTGCGCCACCAAGGCGTGCGTTGCGGAGACTGGAGTCGCTGTTTGCGGCACCGGGGAACCCTGGACCTGCCGGACATTCGCTGCCACGCTGGAACGCTTCTGCGGCCCCGCGGGCACGCACATCAGCGGCTTCGTTGAGGGGGTGGCCTACGTGACCGCGCACCCATTCGAAACGGTAGCGTCGCCCGACGATTGCCTCGTCGATGTGGGTAAGGAGATCCACATTCATCACCGGCTTACCGTCGCCCTTGCGCCAGCCCTTCTTCTTCCAGCCGGGCATCCACTTGGTTACGGAATTGATCACGTACTGGCTGTCACACAGAATCAGTAAATCGTCGTCGATGTGTTCCGTGGAACGAAAGAGTTGCAGAACGGCCATAAGCTCGCCCTGGTTGTTCGTAGCATGATCCCAGCCACCTGCTGCCCACCTGTTGTCGTCGATGTACCAGGCCCATCCGGCGGGCCCTGGGTTGCCGAGTGCTGATCCATCGGCAGCAGCAGTAATCGTCATAACAGCCTTTCTTCTGTACGTGCAGTGCGGCCGTGCCACTCAGCCCTTCGACTCTAGTTGCTGAACATCGTCACAGATTCTGATGTCCGGCACACTATGAGCACCATTCGGTTTTAGGCTAGTGCTGTGCCCGATGTCAAAACACTTTCGCCAGCCCTAGAAATCACGGGACTTACCAAACGATTTGGCGACAAGCTTGCGGTGAACTCTGTCGATCTTGTTGTTCCGCGCGGCTCCTTTTTTGGACTAGTCGGACCAAATGGTGCGGGAAAAACCACGGCACTCTCGATGGCCACAGGGCTGCTGCGCCCCGACTCAGGCACCGTGTCGGTGCACGGTCTCGATGTGTGGACTAATCTCGTGGAGTCGAAAAAGCGTATTGGTGTGCTGAGTGACGGTGTGCGCCTATTTGATCGCCTCACCGGCTTGCAACTGGTGACCTACGCCGGTCTCTTGAGTGGCATGGATCGCGCAGTGGTCGCGGAACGTGCTGCCGACCTGCTCGACGTGTTCGATCTCGTGGCCGACAGCGGAATGCTTGTTGTTGATTACTCCGCGGGCATGACAAAGAAGATCGCTCTCGCCTGCGCCCTAATACATGCTCCTCAAGTACTAGTGCTCGATGAACCGTTTGAGTCCGTTGACCCTGTCTCCGGGGCAAACATTCGCGACATTCTGCACGGTTTCGTCGAATCTGGCGGAACCGTGATCGTCTCAAGCCATGCAATGGATTTGGTGCAGCGGATGTGCGACCACGTCGCCGTCATTGCTGATGGGCGAGTTCTCGCATCCGGAACCACAGATGAAGTGCGCGGAGATTCCACCCTCGAAGACCGTTTTGTTGAACTGGTCGGTGGACGACGTCATGGAAAGGGCCCAGAATGGTTGCGCATCTCGTAAGCCTGCGCTTTCGGCTGCTCATCAACGGGCTCAGTCGCAGCCCGTGGCAAGCAGTAGCGGTCATTCTCGGCACCGTCTATGCCCTATTTCTTCTACTTTTGGCCATCGTCGGACTCTTCACCATGAGTTTTGCACCTGACGAAGTTGGCCGCATCGTGAGCGTTCTCGGGGGTGCCGTCTTGGTGCTCGGATGGACCGTCTTGCCGCTACTAAGTTCCGGTATGGACGAAACCGTTGAACCCACGAAGCTCGCCGTGTTCCCTATTCCCCTCAGCACTCTCGTGCTCGGCCTCGCCGTCAGCGGGCTCTTAGGGGTTCCCGGAATCGTCACCACGCTGGTCAGCTTCGCGACGAGCCTGATCTGGTGGCAAACGCCGGTCATTGCAGTCGTCGCCGTCGCGTGTGGGGCAGTTGGGGCAGCCACCTGCATTGTCGGATCCCGGATGCTCGCAGCGCTGACGGTTCGCATCTCACGCGGTCGTCGCGCCCGCGAAGCAAAGACCGTATTGGTTCTCATCCCACTGATTTTGCTCGGTCCTGCAATTTTGGGTGTTTCATCACTCTTTCGCGAGTTCTCAGACACATTCCCGACTATCGCCGACGTCGTCGCGTGGACCCCGATCGGTGCGATTTGGGCGGTGCCCGGCGACCTCGCGCTCGGTAATCCTGGTCACGCGGTACTTCATGCTCTGATCGGGCTTGCCACACTCACGCTCTCCATGTTCGTGTGGCGCTGGGCACTCGATCGTGCGCTCGAACGGCCGGGGCGCTCGACAACAAGCGGTGCCTCTCACCGTGGTCTCGGCTGGTTCCGGGTGTTTCCTGGCACTCCGAGTGGTGCAGTGGCTGCACGTGCTCTCACCTACTGGATTCGTGACCCCCGATATACCCAATCCCTCATCAGCGTTCCGCTCGTGCCCGGGTTGGTCTTTTTCTACAGCGGTGCCAGCGGCGACCTCAGCGGTCTACTTTTTGTTGGGCCGATTGTTGCTGTGCTCTTGGGGATGTCGATCTACACAGACGTCTCTTATGACAACACCGCGTTTAGCCTGCACTTGCAGACCGGAGTAAGTGGCCAAGCAGACCGCTGGGGGAGAGTGGTTGGCGTGTCCGTGTTTGCAATACCGGTCACGATGATCCTTACCGTAGCCAGCGTGTGGGTTAGTGACAGCTGGGAGCGCCTTGCTGGTCTGCTGGGAATTTCTCTTGGCCTGCTGCTGACCGGGCTAGCACTCTCCTCGGTGGTCTCCGGCAGGTTCGCATTCTCGGTGCCCGCCCCGGGAGATAATCCGTTCAAGTCACGTCCAGGTGGAGGATTCACTCTCATGCTTTCCATGTTTGTCTCGTGGACAGCACTAGCAATTCTGTCGCTGCCCGAGATGATTGTGGCGCTGCTCGGTTTTGCGACCGATCAACCGCTACTCGGGTGGATAGCGCTGGTTCTTGGCGTAGGCCTCGGTGTGGGGCTGCTGACCATTGGTATTCGCTGGGGCGGAAAGATTCTCGATCAGCGCGGCGCCGAACTGTTGGTTCAGCTTCAGCGACAGAAATAGATCCCCGCATTGTGACAGCGCGCACAGCTAGGCGGCGTAGCTTTCAATCATGAACGACGACCCCACTAAAATGCGAAATCAACCGGCGCTAACCACCACTTCGGGCAACAGCTGGCTCATTGTCGGCGCGCTATTCGCAGCCATCACAATAGCGACGCTTGTAGTGCTAGCGGTGTTGCCTCCATCCGGCTTGGCATTCACCGCAATCGTGGTGATTGTGACGCTCTACATTTCGATGATCGTCGTGCGGCTCGTCGTGCACGACCGTAAGCGGCGACTCAGGGTCATCGCTGCCTGCTTCTTGGCCATTGCGTTGGTCGGCCTCAGTTCAGTGATCATCATTGCTGCGGTGAACTGGGCAACGCTTTAAGGAGCTAGCGAGAAAGCAACTCTGCGCGTGACGGGTTCGCGTCGAACCACTCTGCGACGTAACAACACATCGGTAAAACTCGCTTCGAGGAGTTCGACTCGACGTCGTCCATCGCGAACGTGACGAGGTCAGCCGCGTAGCCTTTGCCGCGGTGGTCTGGCTGTGTATAGGTGTGATTGAAAGAAATCGAACCATCGTTGGAGCGGTAGTCCGCGACGGCGACACGAGCGCCGTCAACGTTCATCACGTAGCGGTTCGAGTCTGCTTCGTGAACAAATTGGGTGGTCATCCCTCTAGCCTAGGCCGGGAGAGCAGCTTCGATTGCACTGACGATGGCGGGGTCATTCGGAACTGTCGTTGGTCGAAAACGCTGCACCTCGTTGGCGGGGGTAACCAAGAATTTTTCAAAATTCCATGCCACACGCCCAGCTTTGCCGGTGCGGTCTGGTGTCTTCTTGAGTTCCGCGTACAGCGGGTGCGCCGACTTGCCGTTGAGCTTCACCTTCTCGAACATGGGAAAGGTGACGCCCCATGTCGTCGAACAGTATTCTTTGATCGCATCTTCAGTACTCAGCTCTTGCAAAAACTGATTGCTCGGAAAGCCCAATACGGCGAATCCACGTTCGCCATACGTTTTCTGCAGCTGCTCAAGTTGTTCGTACTGCGGAGCGAGGCCGCAGCGCGAAGCTACGTTCACAATCAGCACAACCTTGTCGCTAAAATCGGCGAGAGACGTTTCAGTGCCGTCAATGGTGGTCAGTGGGATGTCGCGGAGTTCAGTCACTCCATGACGTTACGCCCGCAGGCTGGGCACTCGCCTGTGACATCCCGAATGTTGACAGGGAGGTTCGGTAATGTAGAAGTCTCACCCATCACCGTGTCGCCCATCACCGTGTCGCCCATCACCGCGTCAGCCGCCCAGCGAAAGCGAGTCCATGTCCGATAGCCCCTTATCAGCGAGTGCCTACGAGGTTCTCGGTGTAGAGGCCTCGGCTAGCGATGCCGAGCTGAAGAAAGCATTTCGGCGTGCGCTTCGCGAAACTCACCCTGATACCGGGGGAGACCCCGAGCGCTTTGCCGCCGTACAGCACGCTTGGGATCGCGTGGGCACTCCGGAGAAACGACGCGGCTACGATTCCGGCTCTGCTTCGCGCTCACGTACATCTCGTTCCAGTGAATCAGGTTCGGCGAGCTCATCCTTTGCTGCGCGCGGTGCTTCGCAGGCTCGCGAGGACTCTCGCCCTCGAGCTCGAGCCTATGGACACCCTGGCGGATGGCGTCGTGAGCGTTTTCTTGATCGCATGCGCGAGTGGGTCGGCCGCGGTGTCAGCCTCGACGACCCCTACGATCCGGCCCTTGTGCGGAGTGCGCCCAGGGAGATTCGCCGCACACTCGCTGATGCACTCGCCGAAGAGGCAACCGCCCGCACCGTCAGTAAGCTCGGTATTGGATTCACAATCTGGCATGATGTCGCTACCGGTGCCCCTGACCGCAAAATTGATCACGTTGTGCTCGGCCCGACGGGACTATTTGCGATGCTTTCCGAAGACTTCGGAGGGCCGGTGAAGGTTCGTCGCAGCGAACTTATTGGCCCCGACGTTCAGCCTGAGAAGCCCATGCATGAGTTGGCTTCACGAGCAAAGATACTCAGTCGCCAACTCAAGGTTGCGTTCACGTGTTTCGTGATTGTTGTTCCTGACGATTGCCTTGCTCACCCACAAGTGTCACTGGGCTCGGTGCGCGGAAAACCGGCAATCGTGGTGCGCCAGAGCGTTCTCGCCCACCTTCTGCGCACTGGACCAGAAGCATCCCGCAGCCGCCACATCGGCGGCAACGAACTCTTTGACGTTCGTACCAGGCTCAGCAACGGAATCACTTTCGTCGAATAGCAGTCCCAGCTTCTGACGTTTTTCCGATGGTCGACAGCTGTTCATCCCATACCGCTGTCGTGCGTCGGTGCCGCACTCGCGCGGGGAGTAGGGTAAACAGGTGAAGATGAAGGCCATGCTTTCTCGGCGTGTGAACACGATCGACGCCACGATGATTGGTCTTGGATCGATGATCGGTGCCGGCGTTTTCGCGGCCTTTGTGCCCGCAGCTCAGGCCGCTGGGGCTGGCCTCCTCATCGGTCTAGTGATCGCCGCCGGCGTCGCGTGGTGCAACGCCGCGGCCTCCGCGCAGCTCGCCGCAGTGTATCCAGTCGCCGGTGGGACCTATGCGTATGGAAGAGAGCGGCTTGGACCTTGGTGGGGCTTCTTTGCCGGGTGGTCATTTGTTGTCGGCAAGACTGCCAGTTGCGCAGCCATGGCCCTAGTATTCGCCGCCTATGTCGCGCCTGTTGGGTGGGAGAAACCGATCGCCATCGCGGCCGTTGTCGCACTCACAATAGTGAACCTTCTCGGCTTAACGCGCACGGCGCTGGCGACAAAAATTATTGTGATTTTCGTTGGTGTTGTGCTCATTGGTGTATTGGTCGCAGCAGTTAGCTCACCAGCATTAGGAACACACCCGATCGCCATCCCTGGTGACTCCAGTCTTTACGGAATTCTCCAGTCAGCCGGACTGCTCTTCTTCGCGTTTGCCGGCTACGCCCGGATAGCGACGCTAGGCGAAGAAGTTATCGATCCTCAGCGTACAATTCCGCGCGCGATCATGATCGCCCTCGCTATCACGGCGGCCATCTACCTTGCGCTTGGCGTCGTCATGCTCACCGTTCTGGGAGCGGACGCTCTGGCGCAGTCGCAGGCGCCCGTTTCTGATGTGTTGGATGCCGTCGGTTGGGGGTGGGCATCCGGGCTTGTTGCGATAACCGCCGGTGTCGCCTCTCTGGGGGCTCTCTTGGCGCTGATGGCAGGAATCGGTCGCACGGCGTTCGCTATGTCGCGAAACGATGATGTGCCGCGCTGGCTGGGAGCCGTGCATCCGAAGTTCTCTGTGCCATATCGGGCCGAACTGGTTCTTGCGTTCGTCGTGATCGTGGTGGTGTCAGTTGCCGACCTTCGTGGCGCGATCGCTTTCTCATCGTTCGGTGTTCTGCTTTACTACTTTGTGGCGAACGTCGCCGCATTCACTCAGCCAGTAACGCAGCGCCGAATGCCACGAATTATCCCTGTGCTCGGCGCTGCCGGATGTGTCGTACTCGTAGCAACGGTTCCGCTTGTTGGCATTGCGGTTGGGGTGCTCATACTGATCCTCGGGGTTCCTGTGCGTTTGTTGTCCAATCGGCAATCTCGTTTGCTTTCCGATCTCGACGCATAAGCTAGTTCTCTCTTAAG
>Ga0307486_1003213_pt1 | contig 10759 bp, 8 predicted proteins | sample CBIW02metaG_FD_203663 | JGI IMG/M metagenome (GOLD analysis project Ga0307486, IMG submission 203663) | Sea-ice brine microbial communities from Beaufort Sea near Barrow, Alaska, United States - CBIW 0.2 | ecosystem: Environmental > Aquatic > Marine > Coastal | place: USA: Alaska | collected... | reverse complement strand
GGCATTGTCGGCGCTCAACGCGGGCGTCGTCGCGGGCGGGCGTTCGCTCACGTCGGTCAGTGGGAGCAGTTTGGCTAACGGCATGTGAACACTCTCTCCCTAGATTGACAACTATCGATATATTCGTCACACTTCAAAGATCGAAGCACTTCGATCTTATCCTGGAGGCGACCGCGCCCAATGACTTCCCCCGCACCAGTTTCCCCCGCGGCGCTGTCGCACGCGCCGCCTCGGCTGGGCCACACCGACCGCTACCTGCCGGTGTGGATCATCGCGGCCATGGGGGTCGGCCTGCTCCTGGCCGCGTTCCTGCCCGCGGTCGGTGACGCGCTGCATGCCTTCTCGATCGGCTCGGTGAGCGTTCCGATCGCCGTCGGGCTGCTCGTGATGATGTACCCCGTGCTGGCGAAGGTGCGCTATTCGGATGCCCGCACGATTTCGGGCGACCGGCGTCTGCTCGGCTCATCCCTGCTGCTGAACTGGGTGCTCGGCCCCGCGCTCATGTTCGCGCTCGCCTGGCTCTTCCTGCCCGACCTGCCCGAGTATCGTACGGGCCTCATCATCGTGGGCCTCGCCCGATGCATCGCGATGGTGCTCATCTGGAACGATCTGGCCTGCGGCGACCGGGAGGCGGCCGCATTCCTCGTTGCCGTCAACTCCGTGTTCCAGGTCGTCGCGTTCGGCGCCCTCGGCTGGTTCTACCTGCAGGTTCTTCCCGGCTGGCTCGGCCTGCCCACCACGAGCGCGGACTTCTCGTTCTGGGCCATCACCGCGAGCGTGCTCGTGTTCCTCGGCGTCCCGCTGCTGGCCGGCTACCTCTCCCGCCGCATCGGGGAAGCGCGCCGCGGCCGCACCTGGTACGAGGCAACGTTCCTGCCCCGGGTCGGACCGTTTGCGCTGTACGGACTGCTGTTCACGATCGTGATGCTCTTCGCCCTGCAGGGGCGACAGGTGATCGACGCCCCGTTCGACGTCGCGCGCATCGCCCTGCCGATGCTGCTCTATTTCGCCGTGATGTTTCTGCTCGGCTTCGCCGTCGGCAAGATCGCGGGCCTGGCCTACGAGCGCACGACGACGCTGGCCTTCACCGCCGCCGGCAACAACTTCGAACTGGCCATCGCCGTGGCGATCGGCACGTTCGGCGCCACGAGCGGCCAGGCCCTGGCGGGGATCGTCGGTCCGCTGATCGAGGTTCCGGCCCTGGTGGCCCTCGTCTACCTGGCGCTCTGGCTGCGCCCCCGACTCTTCCCCGCCAGGCCCGCACCCGCACCCACCTCGACCCCGGCACTGCAAAGGACAACATCATGACCACCCCATCACCCACCGTGCTCTTCGTCTGCATCCACAACGCGGGCCGTTCGCAAATGGCCGCCGGTTACATGACGGCCCTCTCGGAGGGCGCCGTCCAGGTGCTCTCCGGCGGTTCGGAGCCCGGCAACCAGATCAACCCCATCGCGATCCAGGCCATGCGGGAGGAGGGCATCGACATCACCGGCAACGTGCCCCAGCTCCTCTCCACCGAGCAGGTCCAGGCCGCCGACGCGGTCATCACCATGGGGTGCGGCGACGTGTGCCCCATCTTCCCCGGCAAACGCTACGAGGATTGGGAGCTGACCGACCCGGCCGGCAAAAGCCTCGACGAGGTGCGCCCCATCCGCGACGACATCAAGCGGCGCGTACGGGCCCTGCTCGCCGAGATCCTCCCGGACGTCGGCTGACTCGTGACGACGTCCACGCTGGGGTTGCCGACGCTCCCCCCGTCACGCGCACTGGCGGCACTGCCCGTCGCCATCATCGGCGCCGGGCCCGTTGGCCTGGCAGCTGCCGCGCAGCTGCTCGAACGCGGCATCGAATGCGTCGTCTTCGAACAGGGGGAAACGGCCGGGGCCCACATCACCGCCTGGGGCCACACTCGCCTCTTCTCCCCCTGGCGGTACGTCGTCGACGCGGCCGCCGTTCGCCTGCTCGACGCCGTCGGCTGGGACGCCCCGACGAGCGAGGCTCTCCCCCTCGGACACGACCTCGTCACGCGCTACCTGCTCCCCCTGGCCGCGACACCCCAGCTGGCCCCGCGCATCCGCTATGGCAGCACGGTCACCGACGTCACCCGTCAAGGCATGGACCGCACCCGCTCGACCGGTCGCGGCCGCACCCCGTTCCTGCTGCGTGTGCGCACGGAAGGCACCGTCACCGAGTACCTCTCCCGCGCCGTCATCGACGCCTCCGGCACCTACGGCACACCCAATGGCCTCACCGCGAGCGGCTTGGCCCCCACGGCGACACCGGCGGCCCTGGAACGGATCGGCGGGGCCCTTCCGGACGTGCTCGGGGCAGACCGCGCCCTGTTCGCAGGCCGGCACACCATGGTCGTCGGCGCCGGTCACTCCGCCGCCAACACCCTGCTGGCGTTAGCCGCGCTCGCGCGGGACGAACCCGGCACGTCGATCAGCTGGGCCGTGCGGGGCGGCAACCCGGTGCGCGCCTACGGATCGGCCGACGACGAACTCGCGGCACGGGGCGCGCTCGGCACGTCCACTCACGACCTCGTGCGTTCCGGCACCGTCGCGTTGTTCGACGGCTTCGAGATCGACGATGTGCTCCTCGCCGACGACCGGCTCCGCGTGCGGGGACGACGACACGGCGCGCCAACGGTCGTCGAGCCCGACCGGGTCGTGAACGCCACAGGGTTTCGACCCGACCTTGACCTGCTGCGGGAGATCCGACTCTCCCTCGATGACATCGTCGAGGCGCCCCGGGCGCTGGCGGGTCTGATCGACCCCAACCTGCACAGCTGCGGCACGGTCACCCCGCACGGGGTCGTTGAGCTGACACACCCGGAGCCTGATTTCTATATCGTCGGCATGAAGAGCTACGGCCGCGCGCCCACGTTCCTGCTACTCACCGGGTACGAGCAGGTGCGCTCCATCGCCGACGAGTTGGCGGGCAACCCGTCCGCCGCCCGGGAAGTGCACCTCGTACTGCCCGAGACGGGGGTCTGTTCCACGAACATCGACGAGTCCGCCGGCTGCTGCACCTGACCGGGGCCGGTGCGCGTTGCCGCGGCCCGTGACGGCCGGCCCGGCCCGCTTCAGTGCACCGCCACGGAGGAGAGCCTGATGGTGGCCCCCGCGGGGTCCGCGATCGTGGCGATCCGACCGAAGGGAGTGTCTTCGGCCGCCCGCACGACGCTTCCGCCGAGTTCGAGGACCGTGGCGACCGTCGCATCCACGTCGGTCGCGCCGATGTAGATCTCCCAGGTGGCGGGCGCGTCCGTCGGGTGGTACGCGCTCGCATCCATCACGCCGGCATAGTCCACGTCACCGCTCTTGAGCAGCGTGTAACGGAAGGTGTCGGTGTCGCTCATCACCTCGGTGTGCCACCCGAAGGCCTTCTGATAGAACGTCACCTCCCTGGCGTAGTCGCTCGTCTGCAACTCGTGCCACACGGCCGTGGACGCCTCGTCGGCGAGGCCGTAACCACTCATCGTGCCCGGCTCCCACAGACCCACCATCGCGCCGGTCGGGTCGAGCGCGATGGCCATGCGCCCGAGGCCCATCACGTCCGTCGGCTCGAACAAAACAGTCCCGCCGCACTCCCAGATGCTGGCGGCGGTGGCGTCCGCATCGGACGTTTTCAGGTACGTGGTCCAGCCGTCGGGCGCTCCTCCGGGGTTCTGCATCATCCCGGCGATGCGGACGCCGTCCTTGCGAAAATTCACATAGTGGTTGTAGTCCGGCCCCATCGCTTCGGCCGTCCACCCGAAGACCCCGGCGTAGAACGCTTGCGCCGCCGTGGGGTCGGAACTCGACAGGTCGAACCAGACGGGAGCACCGATCGGTGCGGTGTCGGCAGCGGGCATGATGTCTCCTTTGACCGGGGACGGCACCGTTTACGAGGTGACGACCTGCAGCGAGTTTAGGCCGCGCCGCGTGGAGCCGACAAGTGCCTGGCCGTTACGTGGTGACGGGTCGAGGCCCGGCATCCGCGCCGCTCAGCCCACGCGGACGGCCGCCAGCGCCTCGAAGGCGCGCCGCGGGCCCGCACCGCCGGAGAGGGAAAGCCCCAGCCGATTCAGCCGGCCTCTGGGCTCCCCCGCGAGGTTCAGGAGCCGCCCGGCGGCCGCCCGGATCTCGTCGATCGAGGCGGAGTTCGGATCGAGGGTTTCCCCGAAACCGGCCGCGTCGAGGGCGGCGGCCCCCGCAAACTGGTCGGTGGAAAAGGGCAGCAGGAGCACGGGAACCCCGGCCGTCATCGCCTCGGTGACGCTGTTGTTTCCCCCGTGGCTCACGGCCAGCACGGCAGCATCGAGCAGGCGCACCTGCGGTAGAAACCCGCGCACGAGCCAGCCGGCGGGAACGGGACCGAGCGCGGCGGGGTCGGTGGAGCCCGTCGCGAGAGCGACCCGCACGGGCAGGCCGCGGAGCGCCGCGACCACCCGTTCGAGCACGTCGCCGCGCACAGAGAGGAAACTTCCGAAGCTCACATACACGACGGGTTCGGTACCGGTGCGCAGCCAGTCGTCGACCTCGTCATCATCCGCCTCCGACCGGACCGCCGAGCCGAGGAAGGCATGGTCCGGCAGCAGCATGCTGCGCGCCGCGGGGTGCAGCTCGGCGGGGTAGTTCAGCAGCAGCACATCGCCCGTCTCCTGGAACGCGTCGGCACTCGGCTCGGCGAGCGGGTCCAGCTCGCGCAGCGCCGCGTTCCACTGCGCGGTGAACGAGTCCCGCACCGCTTCGCAGAGCAGCCGCAGCGCGGCAAGATCGTCGACGTCCGGCCGGAAGGCGTCGGGCCACTCCGGCGGGTAACCGTAGACCTCGCCGAGCACGGGCAGCGCGGACGGGTGGCCGAGCACGACGTCGGCGTGCCGCACTCGGGCCGTGACAAGGCCCAACCGGGCGGCAAAGGCGAGGTGGTCGACGATCACCTGGTCGGGTCGGATCCGCTCCACCAGCCGCTGCACCTCGCGGGCAATCTGCACCGGGTTCCACAACAGGTCGGTGCTGCGCGCCTCCGCCTGGAATCGGAGAGTTTCCACCATTCCGAGCCGGGTGGCCGCGAAGAAGCCGCGCAGGGCGTCGTCTTCGCCGCGCGGCTGCGCATCCGCCCGAATCACCCCCGGGTTGGATCCCCGGCCGAGCCGCAGGTTCTCGCGCTCGAAGCCGAACGCGCGCACGATGTCGGCCGTCGCGGGGCCGCTGGCGACGACGACACGCTCCCCCGCCTCCTGCCACGCCGTACCGAGGGTCGCCAACGGGAAGAGGTGAGAGGCGTAGTCGGGACTGATGATCAGGAGCGTCATCGGGCGTTCACCTCCCAGGCGACGCCATCGCCGGCGTTCGCGACATCCCGGTACACCCCGGTGAGCGACCGGGCCATGGCCTGAATGGTGAAGGACCGGGCCACCATCGCGCTGCCGCGTTCGGCGTACTCCGGGCCGAACGGCCCGACGGCCAGGTCGAGAGCGGCGCGGATCGCGCCGGAGAGGGCGGCCGGGTGCGTCGTGTCCACCAGGAAGCCGGTGACGCCGTCTTCCACGTACGTTGCCGGACCGCCGGTATCCGGCGCGACGACCGTCAGGCCGGTGGCCATCGCCTCCAGCAACGCCAGCCCGAATTCCTCCTTCACGCTCGCGCACACGTAGGCGCCGTGCGGCGCGGCCAATCCGGGCCGGCCGAAGCGTGCCGCCACGAGCCAGCGGGCCACGGTGTCGTTGGCTCGATGCCCCGCGAGCAGCAGGCCCTGTTCGGCGGCGCTCTCGAGCGGAACCAGCGCGCCGATCCGGCTCAGCTGTTCCTGTTCGTCGGGTGACGGGTGCTCAAGGTCACCGCCGACAAGCACCAGGTTGCTTCCCTCCCGCAGGGCGGGGTCGCCCGCCCACGCCTGCACGAGAGCCGCCGTACCCTTCACCCGGTGCAGTCGGCCGACGGACAGAAGAAGCGGCAGGCCACGACGGTGCTGCGGCAGACCGCGCAGCAGGGCATCCAGCTCGGCGAGCGGTGGTGCCACCGGCGTTCCCTCGCGGGCCGCGCGGGCATCGGCGAGGGAACGTTCGATCACGGTGAGGTCGATGCCCTCCGCGGCGACCGTGTGTCGCTCCGGGTGCGCGGTGATGTCGATGCCGACGAGATCCCGCATGTCCCGTTGCAGGTCAGGGCGGGGGAAGAACACCGTGTGGGCGGCATCCGCGGCCAGCCGCTGCACGAGACGCGCTCGAAACCAGAAGTGTTCGGCCGCGTCGACGGCGCCGAAGTTCTCCCGGGTGAGTGCCCCGGAACGTTCGAGGGAGTCGATGACCGCGTGCGGGTCGGGCGCCACGGTGAAGACCACGGGAATGTCGAGGTCCCGGGCGACCGCGGCCGCCGCGAGACTTCCGACGTCGGCCATGCGCAGGTGAAGGGCATCGACGGTTCCGGCGGCGCGCAGGATTCGGCGGATGCCTCGTTCCGCCGCGATTCGCCGTGGCCAGGCGTCCGCCGCCGGCGTCACGTCTCCGACGAACGGCACCGCCGCGAAGGCATGACCTGCCAGGGTGGATGCGACCCCCGACAGGCCGCCCAGCGCTGTTTTGTGCGTGCCGCGGGACAGGGTGAGCACCCGCTCGACCTGCTCCGTCGCCGTGAGGTCCGCGCGGCTCGTGGTGTGCGCCCCGGACGCCCGGTGCCCGGCCACGAGCGCGTCACCGAGGCGCACGAGCAGGGTCGCGATGCCGCCGTTGTCACCCGACCCCACCCGCGACAGCTCGCCGTCGATATCGGCGTGCAGGAAGAGTTGCGCGATGGTTGTTCCGTGGCTCCACGGCGGGCGCGGATGGCTTGCGGCCGTGAGGTCGAACAGTGCCAGCCGGGCCACGTCGGCAAGTTCGCCGTCCCCGAACGCGAGTGGGGTGACGATGCGGATGCGCCCGTCATTCGCGCCGCGGTCCCCGAGCGCGGCGACGGCGGCGGCCCGCGTCGCGATCGCCTCATCCGGATCAACCGCCACGGTTCGCAGCATCCGCTCGGGGATACGACCGGGCACAAGCCCGATCGTCTCCACCAGACGCGCGCGCGCGCCGGCTTCCCGCACCCCGAGCAGCGCGGCCTCAAGCGACAGCGCGACCGAATCGGAGGCGGACGCCGACCACTGTTCCAGCGTGCGCTGGGCGACCATGCCGGAGAAACCGCCGTCGCTGACCATGCGCACAAGACCGGCGAGGGCGTCGAGTCGCGGCAGGCGGATACCGACGGCCCAGGCCGCATGTTCGCGGAGAAAGCTCGACCCGTGGGACAGCAGCGGCACGAGCACGTCGTCGGCAGAGTCATCAAAGATCCGGGCCAGAGCGTGCACGGCGGCGATGGCCGTGAGCTGGTCGCCCGGGTCAACGGCCGCGGCCGCCAGCAGGCGTACGGCACGGGCCCCCCCGTCGCGGCTGGCCGCGACGGTCAGCTCGTCGGCGCACCTCATCCCGGCGAGGATGGATCCGGACTGGCGCATGACATCGAGCGCGGTATGCGGTCCCACGGTGGTTCTCCCGTCACGAGGACCGGATGCCTTCAGGTTCGGCAGCCGGCGAATGGTTAGTTCATCGCAGCATCCTGCCATGGAGTGGGATTTTCGTCGGCGCCGGCCGACGGCTCACAGCAAGCCGTCAGCTGGCGGGACGCGCCGGGACGCTCTCAGCCGAACAACGCCGCCACCTTGATCAGCGTTTGCGTGACGCCGTAGACCAGCGGGACGCCGACCAGGACCCAGCCGAGGATAATTCGTGCGTTCTTCATGTCAAGCCTCCATCGCGGGTACACGAGCGCCCGGCAGCGCCGCATCGGGTTCGTGGTGTTTCGAGTCGACCGACTTCACCAGGAGGTTGGCGAGGAAACCGATCACCAGGATGCCGACCATGGTCAGCAGCGCCGGCTGATAGTCCGCGGCGGTGAGCTGCCCCGGGTCACCCTGCGCGTCCAGGATCGAATTGACGATCAGCGGACCGGCGATGCCGGCCGCCGACCAGGCGGTGAGCAGTCGGCCGTGGATGGCCCCCACCTGGAAGGTTCCGAAGAGGTCGCGCAGGTAGGCCGGCACCGTGGCGAAGCCGCCACCGTAGAAGGAGATGATCACGAAGGCGAGGATCACGTAGAGGGCGGTCGTCGTTGATCCGACGAGCGCCAGTGCGAGGTAGAGCACCGTACCGATGCCGAGGTAGAGCATGTAAACGTTCTTGCGTCCCGTGAAGTCCGATGTGGCGGACCACACGAATCGACCGCCCATGTTGGCGATTGACAGGAGTCCGACGAAGCCGCCCGCGACCGCGGCGGTCACGAGCGAGGTGCCATCGGGCTGTCGGAAGAAGTCGCGGATCATCGGAGCGGCCTGCTCGAGGATGCCGATACCCGCGGTCACGTTGCAGAAGAGCACGATCCAGACGAGCCAGAACTGGCGGGTCTTGATCGCGTTCTTCGCGGAAACGTGATTGCTCGTGACGAGGGGTTTTGCCGCGACGCTGGACGGGTCAAACCCCGCCGGGGTCCAGCCGGGGGCCGGAACCTTGATCGTGAACGCACCAAACATCATGTACGCGAGATACACCACGGCGAGGGTGACGAACAGCTTGCCGACGGCGTCGCCGCTCGCGACCCATCCGCTCGCGCCGGAGTTCGGGTCGTAGGCCGCGAGCAGTGCGGTGGAAACGGGACTCGCGATCAGGGCGCCACCGCCGAATCCCATGATGGCCATTCCGGTCGCCAGCCCCGGGCGGTCCGGGAACCACTTGATCAGCGTGGAGACCGGCGAGATGTAACCGATCCCCAGCCCGATGCCACCGATGAACCCGTAGCCGAGGTAGACGAGCCACAGCTGGTTGCTGAAGATCCCGAGGGAACCGATCAGGAAACCGCCGGACCAGAACAGTGCCGAGACGAACATGGCCTTGCGAGGGCCGTTGGTGTCGACCCAGGTCCCCAGCGCCGCGGCCGACAGGCCCAGCATCACGATGGCGATCGAGAAGATCACACCGATCTGGGTGAGGCTGGCATCGAAATGCGAAACCAGCGCTGTCTTGTACACGCTCGAGGCGTAGGCCTGACCGATGCTCAGGTGCACGGCGAGGGCCGCGGGAGGGATCAGCCACCGGTTGAATCCGGGTGGGGCTATGGTTCGATCGCGGTCTAACCAGCTCATATTTGTGAATTCCTTGCTGCCCGAGGGCGTAGCGTCATTGCTGTCGTACTCGACGGCGGAAAAGTGCCTGCCCGAGAGACTATACGAACGCATCGGTGACTATTTGCGCTCCGACAACACCGAAATCCCCGTTCCGCGACAAATCCACGCCATCATGGAACTATGAAACGTGGAGCACCGGTCGAAGACATCAACGAAAACAGCCTCGTCGTCAAGCCACCCAAGACGCACGCCGCCGGTCTCGAAGCGGTCGCCGTTGCCCTGGACCGCGGCATTGCGCAGGCCGGAGTCTCCCGCACCGCGAAATCACTCCTGCGGCTGAACCAGCGCGATGGCACGGACTGCCCCGGATGCGCCTGGCCGGAATCGCAGGGCCACCGCAAGACCGCCGAATTCTGCGAAAACGGCGCGAAGGCCGTGGCAGAGGAGAGCACGCTGCGCACCGTCACCCCCGAGTTCTGGGCCGAGCATTCCCTGGCGGAACTCGCGACCAAGACCGAGTACTGGCTGGGAAACCAGGGCCGCATCACGCATCCGGTCGTCATCCGCCCCGGCGACACGCACTACTCGCAGATCAGCTGGGACGACGCCTTCGAACTCATCGGGGAGAAGATTCGGGCGTCGACTCCCGAACGCACCGTCTTCTACACCTCGGGCCGCACCGCCAACGAGTCGGCGTTCATGTACCAGCTGTTCGCCCGCTCGATCGGCACGAACAACCTGCCCGACTGCTCCAACATGTGCCACGAGTCCTCGGGGTCGGCGCTTAACCCCACCATCGGCATCGGCAAGGGCACGGTGTCCCTCGAAGACATCCACCGGGCGGAGCTGATCTTCGTGATCGGACAGAACCCGGGAACGAATCACCCGCGGATGCTCTCCGCCCTCGCCGAGTGCAAGGACAACGGCGGCAAGATTGTGGCCGTGAATCCGCTGCCGGAGGCCGGCCTCTTCAACTTCCGTGACCCCCAGACGCCGACCGGCGTCGTGGGCAAGGGCGTCGACCTCGCCGACGAGTTCCTGCAGATCAAGGTCGGGGCCGACCTGGCGCTGTTCCAGGCCCTCGGACATCTGCTGCTGGAGGAGGAGGAGCGCGTGCCCGGCTCCGTCGTCGATCACGACTTCGTGGCCGAAAACACCGACGGCATCGAAGCCTACCGCGCCGCCCGCAAGACCATCGACTGGGAGGAGACAGAGGCCGCGACCGGCCTGTCCCGCCTGCAGATCGCCACGGTCGCCCAGATGATGGTGGACTCGAAGGCGACGATCATCTGCTGGGCCCTCGGACTCACCCAGCAGCCGCATTCGGTGAACACCCTGAAGGAGATCATCAACCTGCTCCTGCTGCAGGGCAACTTCGGCAAGCCCGGCGCGGGTGCGTGCCCGGTGCGCGGTCATTCCAACGTGCAGGGTGACCGCACGATGGGGGTCTGGGAGAAGCCGCAGGAGTGGATGCTCGCCGCCCTCGACCAGGAATTCTCCATCGACTCTCCTCGGGCGCACGGACTCGACTCCGTGGACACCGTCGAGGCCTTCGAGAACGACGACGTCGACGTTTTCGTGTCCATGGGCGGAAACTTCGCTCTCGCCTGCTCCGACACCG
>Ga0307486_1003211_pt1 | contig 10767 bp, 7 predicted proteins | sample CBIW02metaG_FD_203663 | JGI IMG/M metagenome (GOLD analysis project Ga0307486, IMG submission 203663) | Sea-ice brine microbial communities from Beaufort Sea near Barrow, Alaska, United States - CBIW 0.2 | ecosystem: Environmental > Aquatic > Marine > Coastal | place: USA: Alaska | collected... | reverse complement strand
AACTTAAAATCCAATGATCCGCAACGGTCGTGCGGGTTCAAGTCCCGCTCCGAGTACTCTAAACCCTGTTAATCTATTGATTTTCAGGGTTTTTTGGTTTGTATAGGTAGTGGTTTCCCCACACTTTCCCCGCAAAATGATTTTCTTACCCATTTGTACTTCAATTCAATTTATTCTAATCGTTTGACCTGTAAATTCCTTGTGCGACATAAAAAATAATAACTCCCGATAATATTTTTGGAAAGTGTTCTCCACAACAAACCCCATTCACATAAATTGTGGATCTAATTATATTTTGTCTACAAAGTAAAATAAACCCATGTTCTGTGATCTTTTTGGTTCTTGTGGAAAAGTATGTCCTGCTTGACTAAGCGTCCTTGTAAACACTTCAAAAAGCCCTTGTGCAAGGTAATTATTCAAATCCCCAATATTTCGAGGCCATGACCAATGAAAAGTTGCGTTTATCCCTATGATAACATCAATATTTCGTTACTTTATATTTTATATAACGAGTTGGCAGCAAGTTAAAAAAACCGAATTACGACAATGCAACAAGATATATTTTATAACTTTGACAAACATAAAAAACGAAAAAAAATGAAAAAATTAATTTTAGGATTATTATTAGGTGGAGTTTTTTTACTAAACTCTTGTGGCGAAAACAAAAATACTGATGTTGTAAATTCAGGAACATATCAAGGTGTTGCTGAAGAAGTCGAGCCAGGAGAAAAAGAAATTTATGTAAGAACCTCTGATGACAAATTAGTTGAACTCTATTTTACGGACGACACTAAATTGATGACTAGTGACGGACAAACTGCAACTTTTGATGCTTTAAAAGAAAATGGTAAAGTTGAGATAACAGTAGAGAAAAAAGGAAATAAAAACGTGCCTGTCTCTGTGAAAATTCTAGAGTAATTTAATAATGATTGCAGAAATACCTTCAATTTGGAGAGAAGAAGTATGGCATCCACTTTCTGTACACTTACCAATAGCCACTTTACTTTTGGCATCTTTAGCAGCTATAGTAAGTTTAGTTGTTAAAAATAAGCCATATCATCTTTTTATAAAACAGATGATTTATATAATGTTGGGTATTGGTGTATTAAGTGGTTGGATTTCCATTTATACAGGAGAATTAGCTTATAACATTGAGGTTAGAAAAATTTGTGACCCTAAAGTTTTACAAGAACATCAATGGTGGGCTTATGCCACATTGATTATTTATTCAGTAGCTTTAGGACTAAAAATTTCAACAAAAATCATTTCTCATAAAGTTATCAATATAATTAAATCAATTAGCCTTTTTTTAATAATTGGTGCCCTTTTTGGTTTGCTTTATACAGGACATTTAGGAGCTTCCTTGGTGTATCAGCAAGGTGCAGGTACTTACAAACCATCTATTGATTGTTCTGAATTTGTTAAATAGAGAAATATGTAAATGGAATTAACAAATGAAAAGTCAGCGATAAAGGCAATTTACTTCAGCATTGTAGGTAATCTATTATTAGCAGCAATAAAACTCATTTCAGGGTTTTTGGGAAATTCGTATGCCTTGATTGCGGATGGTATTGAGTCGACAGCCGATATTTTTTCTTCGTTTTTTGTTCTGTTAGGTTTTAAATACGCTCAACGTCCACCAGATGAAAATCATCCGTATGGTCATTCTCGAATAGAGCCATTAATCACTTTTTTAGTCGTGGCTTTTTTAGTTACTTCGGCAACCGTTATTGCATACGAAAGTATAATTAACATTCAAACACCTCATAAAGTTCCAGAGGCTTGGACACTTATCGTTCTTGCCATAATTATTATTTGGAAAGAAGCATCTTATAGATATGTTTTAAGTAAAAGCGAACAAACTAAAAGCTCTTCGCTTAAAGCTGATGCTTGGCATCATAGAAGTGATGCTATAACCTCTGTAACTGCATTTATAGGAATATCCATTGCACTATATTTTGGAAAAGGTTATGAAACAGCAGACGATTGGGCTGCCTTATTTGCTTCTGCATTCATTTTATACAATGCTTATCTTATTTTTAGACCAGCACTTGGAGAAATAATGGATGAAAACCTTAATGATGATTTGATTAACGATATTCGTGTAATTTCGATTACTGTGGACGGAATAAAAGGAACAGAAAAATGTTTTGTCCGTAAAGCAGGAATGAAATACCTAGTAGAACTTCACGCTATTGTAAATGGAACAATAACCGTAGAAAAAGGACATTATTTAGCCCATAAATTACAAGATAAAATACAGGACGAAATTCCTGAAATATCGCACATTACTATTCATATTGAACCTGAAAAAAGAAAACCAGCTGCCAACATGTATATAAAAAATAGGCGAGATAGTGCTAAATTCAAAGTTTCTGGCTCGTATCAAACATTATGCTTAACCGAAAGTTTCGTGCTTCGTAATCGCCTACTTTTCATAGTGTGCCGAGCAAGCAATGACGGCAATAAAATTCATTGTGAACTGTAATTAAGACGGTAGAACCGACCTAGCAGTGTCGTCTTATAGGAGAAGGCATTAAGCCACTTAAAAGTGCTTAGGTAAAGAGCCAAGGTATTGAGCATAGGAAACGACCAGTCAAAAATTGGTCAGGTACGGATAAAAGAGATGAAAATAAGTGAACCCCTTTTGAGGTGTGGAGAAATTGCTACACCCTGTCAAAAGCTACGAAGTATGATACGGAGTTAAAGAGTATGGCGATTACCTATACGACAGGCGTCATTCAGGGGGCATGACTTTTATCCAGGCTTATTTACGGAACTCGGGAACCTGTACAACAGTGTTAAGGGAAATGCACAATAGGATCAACCTAGAGGCAGAATACCAATATGTTGTTCAGGGGCTGACTAACCCTTAGTAGTGATGAAGTTCCCTTAGAATTAAACCCATAAAAAACGGCGAAAAAACGGCGGCGGTTAAAAAGAAATACAAAAGTTAACAGTGGCGGTTAACCGCGGCGGTTACAAATAAAATAGACCTCTTTTAAAGTTGAAAACCAACACATTCTTTTCAAAAACAGAAAGTAACGAGCCTCTACAGATGTGTGCTTCATCTTTATAACCTACAATTCCAAAGCGAATATTAAGTTTGATGGATAAAAAAAAGTTCCTGGAGGTATATACTAAGTTGATACTTTGTTTCTCTGCCTAATCCAGACTTACAAAGCCATTTTAATGGCATTACACTCAATTGATCCCGGAAACCTTGATATCTGCCCTGATCCCAAGTTTAAAAAGCTTATTTTAGTCCATAATTGGCAGTAAACTTAGGTTTTTAGACAGACTTCCGTTGCCTGCGAGTCTTGATCAAACTTCACGATGGAAACAAATATGAACGGCACAAAAGAAAAACAAGAAAAAGCTATTCGTTATTATAATAAGCTTTCCGTTATCTATGATTTTATCTCGAATTGGTACTATAAAAAGGCGAGAAATTATGCCATAGAGGAACTTGAACTTAAAAAAGGACAATCAGTATTGAATTTACCCTGCGGGACAGGAGTGAATTTCAAATATTTTCATCGATACTTAGAGAATTCAGGACGTATTATCGGGATTGACCTATCCAGAGGAATGCTCAACCAGGCAAAACGGAAAATTAAAAAAAACGGATGGGCGAACATTGAAACGGAATTGAACAACGCAACGAAAATCGACCAGAAATGGCTTGAGGAGTATTCAAAGCAGAAAGAACCGATTACCATAGACGCAATTTTTTGCGACCTCGGACTTTCAGGACTGCCTGAATGGCGAAACATTATTGACAATATGATTTCAATCTTAAAACCAAACGGAAGAATTGTGATTTTGGATTGGTATCTTGAAGAACCGAGTTTGAGAGGCAAATTCGTCAAATGGATTGGAAAAGGGGAAGTGGACAGACCTATATGGCAATATTTAAAAACAAAAGTTTCCGATTTTAAAGTAGATGATTCATTTAATAATGACGGAGTTTTCGTGGCATCTGGAACAAAGACAGAATAAAGCCAGCAGGTAACAAAGGCTATAGCAAACGCGGACTGACTGATTAAAAATGAAATTTGTACGACAAACCTTACGGTTAGCAGACAAGAAAGCGGCTCCTGAACCACTCACCTGTCATAACCAGTCCGTTGTAACTAATACGGAAACCAAGAAACTAAATGGAAAAAACAATATTTGAAATTACCAAAATGGACTGTCCTTCCGAGGAAAATCTCATCCGAATGAAATTGGATGGAATTTTAAGTATTGCGAATTTGGACTTTGACATTCCCAACCGAAAATTGACAGTTTTTCATAGCGGAGAAACTGACCAAATTGAAAATTCGGTTCTCGAACTGAATTTAGGCGGAAAAAAAATATCGACCGAACAAACCGACCAAACAGAATTTAAAGAAAGCGCAAACCAAAAAAAACTACTTTGGACTGTACTTGCCATCAATTTCGCCTTTTTTATAATCGAAATGACAACAGGTCTGATTTCAAAATCAATGGGACTTGTTGCTGATAGTTTGGATATGCTTGCGGACAGTTTTGTTTACGGAATAAGCCTTTTTGCGGTTGGCGGAACAATTATAAAGAAAAAGCGGATTGCAAAACTTGCTGGATATTTTCAAATTACTCTTGCGATTATCGGATTTGTAGAAATTTTAAGGAGATTTTTTGGAAACGAGAAACTTCCAGATTTTTCGATAATGATTATCGTTTCAATTTTTGCTCTGATTGCAAACGGAATTTGTTTGTATTTAATGCAAAAGTCAAAAAGTAAAAAAGAGGCACATATGCAAGCAAGTATGATTTTCACTTCAAATGATGTGATTATCAATTTAGGAGTAATAACAGCAGGACTTTTAGTAAATTGGTTAGACTCGGGAAAACCTGATTTGATTATTGGGGCTATCGTTTTTATTTTGGTAATTCAAGGAGCTTTTAGAATACTGAAATTGAGTAAATAAAAGAAAAAGCACTAGCTACAATAACTATGGGTTCCCCGATAGCCATCGGGGCAAGCTGTGTGGCTGGCACGACCAAACATTACGCCCCGATCTTTCGGGGTTGACTGAACCGGATCTTTGCCGGAATGCTGCTATGACGATTGGGCTGTTTGAAGGAGGTGATCTTTAATATTTATGATTGTGATAGCCTATTTTTTCATCGGATTTTCGGTCAGCCATTTGACGTTCTGGTTTTAGAGTTCACCTGTTTTTTTGGTCATTTTCTTCATTTTTGAACTATAGACTTTTGCCGAATAAAATACCATAAAAAATGAAAAACAGGCAGCAAGTAATTAGAAAAAGGAAGTGTCAAACAATCTATTGGAAACAAAATTAAAAAAGAATTCTTATAATGCACCTGCTTTTGCACAACCTGTGCATTACAATTATGCTATCTTTGCAAAGTGAAAATAATCGCACTCATATTCTCTGTTTACATTCTAGGACTTAACTTTATGTCCTGTAATGATAGCAGTATAGATGTGGATAATTCCCAAATAGAAGCAACATTTAATACAGATTTGGACCATAGTCATAGTGCTTTTGTCCTTTGTCCTCCCTTTTGTACTTGTCACTGCTGTCATGTGCATACAATAGATTTTGGTTCTTCCAATTTTGAACCTATAATTTCAGGAATTTCTTCCGAAGTCTTCGGCCATTTCGATAATCCAGGCCAGGATATTACCCATTCCCTGTTACAACCTCCAAAAGTTTAATTCAGTTTTTTTAGGATAGCTATATCCTTTTCCGGCCAATATCCATGGTCAATTTTCATCTCGGGTGATTCCTTAAAAGCGGGTTTCTATCGGGAAATTTAACTGAATTAATTTTTTTACATGATAAATAAAATCATCTCATATTCCATTAATAATAAATTTATTATTGGGTTATTGATAGTGGCACTCGTAGGGACGGGAATATGGTCCATGACCACTATTAAATTGGGTTCTGTACCCGATATTACAAATAACCAGGTACAGGTAATTACCGTAGCTCCAAACCTGGGAACCGAAGATATAGAACAATTTGTAACCTATCCTGTTGAGCTCTCAATGGCCAATTTACCCGATGTGATCGAACTGCGTTCGGTATCTCGTTTTGGACTCTCGGTAGTAACCATTGTTTTTAAGGATGAAATGGGAACCTATCTGCCCCGTCAATTAGTACAAGAAAAATTATCAGAAGTCAGCGAAGAAATTCCGGAAGGCTTTGGATCTCCTTTTATGGCGCCAATAACTACCGGGCTGGGAGAAATTTACCAATATTCACTAAAAGTAAAAAAAGGCTATGAAGGGCAATATGATGCCATGGAACTGCGAACCATTCAGGACTGGATCGTAAAACGACAAATGGCATTGGTTCCGGGCGTGGTGGAAGTAAACGCCGCCGGAGGTTTTGTGAAACAATATGAAGTTGCCATTAACCCGGACAGGCTTAAAAGTTTTGGGATCACGATGGGTGAGGTTTTTGAAGCATTAAAGAACAATAACGCAAATACCGGAGGTGCCTATATCGAGAAAAATCATCAGGCAAACTTTATACGGGGGGAAGGTCTGGCCCGAAGCCTGGAAGATTTAGAAAACACCGTGGTAACCACTCAAAATGGCACTCCTGTTTTAATACGGGACCTCGCTGAAAAAGTAGGGTTCGGAAATCAGGTACGCTATGGTGCATTTACTCAGGATGGAAAGGAAAGCGTTGGTGGGCAAGTTCTTATGCTTAAAGGTGAAAGTCCGGGCGAAGTTATTGAAAACGTAAAAACCCGTATCAAGGAAATCCAGAAGTCTTTACCTGAAGGGGTTTATATTGAAGCTTTCCTGGATAGAAGTGATTTGATAGGTCGTACCACAAGTACGGTAGAAAAAAACTTAATAGAAGGTTCGTTAATAGTAATATTTGTTTTGATCCTTCTTTTGGGAAGTTTTCGTGGAGGCTTGATAACCGCATCGGTAATCCCACTTTCTTTATTGTTTGCTTTTATATTAATGAAACAATTTGGGGTATGGGCAAATTTAATGTCCCTGGGTGCTATTGATTTTGGGATTATTGTGGATGGAGCCGTAATTATTGTGGAAGGTATGGTGTTCCAAATTCATCAAAGGATGAAAAAATCCAAAGCTTTTATAGATCAGGCAGAAATGGATAAAATAGCCTATGATTCTGCAAGCACCATGATGAACTCGGCCTTTTTTGGTCAATTGATCATCCTTATCGTATTTACCCCTATTTTATTCTTAACGGGGGTTGAAGGAAAAATGTTCCGTCCAATGGCCTTTACCTTTGGTTTTGCTGTTTTAGGAGCCATTTTATTATGTCTTACCTATGTGCCTATGATTTCTGCACTCTTCTTAAGACCTTCCAAAAACCAGGATGGGTGGTTTGCAAAATTTGAAAATAAAATAGACAGATTCAGCGATCGAATTATGGGTGGCCTTAATAAAGCATATAAACCTGTATTAACTTTCGCGCTGCAATTTAAAGCAGGTGTTATTATTGGTGCGGTTGCCTTATTGTTGATCGCCGGCTTTATATTCAGCAATATGGGGGGTGAATTTATTCCAAAATTTGATGAAGGTGATATTGCGATGCAGGCTCTTATTAAACCGGGGAGTAGTCTTACCGAATCGATTGAAACTTCCAAAAATTTACAAAATATTATTAAAAAATTTCCGGAGGTTAAAACAGTGATTTCGCGTATAGGGGTGGCTGAAATCCCTACAGATCCAATGCCAATGGATATCGCCGATAGTTACATAATCCTTGAAAAGGATAAGAGCAAATGGACGAGTGCCGAAACCAAAGAGGGGCTTATTGAAAAGATAAAAGAAAAAATAGGGGTAATACCAGGTGTAAACTTCGTGTTTACACAACCTGTAGAGCTTCGTTTCAATGAATTATTGACTGGGGTTCGGGAAGATGTTGCTATAAAACTGTATGGCGAAGATCTGGAAGTACTGTCAGATAAGATCCAGGAAATCGCTGCAGTTATCAGGACAGTTCCCGGGGCAGCAGATCTTAATGTGGAGGCTACAAGTGGTCTACCGCAGATTACGGTGACCTACAACAGGGCAAAAATGGCACAATACGGACTTACTGTAGATAAACTTAATGATTACGTAAGCGCAGCTTTTTCCGGAGAAAAAGCAGGAGTAATTTTTGAAGGTGAAAAGAAATTTGATATTGTCATCCGCCTGGCAAAAGAATTCAGGCAAGATATAAATAGCCTGAAAAATATGTATGTAGATATTCCAGGAGGGGCGCAAGTCCCCTTAAATGAAGTAGCCGAAATCAGCTATAAACCGGGGCCTATGCAAATTTCCAGGGATAATACCTATCGACGTATATCGGTTGGTGTCAATGTACGGGGGAGAGATGTAAAGTCTATGGTAGAAGAGATCCAGCAAAAACTGGAGACAGAAGTGAAATTGCCTCCGGGATATTATGTTACTTATGGTGGTTCCTTTGAAAATCTACAGCGGGCCACAGATCGGCTGATGATTGTAGTTCCCATAGCACTTGCCTTGATATTTATCCTGCTCTATTTTGCATTGGGTTCCTTCTCACAATCCATTATGATCTATATGGCAGTCCCACTGGCCGCTATTGGTGGTGTGTTCGCTCTTTGGATTCGGGGAATGCCCTTTAGTATCTCGGCGGGGGTTGGTTTTATAGTGCTCTTTGGAGTAGCAGTATTAAATGGCCTTGTCCTGATAAATAAATTCAATGAACTAAAAGAAAGTGGAATGACAAATATAAAAGACCGGATATTCGAAGCAACCCACGAGCGGCTTCGACCGATTTTGCTTACGGCGTCAGCTGCAATTATGGGCTTTATCCCCATGGCTGTATCCACCTCAGGTGGTGCAGAGGTCCAAAGACCATTGGCAACGGTAGTGATTGGGGGATTAATAACGGCAACATTCTTAACACTCGTCGTCCTACCTGTGCTATATAACTGGTTGGAATCACGTAAGGAGCGTAAAACCAACAGCGGAGAAAAAAGTTATATAAACAGAGGTGCATCTGTAATAACGATTCTTATGGCCATTGGAAGTTTTTTAACTTCAGGTAATGCAATGGCTCAGGACAATTCGGTTCCCTTGACCCTCTCTATAGAAAAAGCCATTGAGTTGGCAAAAGAGAATTATCCGTCACTTAAAGCAAGTCAGGCTTTCATTGACCGGGAGCGGGCGATGAAAGGAACGAGCTTCGACCTTGGGAATACCCAAATTTTTACCGGAAAGGAGGAAGTGGGGAATAACCTTCCCGGTGTGCAAACCACAATAGGTATACAACAGGGGAATATTGATTTACTTTCCGGTTTTTCTAAATCAAAATTCTACAAAGAACGTGTGAAGCTGGGCGAAAAGCTCTATGTCCTTAATGAACAAGAATTGGTGCGGAACGTTATGCTAGCCTATGATGGTATCAATTACAATAAGGCACAACTCCGTTTTGCTGAGCAACTGGATAGTATATATACCGATTTTAAGAGTGCTGCTCAATTGCGCTTAGATACCGGGGAAACGGGTAGGCTGGAATTTCTTGCTGCATCTTCCGAGTATCAACAAATACAGGTATTGAGACAACAAGCTTATGATGAAATAGAAATTGCCAAACGGGTCTTAAATCAGTATTTGGGGATCGACCGAGCTATTGAAACGGCAGGCATGCCCTACGAAACATTAAATTCCATGTTTATCACCGATTCTGTTTCCGCCGCCAACAACCCGATTTTACAATATGCGATGCAAAATGCAGAAGTAAGCAAGTCTAATGTGGGTGTGGAAAAAGCCGGATTTTTACCTAAGTTCAGTCTGACCTACGGTAATCAAATAGTAGATGATGTGTCAGGATTCAATTCCTATCAGGTCGGAATCAGTATTCCGATTTGGTTTTTTCCTCAAAAATCCAGGGTAAAGGCAGCAAAAGCAAACGCGATGGTCTCCAAAAATCAATACCTCGAGCAAAAAATGGTTTCCGAGAGTAGGATTTCGCAATTGCTTAAAGCCCTGGAGAAGACACAAAAAACCCTGAAGTACTATGAGGAAGGTGCATTAGTGCTGGCTGAAGAACAAATTAAAACGGCAGAGCTGGCTTCAAAAGAAGGTGAGATCGATTATGTCAATTACATCACCATACTTAACAGCGCTATCAGGATAAAGCAAAATCATCTATTATATATCAATCAATATAACCAACAGGCCATTGAAATCCAATTTCAACAGGGGAATTTATAAAAGTAAAAAAACAGAAATGAAAAATAAAGCAATACTAAGCGCAATTTTACTCACATTTATGATGGTGAGCTGTAACGATAATCCAAAATCAGAATTGAGCCAAACCGAAGAAAACACCATGGAAGGAGCTCCTAACGGGGAAGATGGGCATGCTGAGCAAGGAGAAAGAGGGGAGAAAGCAATCGTAGAAATTTCAAAAATCCAGGCAGAAACCATAGGCTTGGAGATGAGTGAATTGGAAGAAAAAAATATAGGTAATAATATAAAGGTTACTGGTCAATTGGAACTTTTTGCACAGGATAAGGCAAATGTAAGTCCCTTTATAGGCGGTAATGTGAGTTCCATAAAAGTAATTGAGGGTGCTAGTGTTCGTAAAGGCCAGATCCTTGCTTATCTGGAACATCCGGATATCATAAGCATGCAACAGGAATTCCAGGAAAAAAACAATGAACTCGTCTTTTTAAAGCAGGATTTTGAACGCAAACAAACCCTTTATGATAAAGGAGTTTCCTCAGGAAAGGAATTTCAATTGG
>Ga0307486_1003210_pt1 | contig 10768 bp, 11 predicted proteins | sample CBIW02metaG_FD_203663 | JGI IMG/M metagenome (GOLD analysis project Ga0307486, IMG submission 203663) | Sea-ice brine microbial communities from Beaufort Sea near Barrow, Alaska, United States - CBIW 0.2 | ecosystem: Environmental > Aquatic > Marine > Coastal | place: USA: Alaska | collected... | reverse complement strand
TGGCAGAGCGTGATATTAAGGCCCAGTACCGGCAATCTTACTTTGGAATTCTGTGGGCTTTTATAACCCCATTGTTGACGGCTGCAGTTTGGATATTTTTAAATCTATCTGGAACCGTACAAGTTAGTGATACTGGAATTCCATATCCTATTTATGTTTTTTCAGGGACTTTACTTTGGTCTATAATAACCGAAGCTATTAATTCTCCCTCCCAAAGTACTTCCAGTGCTCGAGGCTTGCTTAGCAAGATAAACTTTCCTAAAGAGGCTTTGATTGTCTCCGGGATTTATAAGTTGTTGTTCAATTCAGCAGTTAAAATTGCTTTGCTTGTGGTTTTTGTGTTTTTGTTTGGACTAGGTTTTCACTGGAGCCTATTCCTGCTTCCTTTTGCAATTTTTGGAGCACTTTTGTTTGGTACAACCATCGGTTTATTTATAACACCTATTGGGATGCTTTATACAGATGTGGCTAAAATAATTTCAATTGGTTTTAGGTTCTTAATGTTTATAACGCCTGTTCTATATACAATACCGGAAGAGGGGATTATGCGGACCGTGATGCAATTAAATCCTATGACGCCTATTATTTTAACAAGTAGAGATATGATCACTGGTGCTACACCAGAGTATCTTGGATATTATTTAGTTGTTTTGTTAGTATGCATTCCGCTTTTCTTTATAGGTTTGGTGTCCTACAGAGTCTCTATTCCTATAATTGTAGAAAGAAGTGCTTAACCATGAAAGAAAAAGAAATATTAGTAAAGGCAGAAGGGATTTCCAAAAAATTCTGCAAGGACCTCAAGACCAGTCTTAAGTATGGAGTGCAGGACCTTTTTGCTAATTTTGGCAGAAATAATAAAGCAGCAGTTTTACGTGAAAAGGAATTCTGGGCGGTAAAAGACATTAATTTTGAACTGCGGCGTGGAGAATGCCTTGGCCTTATTGGGCATAATGGCGCGGGGAAATCAACATTATTAAAGATCTTAAATGGGCTTATAAAGCCAGATGAAGGAAAGGTTACCATTAAAGGGAAGCTTAGTGCATTAATTGAACTTGGTGCCGGTTTTAACCCTATTATGAGCGGACGCGAAAATATTTACAACAACGGCGCTATATTGGGTTTTACTAAAAAAGAAATTGATGCCAAAGTAGAAGAAATCATAGATTTTGCTGAGATAAGGGAGTTTATAGATATGCCCGTGCAAAATTACAGCAGCGGTATGAAAGTGCGTTTAGGCTTCGCGGTAGCAGCACAAATGGAACCCGATGTATTAATTATTGATGAGGTATTGGCAGTGGGAGATTTGGGATTTATTTTAAAATGCTTTAAAACCATAGATACCATTTTGCCAAATACAGCCATTGTATTTGTATCGCACAATATGCCTATGGTATCCCGTATTTGCAGCCAAATTATTTTAATGGAACATGGGAAATCTCAATTTAAGGGAAATGATGTAGGGAAAGCCATAGATTTGTATTATTCACGTTTTGCGCAAAATGAAAGTAATGAGGTGTTTTCAGATGGTTCAATTAAACTAAAAGAATCTGAAATATTGCTGCCATCAAGTTATGAACAGGTGGTCCCACAACTTAAATGGGGTGAAAATCTAAATATTTTATTTGATTTTCAAGTTAAAACTAAAATTTCATCTCTTGAATTTTTTATAATAATTGCAGATAAGGAGCAACGGTCAGTTGCTATGCTTGTAAAAAATGAAGAATCATGTGGTATTGTTGAAGAAAATGGAAATATAAGATTTAAGGTTTCTCACAAAAAATTACAACTCTCTAAAGGTTTATATTCAATTAATTTGGCGATAAGAAAAAGTATTACAAAAGAGCCAGTCTATCGAATAAATAATATTCTCCCTTTTCAAATTTTACATAATGATGAAACTTGGGAACCATTTTTACTTGATTCGAATTTTGAAAAAATAAATTAATAAGACTCTATGTCCAATGAATAATTTTTGAAAAACTAATTTTAATGATTAACGTTACCAAAACATTTTTACCTCCACAAGAAAAATACAATGATATTTTAAAACGCGCTTGGGATAAAAACTGGATGACCAACAGGGGTGTTTTGGTGCAGGAATTGGAAGAAAAATTAAAAAATTATTTAGACGTTAAACATATCATCGCTACTACGAATGGTACATTGCCTTTGCAAATAGCAATTAAGGCATTAAAACTTGAAGGTGAAATTATAACTACACCGTTTAGTTATGTAGCCAGCACTTCGAGCATTGTATGGGAAGGATGCACCCCTATTTTTGTGGATATTCACCCAGATTATTTAACTATTGATGAAACAAAAATTGAAGCAGCCATTACCTCTAAAACATCGGCAATTTTAGCCACACATGTATTTGGAAACCCTTGTGAAGTGGAAGCTATTGAAGCCATTGCAAGAAAGTACAACCTAAAAGTAATATATGATGCAGCCCATTGTTTTGGGGTAACTTATAAAGGAAAATCTATTTTTAATTATGGTGATGTAAGCACCTGTAGTTTCCATGCCACCAAAGTTTTTCATACCGGTGAAGGTGGTGCGCTATTTGCGAATAAAGAAGAATTGAATAATACACTTTTCTATTATCATAATTTTGGACATAAAGACCAAGAAACTTTTCAGGGCCTTGGTATTAATGCAAAAATGAGTGAACTGCAAGCGGCACTGGGATTGACCGTATTGCCGTATATGGAGCTTATTTTAAATGAACGAAGAAGAGTGGTTGATTTATACAATCAGGAACTTGATTTTTCAAAACTTAAATCTTTAAAAATTAGAGATAATACTAATTGGAATTTTAGTTATTATCCTATTTTGTTTGAATCTGAAAAGCAATTGCTAAATGTTATAAAGCAATTAAATAAAAACAAGATTTTTCCTCGCAGGTACTTTTACCCAAGCTTGAATACCTTATCCTATTTAGAAGGGAAGGAATGCCCTGTCTCTGAAAGTATTTCAACCAGTGTTTTATGTTTGCCCTTATATCACGATTTAAATGAAACAGCAATTTTAAAAATTTGTAAAATTGTAAATTCAGCGGTATGAAAGTAGCCATTATGCAGCCTTATTTTTTGCCTTATATTGGTTATTTTTCATTAATAAAACATGTTGATCAATTTATTTTGTTTGACACTCCTCAGTTTATAAGACATGGTTGGATTGAAAGAAATATAGTTTTAAAACCAAACGGAGAATTGTTATATATAAAAGCTTCATTAAAAAAATATCAAAGGGAAACAAGTATAAAGGATATACGCATTAATAATTCAGAAAATTGGAAAGATAAAATTTTAGCCCAATTAATTCCTTACAGAAAAATTGCTCCAAATTATTTGGAAGTAATCAAGCTTTTAAAAGAAATATTGGAGTCTGAAACAGAAAGCATTGTAGAATTAAATTATAGGTCTTTAATGAAGATCTGTGATTATCTAAATATAACAACAGAAATTAAATTATGGTCTGAAATGGATGTGGAAATTGAAGAGGTGAAAGCACCCGATGAATGGGCACTTAATATTTGTAAAGCGTTAAATGTTGATGAGTATTATAACGCAATTGGAGGTAACTTATTTTTTGATAAAAGCAAATATGAAAATGCGGGGATTGCATTAAATTTTATGGAAACAAACCCCATTTTTTATAAACAATTTTCAAATGAGTTTGTTCCATATCTATCAATAATAGATGTAATGATGTTTTGTGATAAAGAACAAATTATTAGTATGATTGATAATATAAATATCCACAGTTAAATGATAATTAAATCACCAAAAGATATTAATAACTTTAAAAGGAATGTTCATCTAACTAATTCTGCGCGTCAAGGTTGGGAATTAATTTTGAATACCTTGGATGCTTCTTCAAAAATATTGTTACCATCGTACATTGGAATTACAGAGAGAGAAGGTTCTGGTATATATGATCCAGTTGTAAATACAGGTATAAAGCATGACTTTTATTTGTTAGATTATGATTTAACCATTAATACTGCTGAAGTAGAAAAATTGGTAAAAGAAGAAGAATATAAATTAATATTATTGGTACATTATTTTGGTTTTAAAATTCAAAATATTGAAGAAATAGTTAAAGTATGTAAACAGTACAATGTGATTGTTGTGGAGGATTGTGCCCATTTATATAATTACAATTTAATAGAGTATTCGGATGTAGGAACGTTTGGTGATTTTGCTTTTTATTCATTGCATAAAAATTTTCCTTTTATAGAAGGAGGAATGCTTGTTCAGAACAACTTAGAAATTAAATCAACTCATTTTACACCAACAAAAAAAACTCATCAACTTGCAACACAATGGATTGAATATGATGCGAAAGCTATTGCCGAAAAGCGAATAGAAAATTTTAAAATAATACAGAATTTAATTAATAATATAGCAGGGGTTAAATCCTTAAAAACAATAAAAGATGGGGACATTCCTCATAATTACCCTATTATTATTGAAAATGGCTTAAGAGAAAAATTATATTTTTGGTTGATGGATAAAAATGTGCCTTTAATAGCATTGTATTATCGTTTAGTAGACCCATTACAGGTTGAAAAATATATTTCAATGCAAATAATCTCTAATAATATTTTAAATCTTCCTGTGCATCAAGACATAACTTTTGAGGATATTAAATATATTATTGAGTTAATAAAAAGAGGAATTTTAGAATTAAGTGAATGAAAAGTATTGGAGGTTTTTTTGAGTTGGAAATCGTTGAGGGTAATTCATTATATCATGATAATGCTATAAAATTATCAACGGGTAGGGCTTGCCTAAATTATATACTTAAGACTAGGAAACCGAGTAAAGTTTATATTCCATTTTATTGTTGCAATGCATTAATAGAACCTATTATATTAAATGATATAGAGTACGAATTTTACTCAATAGACAAGCAACTTGAATTAAAGATTCTGCCTAAATTAAAAGTAACTGAAATTATTATTTACATTAATTTTTTTGGAATTAAAGAAAAGTATTTAAATACTTTATTGAATTTTTTTGGTGATAAATTAGTGATTGATAATACCCATTCATTTTTCACTAAAGGTTATAAAACAAAGAACGGTTCATTCTCATCCGCAAGAAAATATTTTGGAGTACCTGATGGAGCATTTTTGTATATGGATGAACCTGAAAAATATAAAATAAATATTAAGAGAAATCAAAATATATCTGTAAATCATAATGTGAATAGATTATTGGGATTACAAGAAAAGGCATATGTTGAATATTTAGAATATGAGAAGAGCCTTAACTCAGATATAGAAGAAATATCTATTTTATCTGAAAAGATATTATCAACAATTAATTATACAGAAGTACGTAAGACACGAAATGATAATTTCGATTTTTTCCGAAATGAATTTGATAAATTAAATCAATTGACAATTGATAAAAGTGTAACAGATTGTTTCTGCTATCCTTTATTATTGGAAAAGCCAATAGAAAAAGAAAAACTATATGCAGAAAAAATATTTGTACCTAATCTATGGCTTGACACTTTAAGTAGAAATGAAAAAAAAGATTATGATATTGAATGTAAATTAAGCCTTGAATTATTGCCATTGCCAATTGACCATAGATACTCAACTAAAGATTTGCATAGAGTAAGTGATGCTTTAAAAAAAATTATAAATGGATAATAATTATTGGATTAATTTTTGGAAAGATTATACCATAAATGTAAGTGGTGAAGATGAACAGTCTCAAGTTCTTAGAACATTGAATAAACAACCTATTTCCGAAGAACTTTGGAATTATACTCTAAACGAAATTGATGCTGTTTTTAAGGTAAGTAAGGGTGAGAAATTATTAGATTTATGCTCTGGAAATGGTTTGCTAGCGAAGCATTTTGTAAACAAAGGTGCTTCAGTTATTGCTGTAGATATATCAGAAGAACTTCTTAAAAATATATCTAATATTAAAAATATTGAGCCCATTAATTTAGATATACGTTTATTGGATTTTAAGGAAAATAGTTTTGACAAGATAATTTTTTATGCAGGCATCCAATATCTCAATAATATAGAGGCATTAATATTGCTAAAAAACATTTTTAAGTGGTTAAAACCAAATGGTTCTGTTTTTATAGGAGATATACCTGATTATAAAAAACGTTGGGAATTCTTTAATACGGAAGAAAGATTGCAAGTTTTTTTTGATAATATATTAGCTGACAAAGCTATTGTTGGAAACTGGTTTGAAAGGGAATGGTTTGATAATCTTACTAAATATATAGGATTTAGTTATGGTGAATTTTTACAGCAAAATGAAAAATTAATCTACTCCAGTTATAGGTTTGATTATCTTTATAAAAAATAAAATGATTGAAAAGGTATTATATATAGGAGGAGTTGCGAGAAGTGGAACCAGTTGGGTAGGCCAAATATTGAACAGTTCTCCTTATACAAGATTCAGATTTCAACCTTTATTTTCTTATGAATTCAGAGAAAAAATTAATGAAGATTCTAAAAGCGAGGAATATCAAAATTTTTACAAAGATTTGTATAATGTAGATACAGATTTTCTTACTCAAAAAGATAAAGTTTTGAAAGGAGTTTATCCTCAGTTTAATAAGACTGATGAAAAAATTTTAGTTTTTAAGGAAAACCGTTTTCAATCTTTTATTGAACCAATGTTACGTAAATCTTCAAATCTTATTTTCATAGGAGTTATTAGAAATCCTTGTGCTACATTATATTCATGGACTCAAAATGAAAAAGAATTTCCTCAAGGTTCTGATATAATGAAAGAGTGGAGATTTGCAAATTGCAAAAACAAAGGAAATGAGGATTATTTTGGGTATTTCAAGTGGAAGGAAGTGGCTAATTTATATTTGGATTTGGAACAAAAATATAGTGATAGAGTACATATTATACACTATGATAAATTAATACAGAATACTGAAGAGTTCATTATAGAGCTTTTTGAAAACCTTCAAATTCCATTTACAAAACAAACGAAAGAGTTTATTACAAAATCACAAAATGGTTCAGACAATAATTACTATTCTGTTTTTAAGGATCAAACAGATAAGCAAAAATGGAAGACAGCATTTTCTAAATATATCATTGATGAAATTACAGCAGACCTAGAAGGAACCAGATTAGAAAAATTTCTTTATGATTCATAAAACGCCATTAGTTAGTATTTCTGTTGTAACATACAATCACCATAGTTATATAAAGCAATGTTTAGATGGCATTCTAATGCAGCAAACCAATTTTCCATTTGAAATTATCTTAGGAGAAGATGAATCAACGGATGGGACACGTGAAATTTGTATTGAGTACGCCAATAAATACCCAGATAAAATAAATTTATTTTTACGCAGCCGAAAAGATGTGATTTACATTAATGGCAACCCAACTGGCCGTTATAATTTTATTGAAAATTTAAAAGTATCAAAAAGCAAATACATCGCTCTTTGCGAAGGAGACGATTATTGGACAGACCCTTTAAAACTCCAAAAGCAGGTAGATTTTTTGGAGGGAAATGAGGAGTATGGTATTTGTTTTCATGAATCAGAAGTATTGTGGGAAGGTGAAAATAAAATATCTTTTATAAAATTAAATAGTGATTTTAATTGGAACAACATGACGCCTAGTAAAAGCGTTTATACCATTTCTGATGTGCTTAAAGGTCCTTTCATGGCAACAGCGAGCGTTGTTTTAAGAAGAAATGACCTAATTGATTTTCCAAATTGGTTTTACAAAGCAGTCAGTGGTGATATAACCCTTTATGCATTAATATTAAAGAATAATAAAATTAAATTTATTAGCGAAGTTATGTGTGTTTATAGAAAACATCCAGGAGGAATCACAAGAGTTCATAGTAGTAATTTTATTATTTTAAATCGTATTGAAATGCTGAAAAACATTAACACATATTATGACAATGTATATTTTTTAGAAATTGAACAAGCTACAAGTGCTTATTTGCATGATATTAAATACTTAAACATAAAAGAGATGTTTCAATTATTGAAATTATACTTATGTAGCAATATTGTTAAGAGACATCATATAATGTTATTTACCAAAAAAAATATTAGAAAACTAATTAATTTAATTTCAAGTAGCTATTTTTTCTATACTAGAACTGTTTTAAAAAAATTCAAAAATTGAATATGAATTGTTTCTGCACCATTATAACATCAGATTTCTTTTTTTATGCTCAAGCTATATATGATTCTTTGAAAAAATTTCGCCCTGAAGTTAATTTTATGGTTCTTGTTGTTGATGATAATGGTAGCTTGTTAAGCTATGAATCTATACAAATTTTTAACCTGGAGGATATTAAGAGTGCTTACCCTGATGCATTTCAAACAATTAAAAAGTATGAGGATGATCCAAACAGTGCTTTAAGATGGGCTTTAAAACCATTATTTTTAAAGTTTTTACTTACAAAACAAAACATGAGTAAAGCAATTCTTGTTGATCCTGACCTCTATTTTTATGAAGATCCTTTTTTTCTTTTCGAAAAATTAGAAATTTCTGATGTTATAATTACACCACATTGGCGTTCTATAAATCCAAAGATCGATAAATCAAATTTTGACAATTTGTTTACAGGTGGTATCTACAATGCAGGCTTTTTCGGGTGCAATACTAATTCAGAAAATATCCTAGACTGGTGGTTAGATGTTTGTGCATACAAAATGGTTAAAAAGGATGGCTTTTATGTAGATCAGGCTTATCTTAACCTTATGCCGGTTTATTTTACCTCTCAGGTAGAGGTGATTCAGCATAAAGGATGCAATGTTTCTAATTGGAATACGATTGAATGCCAAAGAACATTAGTAAAAAATAAAGTGCTGATCAATAATGAATATCCGGTTGTGTTCATTCACTTTGCCAATCTTACAATAAGTAATATTGCAAATGGAGAAGACAAAATTTTAATTCCATTTTTGGAAACTTATAAGAATGCATTGTTAATTCACAATGCTGATTTTAAATTTAAGGATGCTTCATTGAAATTTAAAGAAGTAAAAGAGAAAAGGTTTTCTATAAAAAAGATTTTTAAAAAGCTGTTAAAATAACATGGTAAAAGAGCGTTTTATTGATATAAAATTAGGGAAGGAAAATTTAGATATTTATTACATAAGAATCTCCATATTTAATGCTTTAAAGGAAACCTTGCCTATCTTAAAAGGCAATTTGTTGGATATTGGTTGCGGGAAAATGCCGTATAAAAACTATATTTTAGAAAACAGTAAGGTAACCAACTATATAGGTTTAGACATAGAAAATGCATTGGAATATGATACTGATATAAAACCTGATTTTACCTGGAACGGTAAAACAATGCCGTTTGAAAACAATACTTTTGAATGTGCTTTTGGCACTGAGGTTTTGGAACATTGCCCTGAACCAGAAGTTGTTTTGAAAGAAGTTTTAAGAGTTTTAAAGCCAGGAGGACGTTTCTTTTTTACTGTTCCTTTTTTATGGAACTTGCATGAAGTTCCAAATGATGAATACAGGTATACCCCTTTTTCATTAGAACGGCATTTACGCAATTCCGGATTTAAAGAAATAGAAATTAAAGCTACAGGTGGATGGCATGCTTCAATGGCACAAATGCTTGGTTTATGGGTTAGAAGAAGTCCTATGCCTCAAACAAAAAGGAGAATTCTTTCAGCTATCATAAAACCAATTATTAAATTTTTGATTAAAATTGACAAACCAGAGTTGGTTACTTTTAAAGAAGGACTAATGATTTCAGGTCTTTATGGCGTGGCGAGAAAATAAAATATTTAGTTTTAAATTATAAGGCCAGGATTGATGAAGAGAATAAAAAATTTTATTGTTAAATGATCATTACATTATTATCTCCCAATCAAAAAACTATTCAGAAACTATTATTCAGGTGTATAAAAATTTATTAAACAATTGAAAGGTGTTTTATTACTTCATTAATTTTTAATATTAGGGTATACTTTTTTTTAAATATATATATATATATATATTATTCAAATAGCACATAGAAAATGTTAGTATGGTAATAGGCAACGGGCTAATTGCAAAGGTTTTTACATGTTATTGTGATAATAATGATGTGATAATATTTGCATCCGGTGTTTCAAATTCATTAGAAACCGACCAAACATCTTTTAACAGGGAATTTGAGTTACTAAAAAAAACTATTGATGCTTACCCAAGTAGTAAACTTGTTTACTTTAGTACGATAAGTATTGAAGATCCTGCAGTAAACGAGAGTCCATATGTCCTTCATAAACTGCGTTTAGAAAATTTTATTAAATATAATGTGTCTTATTATTTAATATGTAGAGTTTCCAATGTTGTAGGTTTTAGTAATAATAAACATACAATTATGAATTTTTTGGTTAATGCCATAAAGAAGGATATCAAAATTGATATTTGGTCACAAGCCGAACGGAATTTAATTGATAAAGATGACTTAAAATATATAGTCGGTAAATTACTTGAAGATGGTTTTGGCAACAATATAATTACTATTGCAACGGGAGAAAGTGTTTTGGTGACTTCTATTTTATCCCAAATAGAGCTATATTTTCAAAAGAAAGCGATTGTAAATTTAATACCTAAAGGGAATAGATTGAATTTAGATATTTCTACAATAGCTTCCCAATTAAAGGAAATTGAATTTACAAAAGGGAAAGGGGAAGCATATATTAATAATTTGTTGAAAAAATATTATTAGAGAGTACAAAGCCCAATTATAAGCTGGAATTTTAAAAAGGATATATCTTAAAACTT
>Ga0307486_1003209_pt1 | contig 10769 bp, 8 predicted proteins | sample CBIW02metaG_FD_203663 | JGI IMG/M metagenome (GOLD analysis project Ga0307486, IMG submission 203663) | Sea-ice brine microbial communities from Beaufort Sea near Barrow, Alaska, United States - CBIW 0.2 | ecosystem: Environmental > Aquatic > Marine > Coastal | place: USA: Alaska | collected... | reverse complement strand
GGCAAGGCAAAGTTTTTGAGGGATATTAAACCGGCAAAATACCGCAAACATCAAGGCGGAATTTGGAGTGCCCGAAGTAAAAAAAAGAAATATCTTTCGAAAATTATTACTTTTCGGGAATTAAGCCGGTATTATCTTCTCCAACAAAATAAGGAATTATATAAGTTTTATTTTAATAAACTTCAAAGTAGTTATAAGACGTTGATTTACTATTATTTTAAAAATGGAAATCTGGTTTCCGCATCAAAAAGCCTTGGTAAATTGTTAATATTAAGAAACAAGAGATAAGAAAAAAGAGAAGAGAAAATAGAATAGAGAAAAATTAAAATCACAAATGAGACAGTAGTCAATTTTAACGATAAAATATTCAAACATTAGTGCACCTGCCTGCCGGCAAAGGCAAGTTCGTGGCTATTTGATTTCGGCTCAATCTTCAACAATATTCTTATAAAAAGATTCGTATTCTTTACTGACCTTTTTAATCTCAAAATTTTTCCTGGCATTCTCCAAAGAACTTTCAGTTTTCTCTTTCCAATCCCTTATATTTAGGGCTTCCTCCATTTTATCTCCTAATTCTTTAATATTACCGGACTTAAAAAAAAGAGCTCCATTCTCCACAAAACATTCCCTGTTTTCGGCTATATCCGATACAATCGAGGGGGTTTTAGAAATAATAGCTTCTATAAGGGCTCCGGGCAATCCTTCAAAATATGAGGGGAAAACAAAATAATCTGCAAGGGCCAAAAGTTTCGACACATCTTCCCGGTATCCCAACAGAAAAACATTTTTTTCCAAGCCAAGGCTTTTGATTAAATCTTCCAATTCACGACGAAAAGATCCTTCCCCTGCAATAAGCAAAACCGTATTTGGATTTTGCGTATTTAAAACCTTAAAAGCCTTCAAAAGATCTAATTGACCTTTTCCCTTATGCAGCCTGCTCACATTTAAGAAAACTATTTGCTCTTCCAGATTAAATTCCTTTTTAAGCAAACTTACAGTTTCGGTTGTTGGCAAATAATCCTCAATACACCTTCCCCTGTAAATAACATTTACTTTATTCCCGGGAATCCCTAAAGCTCTTATATTGGATTTTTTGATCGCTTTGGAATTGCAAACAAAAAAATCGACTTTACCGGCGGTCATCCTATCCTTCAATTGAGTGGAAAAGAGTTTAATTCTTGAAATAGGTGATAATTGTTTGTATCGGTTTATTCCATAAGAGTTGCTCACAAAGCTACCAACCAAAAAGATGTGCGGAAAGACCTGTTTTAATTTTCGGGCGACCATATCAGCCCTAAAGAGCGTGGAATGAATAATCTCGGGCTTCTCAGTGTTTATAATTGGTATAATTGAATGTACAGCTTCCCTAAAACCATATTCTGCATCCAGTTCCAGAGAGTAAACCTTTATTCCCTTTCCTTCAAGTATTGATTTAAGCTTATCCCCCCTATAAAGATGTACAAAAACTGGAGTTATTTCCTCCAAATTCATTGCAATTTGAACGATACTCTTTTCTGCTCCATAACCTTCCAAAGAATCAATTAAAAATAATACCTTCATCTAAATAGTTTTAAATAAATTATTTTTAAAAGAGGTTTTAATCTCCAAGGATTACTCATCCAGGAATTCTTGAATTGTGCCAAAGCAGAGGATTTTCTGTCAGATTTCTCCAATACATAACCTATTGAATAATTCATTTCAGCCTTAGCTTTGAGATTTTTATCATACTTAGCTTTATGCTTTTTATATTGATGAATATAAGAACTTAATCTATTCTTTATGGAATTACTATCTCTATTTTGGGTTTGAATCTCGTAATACAATAGGGGTTTATTTATACTTTTAATTTTTAGATTCGTTTGCTCGCATACACTCATACCCAATTCGTAATTTTCCCCGAAGCTCATTTTTGGATCATACCCCCCCGATTTCAGGAAAATACTTTTTTTAAAACAAATACTACCTGCTAAAAATGTTGCATTGATATTATTGTACATTCCATCCAGCTGCTGAGGTTTCCAAATTTTTTCTTTTCCATCGATATTCTTTAAAACCTGCCAGCAAATTAAATCATATTTATAGAATTCAGCTTCATAAATATTTTTGATCAAATCAGGAAAAAAGATATCATCTGAATCCAGGAAAATAAGATAATCCCCTGTTGCAAGCTTAGCCCCGGAATTTCTGGCAACAGAAACCCCCTGGTTTTCCTGATAATAATATTTTATCCGGTCATCATTCAGGTAATCCTTCAGGACTTCCTGAGTGGAATCTTCCGAACCATCATCTATAATAATTAACTCCCAATTGTCCCGGGTTTGATCCAGTACACTCTTAATAGATAATGGAAGGGATTTAGAACGGTTATATGTTGGTATTATTATGGATATCAGCTTTCTGCTCACAGCCTTGTATATTGATTTAAATTAGTTTTCAATTTATGAATATCCTGTAATCTCTTAAATAATCTTGGCAAAGCAAAGGTCTCATTTTTATTTTTAATAATAATCAGGCAGGTTCTTACTTTCTTGAATTGAACAAATGAACCTGAAAGTTGTATTTATAGGTTGAATTCAAGTCCAATTATTCAGGTTTTTTATGAAAAAAACAAATATTTTGCATTGTATTGAATATGTTGCCTATCAAATAGATCCTAACTCAAAGTTGGAACTTGTCCCGAACTTGGATTTTTTTCGATGTATAGATAACATCATCCTCTATAGTTTCTGTAGGGACACATCTAATTATTTTCTTTAACTTTTAACTTTTTTCAGCCTTGTATCTTGAACCTTTTTTTCTTTCCTCTTTTAAAGCTTCAAATAAGTTTCCTTATACCACTTCTGAAAACAATAAAAGGTCCAAACCCTAAAGGTGTTGTCTTCTTTTCCAGAAAGATGATTTTTTACAATTTGGGTTATTTCTGATGATTTAAAAATATCCTGAACTTTTAAAAATTCCGGTTCAACATAAGAGTTTAATTCAGCCGAAAAATCATGTCTTAGCCAATCTCCCACTGGAACCCCAAATCCTTTTTTAGACTTATCCAGAAAATCTTTCGGGAAATATTGTTTAAAGGATTCCTTTAGCAAATATTTTTTGTTCCAACCTTTCATCAGGTAAGATTCCGGTAATTGTGCTGTAAAATTCCATAACTGCTTATTCAAAAATGGCGCCCGGCTTTCTAAGGAAGTGAGCATACTGGTTCTGTCCACTTTAACCAACATATCCCCTTCCAGACTTATAATTTTGTCGATATTCCGGAAATCCGTCAGAGATTTATTATCCCCCCCTATCTGCATTTTATAATAACTTAATGCATCAGGTAAAAAATTATCTTCTTTTAAAATTTGTGACAATTCTTCGGACTGATAAGCCAGAGAAATGATGTTGTAATAAAATTCATCTTCATAATTAATTGCATTCAGCAGCTTCTTCAATTTAAAGCGCATGCCGCGTTTATCATCTTTGGTAGAAACTATTGGATTGAGAAATTCCTTTAAGGTTTTATGAAAAGATTTTGGAACCAGGGAAGTATATTTAGTGTTCAGTTTCCCCATATAATATTTGTTATAACCACCAAAGACTTCATCGCCGCCATCTCCCGTCAAAGCGACTTTTACATGCTGCCTGGTTTTATGTGCTACCAGATAAGTTGGCAGAGAAGAAGAATCGGCAAAAGGCTCATCAAAATTCAGCAGTATTTCGTCAATATTACTGCGTAAATCGTTCACCGAAACTATAAATTCATGGTGATTACTTTTGATGATTTTTGCTACCGTACGGGCTTTATCAGATTCATCAAAAGATTTTTTTTCAAAGCCTACAGAAAAAGTATCAATTGGGGTATCACTTTGCCTGGCCAGGGCAAGAGATACAATGGAGGAATCTACCCCACCGGATAAAAAAGTACCTAATGGCACATCAGAAACAGATCTTGAAATAACACTTTCAGTAACTAAATCGTAGGTTTTGAGCTTTGCTTCTTCAAAACTGATGCCTGGATCTATATCTTTTTCGAACTTTTGTTCTATATGCTTAATTGAATAGGAAAATTGTTTGCAATCCACTTCTAGGTAATGATTTGCTTCCAGTTTATGAATGTTCTCATAAATGGTGAAAGGGGCAGGAATATATGTCAGTTGAAAATAAAGATTCAAACCTTCAGATGAAATTGAAGGTTGCTTGTTTAAAACCGCTATAATTGATTTTAATTCTGAAGCCCAATAAAATTCCTTCTCATTTTGGGTATAATAAAGCGGCTTTTCCCCAAAATAATCCCTGGCTATAAATACCTTGTTCAAATTACTGTCAAATATGCTGAAAGCGAACATCCCGTCCAACATGGCAAAGGAATTTGTTCCATAAGCTTCATATAGATGCAGGATCACTTCGGTATCTGAGGTGGTGTGAAATTGAACCTTTTTCTTCTGAAGCATTTTCCTCAGGGATTTATAATTATAAATCTCCCCGTTAAAAACTATGCTAATAGTGCCATCATCAGAAAAAATAGGTTGTTTTCCGGTACTTAAATCTATAATGGAAAGTCTGCGCATTGCCATTCCCATTCTAAATTTGTCATTCTCCTGCACAAAAAATCCATCCTGATCCGGGCCCCGATGAAATATTTCGAGATTCATTTTTGACAATATTTTCGAAATATCTGAATTTGATTGGGTATTTTTAAAAAGCACCCCATTAATTCCGCACATAGATCAATTTATTTAAGCGACCAAAGATAGCTAAAGTTTTAAGTTGGTTTGGCGGATTAAGCAATATTTAAGAAACCAGTTTGCCTATTTCACACATATTTGCCGATTGAAAATTAAATTTTTCGCGTAACTTTTCAAAATGGGTTAAAATAGATTTTAAATCCTGAATACTCTGTAAGGGATTGTCTCCAAAGTTATGTGGATGCCACCATAAATGATAGATTTCGTTATTTTCAGCAGCGAGGGTCATTTCCTTCTTGATCCTCCTAATCTTTAATTTATGAAGAATCGAATTGGTTTCTACAGGTCTTAAAAATCTACCTGCTTTTTGCTCCACGGGCAAATTGGGATTTTTGATCACTTCCTTAATGGAATATGATTTTTTACCCAAAGAAAAATACGCGTCACCGGTTCTGGCCAGCTTTGTCAAGATTGAATCGGAAGCAGGATCCTTCCAGTACCATGGAGAAGGATTGGAACGAACATTAATTATTCCAAGTTCATAACAAATTTTTAGGTAATCTTCCCTCAACTGATTGCGCGGAAAAACAAGAGACTTGAGTTCTATTCCCATTTGTTTGGCCAGTTCAATTGATTTTTCCAGATCGGCTTTAAATGATGCCAATGATTGCCCCTCCTCCAAACAATAATAATGTGAATAGGTGTGGGTTCCTATTTCCTGCCCCGGGGTTTGAGCTATTTCCCGAATCAGTTCTGGAGCAAAACATGAATTTTCGGTATCCCCGGGTTTTATAGTTTTGCCAAACTCATAAGCCGATAGTTTTGAATTTATATAAGCAGGCAGAGTCTTGGGGGAATTGCGTTCCCATTCTTTCCAATTTTCATTAAATAACATTCCTACCGTAGCCCAGGTTGCGTGTATATTGTAGTAATTAAATTCCTCCAAAATTTTAGGTATAACTTGCCTGGTATTTTCAAAATATAATCCTTTTTCGTCAAAATCCACCACATCAAATACCCCCCAAAGAAGTTCAAAATCCAATGATATTACTAAATAACCATTATCGTGCATTCGTGATTCGTTAATTCGTTAATTCGGGATTAGTTGATTCGTGATTTGTTGATTTGGAATCAGTTAATTCGATAAAATTATATCAGGATTAAATTACAAATTTCAACTCCTACACTAGTCCCATTTTCCTCAAGTCCCCAAGTCTCATTTTACCTAGTCCCATTTTTTCTTGTCTCCAAAGCTCACTTTCACCAAGTCCCATTTCCCCCTTGTCTCCAAGTCCCTCTTTCACCAAGTCCTATTTTGCTCTTGTCTCCAAGTCTCACTTTCACACAGTCCCAACCGGGTTCCCTTCCTACATATGTCACATCGAGCGCAGTCGAGATGTTCCGCAGAAATATTATCCTATTAATTTTACAACTGGCAACTTCTAATCTCGTATTTCTAACTTCCGTTTTTCCCAGGCCAAAAAGGGAGATGAAGATTTTAGTTTAAAAAACTTAATTTCACTTCATCACTTCATCACTTGATCACTACATCACATCGTTACAGCGTAACTTCGTCACAACATCACAATATTTTCTTTCCTCAACTCCAGTTCCCTTAAGCGCTTCAATTTATTCAACCTCATGATCTTATCATATTTCTTCTGTGCCATATAGTAATAGATCACAAAAAATATAAAATACATCACCATTGTCTTCTGCCTCATGATAATCCCCAGGTTAGACATTACAAAGGTCATCGCGAAAGAAGCCGTGAAAAATATTACTAGGCTCATCTTAATTATAGAAGGAGATTTCCTGATGAATCTTATAAAATCTCTTTTAAGGATTTTCATGAAAAGCAACAAATAGATAAGGTTTTCAAAGGAAGTTATAATTCCTAAAACTCCGGGTGCATCTATAAATAATGGCCTGAACCAAAATGTAAAAAGTTTAAATGGCAAAGGGTAAGAAGACATATCGACTCCAGAACCAGAATGGCTTAAATTTTCAGACCGGGTATCAGAGGCTTCCTGAAAATCAGCTATAAGATTTTCAGAATCTTGAAGGTTCATTACCCCGAGAATCTGGTCCTGAAGTAAAATTAGGGCGCCAAACATTACTACAAAAACCATCAATTTTTGCCATAACGGAATTTTTTCCTTTCCGCTCATATAACCCAAAATAGCTCCAATGGCAACAAACATAAATACATGGGGCCTTATATAAAAAATAATTACCGACCCCAGGACCAACAATCTCAATCTGGATTTGGGATTAATAATGGCATAGGTGAACATCATTAAACCTAAAAATATTAGAGATCCTTTTCCCAAGGAAGCAGTCCAAAAATGCATGTTTGGAAAAAACAGGATAAGACTCAACAAATCCATCTTGAATACGGTAATCTTTACCGGGATCTTCTCCCTGAAAAACATATAGGCATAAACAAAACCCAAATATCCCAGCCAGGCAAATGTTACCATGATCATGTCATAGGTAAATCCTATTTTATAAAAGGGATATGCTACAAAATTTATAAAAGTTGTATCGGTACCAAACAATTCTAACCAGGACCCTTCAAAATTGCTCACATCATTCCAATATCTTTTAGAATCTGAGGGATTGTTATAGGCATACCAAGAATATATCCCATAAAATACTAGGTGATATAGATAAAGCAAATTCATTTTCTGCTTATCAAAAAAGGAATGTCGTTTTTGATAAGCAGAGAAAAATATTTGGTTTAATCCAAAGAAAATTAATATTAAAAAGAAAACTCCCAACATACTTAAAAAAGTTCCAGATCCCCTAAGCTATAATTCCAATTATTTATTTTCCTAAAGGTATTGAATTCATTATTAGAAAGATTTAGATCACGAAGGGTTAAAACAGGACCTATTTTGGAATTGACCAAAGTTAGGTTTAAATTTAATACCTCCGGCGAATAAGAAATTACCTGGATCCCAAATTTTGAACACCAGAGATTGATCAGGCTGTTAATTTTTTTCTGATTTAGGTCCTTGTCATCAAAAATACATTCCACTATCCGAAGTTCCTTAAAACCTCTCCTCTTCTTAACGTATCCCGCCATATAAATTCCAGTATCAATAAAAATTTCATATTGTTGAAGTGGATTGGCCTGGTATCTCCATTGTAGGTATTCTACAGATTTAGGAGTAAATAGCCCCTGACTTGTTTCCAATTTGGAATTCCATAATTTACACAGAAGCTGCAAATCCTTTTCTTTTGAATTATTACTAACAGAATAAGAAATGCCTGTTTTGTAAAATTTCCAGAATGAAGTGTAAGCCGGTTTTAAGGCAACTCTCAATTTATTGACAGTTTCCCAACCCATTTTCAGGTAGCCAGGCATGCTCTGTTCATTTGGAGTGTTAAAAATAAATTGATCTCCCTGTTGTTTTGTAAGTTCTATAGCTTTTAAGGTCAATTTTTTAAATATTCCCTGTCCCTGGTAATTTGGATGAGTAGCGGTATCGACAGCTCTATAAGTTGAATAGGATTTATTTAAAAACTGCCATTTCCAGCACATAAAAGCTCGCACCCCTGCAATAATTCCGTTTTCTTCTGCGACAAGAACCAAAGATCTTCCAAATGGATTAGTATTATGTTTATAATTCCAAATCTCTTCAGAAAGCGGCAGATCCTGTACTCCCAAACTCACCTTTAAAACTTCAACTATTTCAGGAATATCTGTTGCAGTTGCTTCTCTAAAAATCATACCCGCATAATATTTAGGTAGATTTCCTGCAATTTTTGAACCATAACTTCCAGACTAAATTTAGTCTCGACCCTGTTTCTGGCCTCAACCTGTAATTTCTCCCTGATAATTTTATCTTCTATCAATCTTATAGCCTTTTCTGTCAAACATTTTGTATCTCCTACCTCACAAAGCAATCCATTTTCGGGTTCACTGACCACTTCAACGACTCCTCCTGCTTTTGTAGAAACAATCGCACACTTCATACTCATCGCCTCTAAAAGCGCAATTGGAAGACCTTCAAATGCAGAACTCATCATAAAGATATCCATTGCAGAAAAATAGGAAACGGTATCTGTTTGAAGTCCGGTGAGCATAACTCTTTCAGTTAACTTCAATTCTTCTATCAATGCTTTTATCTCTTCTTCCTTAGGCCCTGCTCCCACAAGAATTCCATAGACCTCGGGATGTTTTTTACTTATTTTCTGAAAAGCCCTTAGCCAGTCCGGAATACATTTTTGTTCCCTGAATACCGCAATATTTCCTATTACCAAAGCATTCTTTGGGATGCCATATTTTTCCCTGACGGCATTTCCCTTTTCATCATTCCGTTGAAAATTCTGCGTATTCACGCCATTTAAAAGGGTTTGGACAGGAATTCCGGGCTTGATATTTTCCCTTATAGACCGGGTGACATCTTCCGAAACTCCAAGCGCCAAACTTTGGAAGTTGAAACTAATTTTATTCAGCCATTTTGTGGCAAAATGATAGCGTTCCTGAATATTATGCTCTGTATAAACAACCGGAAGCTTTGTTTTGAAATGTATTATTCTTCCTAAAAATCCGGACCAGGGCAAATGACAATGAATTAATTCAATTTCATTTGTTTTGCAATACTTAATTACCCCTGAATACTGTTGCAGTAATTTTATATTGTTGGAAGCGGGAAAACAAGTCACCTTTCCCCCTGCATTTTCAATAGCCTCTACCATCTGGTTCTTCCAGGGAAGAAAATAGATAGTGTGAAACTCAAATCTGGAAGTGTCGTGTATTTTAAGGGTTTCAGGCAACAACATCTCTGCTCCCCCGCGGCCTAGGGATTTTATGATGTGAAGGATCTTTATTTTTTGCATTTAATTTAAAATCTGTTGGCAAATTTAAGGCAATATAAAAAGAGGGCAAGGTTTTAAGAGGATTTTAATAGTTGTGATGTTGTAACGGAGTGATGTTGTGATGTTGTAACGAAGTGAAGGAGTGACGAAGTGGTGTTGTGTGCGTTTTGCATCTTGCCAAGAATTCTGGAAAGTGAAACCTTGCCTAATTGTATTTCTTTAAAAAACTTAAATTACTGTTGCTTAAATTGTTGAAATAGCCTAAATCCCTGCAATTTGTTTCAATTGGTTAAGTTTTAAATAGTACGGATTATTTAATTTATCCTTTTTAAGGATTTCTATTCTGCTTAATTCCTTTTTAACCCCAAATCCTCAAAGTTGGGATTTGTCGATTCGTGAATTTGGGATCCAACGGGATTGAAATTAGCCACTAAACCGCCTTTGCCGGCAGGCTAGTTCACAAATGTTTTGAAATTTCATCGTTAAAATTGGTGTCTGTCAAATTTGCCCCCCCCGATGCTTCGGGGCTTCGGGGCTTCGGGTGTGATTTTAGGTTGTTCCTCTTCTATTTTTTGTTCTATTTTTTGTTCACACTCTTTGCGTTTTTTTCTTTGCGTAAACCCTTTTTTTCTAACTCAAAGTATTATATTAAAATAAAGTTCAAGGTTCAAAATCTTAAAACTCAAAACCCACCACGAAATTTGTGAATATAGGATTAAATCGCTATGATTCAGGGTAAATCGTATATTTACACTTTATGAAAAAATTATATGTAATTGCAGGGTGTAATGGAGCTGGTAAAACAACAGCCTCATATACTATTTTACCAGAGATACTGGATTGCAAAGAATTTGTGAATGCAGACGAAATAGCAAGAGGATTGTCACCTTTTCAGCCTGAAAGAGCAGGAATTCAGGCTGGTAGATTAATGTTAACCAGGATAAAATCATTACTGGAATCGGGAGAAAATTTTGCTTTTGAGACAACTCTATCGACAAAAAGCTATGTCAATTTTTTAAAAGTTGCCAAAGATAAAGGATATCAAATAACCCTTTTATTCTTCTGGCTTAATTCTGTAGATTTGGCTATTTCAAGGGTTAAAACCCGGGTAAAAGAAGGAGGGCACAATATCCCTGAAAATGTTGGATACACCGGACTAAGCTGACCCCTCTCCGGGGAGTAAATTTAGCAGCATGAAAAGGAACCTTAATTTACTGCCATTCCGGCGGATGCTGACCCCCTTTATATAAAAAGATAGCAAGATAGGAA
>Ga0307486_1003207_pt1 | contig 10771 bp, 9 predicted proteins | sample CBIW02metaG_FD_203663 | JGI IMG/M metagenome (GOLD analysis project Ga0307486, IMG submission 203663) | Sea-ice brine microbial communities from Beaufort Sea near Barrow, Alaska, United States - CBIW 0.2 | ecosystem: Environmental > Aquatic > Marine > Coastal | place: USA: Alaska | collected... | reverse complement strand
CATGTGGGACTGCTGGCGGTAGAACTTTTCCAAACCGAAGATGATGAAATTTTAGTGAACGAAGTCGCCCCAAGACCGCATAACAGTGGGCATTACAGTATTGAAGGCAGTTTTACCAGTCAGTTTGAAAACCATTTGCGCGCAATCCTTAATTTACCCTTGGGAAATACCGAAAGCAAAGTAAACGCGGTAATGGTCAATCTTGTGGGCGCCGAAGGTTATGAAGGTCCAGTAAACTATAAAAACATTGCTGATATTTTAGAAATGGACGGCGTGACCCCACATATTTACGGTAAGAAACTCACTCGGCCGTTCCGAAAAATGGGACATGTAACCATTGTAAATAAAGATCTCGGCGAAGCCCGAAAGATCGCGGAGCAGGTGAAGGAGACGATTAAAGTGGTTTCTGCCTAAATTACCCCTAAAGATCCCCCTAACCCCCGAAGGGGGATGAAAAAATTGAAGACTTATTGAACTTACTACAAATTTCGTATTTTAAGAAAATGAAAAAAATTGAACAGGGATTTATAATAGACCGTTTGACTGATTCAATTTTGAACACCATTTAAGGCGATAGTTTTCAAACTGAAATTTCAACCTTAAAGCAGTCAGATTTGAAGAATACAATTCAGAAGATAGGTTGGAGTTTTGATTGGAAAGCGGAGTTCAATGATTTGACTAGAGAGGTTTACAAACTTACAATCGTAAATAATCCAAATATAATTCAAGATTTATTGAGCGTGACAATTGAAGGCGACCACATTTTTATGAATCTATTGGAAAGTGCCCCATTCAACGTTGGAAAACAAAAGCTTTACGAAGGAGTTGCAGGAAATCTTGTTGCATATGCTTGTAAAATTTCTTTCCAAAAAGGATATGACGGATTTGTAGCATTCACGGCAAAATCTAAACTTATAAGACATTATGAAGAAACTTTGGGTGCATTTCATTTTAAAAATCAACGCATGATAATTGATATACTTTCCGCAGAATTTTTAGTTACAAAATATTTTAAAATATTATAGTTATGGGACATATAGCAGAACCTAAAGGAGTGGATTTCACGATTCAAAGTCCACCGCTAACTGAAGCTGAAAGAAAGGAACTGAGCGCATTTATCAAAAAAAGAAAAGAAGAAAGTAAAAAAGAATCACCCCTTGAAGCAACTGGCAAAAATCAATAAATAAAGTTCGGCTTCAATAGCAATACTAATAATAATAGAAATAACAATAAAAATGACCGTAGCAATAATAATGGGAAGTACGAGCGATCTGCCAGTAATGCAGGAGGCGATTGATATTTTAAAGGATTTTGGCATCGCCACCGAAGTAGATATCGTCTCGGCACACCGCACGCCAGAGAAATTGTTTGATTATGGAAAGCATGCGCACGAGCGCGGCATACAGGTGATTATTGCCGGTGCGGGCGGCGCAGCGCATCTCCCAGGGATGATCGCTTCCCTCTCCCCGCTTCCCGTGATTGGCGTACCTGTAAAATCGCGTAATTCTATAGATGGTTGGGATTCTGTGCTCTCTATTTTACAAATGCCCGGCGGCGTTCCTGTGGCGACCGTGGCGCTGGACGGAGCTAAAAATGCAGGTATTCTCGCCGCTCAGATTTTGGGAGCTTCCAATAAAGAAATTCAACAGAAAATAGTGGATTATAAAGAAGAATTGAAGAATAAAATTATGGAAGGAGCGAAATCATTAAAGCAAAAATAACGGTCAAAAAAACCGAAAATTGACTGTTTTGGCCAATTTTTCTGATTGAAATTAATGTCAGTTCGAGTGCGCGACGATAGGAGCGCGTATCGAGAATTTTTCACAACTGAACTATTTTTCGCAAAACGATTTTAGTCAGAAATCCTTCTCGATACATTTTCCGCTGCCGCTTCAACTAAAAACACTCGAAGTGACAAGCTATTGTAATTATATTTAAAATAAAAATAGAGCATGTCAAATATATTAATGACCGCTTTTGACGAAGCGCCCTTTTCCAAAATAAAAACCGAGGATTACCAACCTGCAATAGAAGCTGCAATCGAAAAAGCACGCGAGGAAATCGACTTTATCGCAAACCAGTCAGATGCGCCCACTTTTGAAAATACCATTGAAGCGCTAGATTATGCCGGTTACCAATTGGAGCGGGTTACCAGTATGTTTTTTAACATCAACAGCGCGGAAACCAACGATGAAATCCAAAAGATAGCGCAAGAAGTTTCCCCGAAACTTTCGGAATTCTCCAATGATATTACGCTGAATAAAACCCTTTTTCAACGGGTGAAAACTGTGTTTGATAACCGCAAAAATTTGGATCTAAACCCAGAGCAAAAAACCCTGCTCGATAAAAAATACAAAGGTTTTTCCCGAAACGGGGCCAATTTGCCAGAAGATAAAAAATTGCGCTTACGCGAAATTGATGCCGAGCTGGCAAAATTAAAACTCACTTTTGGCGAAAATGTGCTTGCAGAAACCAATAAGTACGAACTGAACCTCACAGACGAAAAAGATCTCGCTGGCTTGCCAGAGCATGCTAAAGAAGCGGCAGCACAAACTGCAAAGGAAAAAGGCAAGGACGGGTTCGTGATTACACTTGAATATCCCAGCTACATCCCGTTTATGAAATATGCTGAAAACCGTAAGCTGCGCAAGGAGCTTTCCATTGCTTTTGGGGCAAAAGGTTTTCACAATAACGAATTAGATAATCAAAAGAATGTGCTTAAAATCGCAAGCTTAAGGCAAGAAAGAGCGCAGTTATTGGGATATAACACCCACGCGCACTTTGTACTTGAAGAACGCATGGCAAAGAGTCCAGAAAATGTGGAGCACTTTCTGGAAGATATGCTCAAAAAAGCAAAACCGGCCGCCGAACGTGAATTTAAACAATTAGAAGATTTTGCCAAAGAATTGGATGGCATTGACCATTTGGAAAAATGGGACAGTGCCTATTATTCTGAAAAACTGAAGCAGAAACTATTTGATCTGGATGATGAAAAGTTGAAGCCCTATTTTGAACTGAAGAATGTGATCAACGGTGCATTTACAATTGCCGAAAAGCTCTACGGACTTCATTTTAAAGAGGTCAATGATATAGATAATTACCATAAAGACGTCAAAACCTACCGCGTTTATGACGAAAATGAGGCTTTTGTGGCCGTTTTTTACGCTGATTTTCACCCGCGTGCCGGCAAACGTGGCGGTGCGTGGATGACTGTTTACAAACCACAAATGACTAAAGACGGCCAGAACGAGCGTCCGCATATTTCGATTGTGTGTAATTTTACAAAGCCTGTCCTGAGCGAAGCCGAAGGGATCACTTCCAAAATGCCTTCGCTGCTTACTTTTAATGAGGTGACAACACTTTTTCATGAATTTGGTCACGCGCTTCACGGTATGCTTGCAAACACTATTTATCCTAGTTTGTCCAGTCCGTCTGTATATTGGGATTTTGTGGAATTGCCCAGTCAGATTCTAGAGAACTGGTGCTACGAGCCCGAAGCGCTTGCACTTTTTGCCACACATTATAAAACTGGAGAAAAAATCCCGATGGAACTCATTGAGCGCATTAAAAAAGCGGCCAACTTTCAAGAAGGAATGCAGACCTTACGCCAGCTCAGTTTTGGCCAGCTTGATATGGCTTGGCATGGTGCAGATCCAACGGATATTACAGATGTACAGGCGCATGAGAACGCAGCTTTTGAAAACACCAGACTCTATCCCAATGTGGCCGAAAACTGCATGAGCACTTCTTTTTCGCATATTTTTCAAGGTGGTTATTCATCGGGTTATTATTCCTATAAATGGGCTGAGGTGCTCGATGCGGATGCTTTTGCCTATTTCAAGGAAAAAGGAATTTTCAACAGAGAAGTGGCAGATAAATTTAAAAAGCATGTGCTTTCACAAGGAGGTACAGAAGATCCTATGATTCTTTATAAGCGCTTTCGCGGAAGCGAACCCAATCCTCAAGCACTGTTAAAAAGAGCTGGATTGTTAGAAAAATAGGTTGATAACGAGGCTTGTAGATCTTGGAACGATAATTGTTTTATTTTTAAGAACTAAGCGTTTTGAAAGCGCTATCTTACTAAAAAATATTCCTATTATGGATACATGCAAAAAATGTAAACATGAGCTTGATTTCTGGCAGGTATTAAAGAGTTTTTGGCTCAATTACAGATCGATCAAATGCTTTTTTTGTAATGCTGTACAGTTGCACGCAGACCGGAACAAATTGTTGGGTTTTCTTGTTATTTTTATGACATTGATCTTTACGGCCAGATTATTGTTTACAGGTGAATTCAACGCAATGATTTTTCTTGGATATCTTTTGGTTACCGCTTTTACCGCAGTTATTTTCTCTCTGGGAGCGGTTCCGTTTTTACGTTTTAATATCCTGCAAACGCAGCGTTCTGAAAATAAAAATAAGGGCTAAGTATTCGCTTCTCGCGCTATTATCCCTTATTCTTTTCTTCGATCCATTTGCTCATAAATTTGGTTGCTTGCAATGATTGATGTTTCAGCATAGCGCCCGTAAAATTTTGTAAGCGGTGATCTTTCACGTGAAGAATTGTTTCATCTATTATTTCTATAAGTGCATTTGACCAAATTTCTTTTAAAAAGCGATTATTGATTAAAAAAGACCCGTTTTTCTGGGCTTTTAACCACTTTTCCTTATCTGTATAAAGTTCAATTGCGGCAGCTGCAAAGTTTTGAGAATTATCAGCAATGCTTCCGCTAAAGCCAAGATCGCCGTTCAGTCCTTCAGTGCCAATGCTTGTGGTTACGCAAGGTGTGCCGCACTGCATCGCCTCAATTATTTTGCCTTTAAGTCCAGCGCCTATGCGCAATGCCGCGAGACAAATTTTGGCACTTTCAGTTACATTCCACGAACTTTTCACATGGCCATGAATTAGAAATCCATCCTTTTCAGTATGCAATTGTTCCACTTTTATGGTGGGATATGCACCATAAATGTGCAATTTGGCCTGCGGAAGTTGTTGTCGTATAATCGGCCATATTTCTTCTTTTAAATACAGGACTCCGTCATAATTGGGCAAATGCTTAAAGTTACCGATGGTCATAAAATCGGTTCGCTCTTCAAACGATTTCCAATTGGTCGTCTCAGTCTCTCCAATTTTCTCTACCATAAATGGAAGATAAACCAACAGATTTTTAGGCACGCCAAAGAAATCCTGAAGTAGTTCCATTTCGAATTCGGAAATGATCAGCGACAGATCGCAGCGATAAATACTTGCTACTTCCCGTTTTGCGGTGTCATTAATCAGAAAATCATTGGTAAATGGTTGTTTTTTCTTGTGCGCTTCTGCCCTTGCATTGCGAAGGCCATGCAAATCTTCGGTGTCGAGTATACGGAGTGCATCTGGGCAATTTTCGGCAATGCGCCAGCCAAACTGCTCTTCGATCATAAACCGATCGTAAACTACAATTTGTGGATTTAAAGCTTCCGCGAAAGCGTCAAAACTATTGTCATTCAGCTTTATAGTATGAGTTTGAACCGCTAAAGCTTCCAGATCACTTACATAAACGCCACGCTGCGCGGTGCTTGCAAAATGCACTTCGTAGCCTTTCATTAAAAATACATTAATGAGCTGCATCATGCGACTACCAGCCGCGGAAGAACGGGGTTCTGGCCAAACATGACCTATTATAAGTACTTTCATGGCACAAAGGTAGCATATTCGGAAATTGAAAAAATCAATTTAAATTAACTTTCATTTATAATTGAAATTTAAAAGTTTCCCTTATATTTTAAGCTATGGAATTTGAAGAAGCCAAAGCAAAATTTTTAAAGGCCTGGGGCGATCTGGGTACTAAATGGGGGATTAATAAAACCATGGCGCAAATTCACGCCCTGCTCATGATCTCTCCAACTTCGCTATCTATGGATGAAATTATGGAAGAACTGCAGATCTCACGCGGCAATACGAGCATGAACCTGCGCGCGCTCATCGATTGGGGACTTATTTACAAGGAATACAAAGCTGGCGAGCGTAGGGAATATTTTGCTGCTGAGCAGGATATTGACCAAATGATTCGTAAAGTAGCCCTCGAACGTAGTAAACGGGAGATAAAACCTACTATCAAAGCACTAGAAGATGTGCAGCAAATGCAACAGGAAAATACCGCTGAAGCCCGCCAATTTAAAGCAAAAACCAAGCAGCTTTATGCCTTCATAAGTGATGCGGACCACATGCTTGAAAAACTAGTGAATCAAAAGGAAAACTGGATCACCAAAACCATTTTGAAATTGATGAGGTAGTCATTCAAATGTAAGACCTGACAGGTTTTAAAAACCTGTCAGGTCTGATTCTGATTCCTGCAAGGTATCTCCTGCTTTTCGCAGGATTCCTTGTAGGTACATAACCCCTATATATTTGGAATTTTTTTAAAAGGTAATGTTAATGTTAGGCGGTTAGACCTACAAGGAGGTTTTGCCTCGTTCCTCGGAAAAACAACACCTTGCAGGTCCAAATGTAAGACCTCACAGGTTTTGGAAACCTGTGAGGTCTGATGAAAAAAACAATACCTTGCAGATCAAGTAAAAAAACAACTGCTAGAAAAGATCCCGGCATTCACCAGGACAAGCGACTCCCACACATTTTACCGCGCTCCGCTTGCAAAACGTGGTTCGCTGCTTACATATTCCTTCTATACTGCCCTCCCACTTCAAACAGCGCTTCTGTTATCTGGCCAAGGGAACACACTTTTGTCGCATCCATCAATTCTTCAAAAATATTTTCGTTGTGAATGGCCGCGTCCTGTACTTTTTTCAGTGCATCATCCGCGCTGTTTTCATAGGTTTTGTGCAATTTTTCGAGCGTGGTAATCTGGAACTGTTTTTCCTCTTCTGTCGCTCTGATCACTTCGCCCGGTGTTACCGTGGGTGATCCTTTGCTGCTCAGGAAAGTGTTTACACCAATTATCGGGAAGTCGCCATTATGTTTCAGCGTTTCATAATACAGACTTTCTTCCTGAATCTTGCTGCGCTGATACATTGTTTCCATAGCGCCGAGAACGCCACCACGTTCTGTGATGCGGTCAAATTCGGTCAGCACTGCTGCTTCTACAAGATCGGTAAGTTCTTCAATGATAAACGATCCTTGAATCGGGTTTTCATTTTTGGCCAAACCAAGTTCCTTATTGATAATGAGTTGAATCGCCATCGCGCGTCTTACTGATTCTTCTGTAGGCGTCGTGATTGCTTCGTCATACGCGTTTGTATGTAGCGAGTTACAGTTATCATAAATGGCATAAAGCGCTTGCAAAGTGGTCCTGATATCATTAAAATCGATTTCCTGCGCGTGTAGCGAGCGCCCAGAAGTCTGGATGTGGTACTTCAACATTTGCGCCCGTGCATTTGCGCCGTACTTATACTTTAAGGCTTTTGACCAAATTTTTCGGGATACTCGGCCAATTACGGCATATTCCGGATCAACTCCGTTGGAAAAGAAAAATGAAAGGTTCGGGCCAAATTTATTGATATCCATCCCGCGGCTTAAATAGTATTCCACGTACGTGAAACCGTTTGCCAAGGTAAGCGCCAATTGCGTAATTGGGTTTGCGCCAGCTTCGGCGATATGATAACCAGAAATGGAAACCGAATAGAAATTGCGTACTTTATTCTCGATAAAATATTCCTGCACGTCGCCCATTAAGCGCAGTGCAAATTCCGTAGAAAAAATACAAGTATTTTGCGCTTGGTCTTCTTTTAAAATATCAGCCTGTACAGTACCGCGCACCACCGCCATGGTGTTATGCTTGATTTTTTCATAAACGTCTGCGGGCAATACGCGATCTCCGGTCACACCTAGCAACATCAGACCGAGGCCGTTGTTTCCTTCAGGAAGTTCACCTTGATATTGCGGGCGTTCTAGTCCGCTTTCTTTATAAATAATTTCGATTTTGGCCTCAACTTCTTTTTCGAGTCCGTTTTCCTTAATATATTTTTCGCACTGTTGGTCGATCGCCGCGTTCATAAAAAACCCTAATAACATGGGCGCGGGACCGTTGATGGTCATACTTACCGAAGTCATTGCATTGGCCAGATCAAAACCGGAATACAATTTCTTGGCATCGTCCAGGCAGCAAATGGAAACCCCGGCATTCCCGATTTTTCCATAAATATCAGGGCGTTGATCTGGATCGTTTCCATATAAAGTAACGGAATCAAACGCAGTGGAAAGTCGCTTTGCAGGCAAACCAAAACTCACATAATGAAAACGACGGTTCGTGCGTTCTGGCCCACCTTCTCCAGCAAACATTCGGGTAGGATCTTCGCCCTGGCGCTTAAATGGATATAGACCGGCGGTATACGGGAATTCTCCCGGCACGTTTTCCTGCAAAATCCATTGGAGCAAGTCACCCCATGCTTTATATTTCGGTAAAGCCACTTTTGGGATCTGTGAATGCGAAAGCGACTCGGTGTGCGTGTCGATTTTGATTTCTTTATCTCTTACTTTAAAGGTATAAACGGGATTTTGGTATTTTTTGACCGTATCGTTCCATTTCAGGATTTCTTCCCAATTGTAGGGATCAAAATCCATTTTTACTTTATTGAATTGGGCGATCAATAAATCCGCCAGATTATTATCAGTGTTATCCTGAACTTGACTCAAGATTTTCTCTTCTTCTAAGCCTGTTTTGCTTAAAAAAAATTGCTTTTCCTTCGACTTCGCTCGAGATGAAACCACAATTTGCGGTTCAATAAGTGAGCTAAGCGTTTTATAAATCCCATAAAGTTTTTGGGCAACTTCCACTTGTGCTTCAACCGTCTGATCGTAACTACGGTTACTTTCGGCTATTTCAGAAAGATAGCGCACACGTGCCGGCGGAATTACATAAATTTTCTCCGACATTTCTTCGGAAATATGATATTCGCTTTGCAGCTGAGAATCGGTTTTTTCAGCTAAAGCTGTCATAATTTTTTGGTACAGCGTATTCATACCCGGATCATTAAATTGGGAAGCGATCGTACCGTAAACCGGAAGTTTTTCTGCATCTTCATGCCATAAACCGTGGTTGCGCTGGTATTGTTTTTTCACATCACGCAGTGCATCTAAAGCTCCGCGTTTATCAAATTTATTAATGGCCACCAGATCGGCAAAATCGAGCATATCAATTTTTTCAAGTTGGGTGGCCGCGCCAAATTCGGGAGTCATAACGTAAAGCGAAACATCAGAATGATCCAAAATTTCGGTATCGCTTTGACCAATACCCGAGGTTTCTAAGATAATCAGATCATATTCCGCAGCTTTTAAAACCTCAACCGCTTCCTGTACATATTTAGATAAGGCCAGATTAGACTGTCGCGTGGCCAGCGAACGCATATATACGCGTGGCGAATTGATCGAATTCATCCGGATGCGATCGCCCAGCAACGCACCACCGGTTTTCCGTTTTGAGGGATCAACGGAAATGATACCGATCGTTTTATCTTCAAAATCCACTAGAAATCGGCGTACGAGTTCATCAACCAACGAAGATTTTCCAGAACCGCCGGTACCTGTAATTCCCAAAACGGGCGTTTCCCCACCCGACCTCCCCAAAGGGGAGGAGACTACCTTGGAAAAAAGTTCTTTGAATGTTTCATGTTGGTTTTCGGCAAAAGAGATCAGTCTTGCAACAGCATTTATATCCTTATTTTTTAATCTATGCGTAAGATCTCCCTTCCCTTCGGGGAGGGCCGGGGAGGGGAAATCAGAACGTTTTACCAGATCATTGATCATTCCCTGCAGGCCGAGTTCACGGCCGTCATCCGGAGAATAAATACGGGTGACACCATAATCTTGCAATTCTTTGATTTCGTCGGGCAGGATTACGCCGCCGCCGCCGCCAAAAATCTTGATATGTTCGGCGCCTTTTTCCTTCAGCAGATCGCACATATATTTGAAATACTCAATATGTCCACCTTGATAGGACGTCATTGCAATCGCATTGGCATCTTCCTGAATTGCGGTATTCACTACTTCTTCCACACTACGGTCGTGCCCCAAGTGAATAACCTCAACTCCAGTTGATTGAATGATACGCCGCATAATATTTATGGCCGCGTCATGCCCATCAAAAAGGGAGGCTGCAGTAACGATTCTTACTTTATACTTCGGTTTATAAGGCTTAGCTTGTTCCATTCGTAATCTTTCTACTTTATATGGTTGCTAATTTACGGATTTAACAAACGAACTACTATTTTTTTAATTATTTTCGATTGTTTAAACTGAAAAACGGCAGTTTTGATCTAAAAAATGGATAGTTTTCCACCTATTGATTACTTATATTTTCGGTACTTTTTCTGAAAGTGCATCTCATTTAGAAGGAACAAATAGGCATGTTTAAATTCAACTTTAAATGAAGATATCTCTGGATTAGGAGGAGGAATTTCACGCAGCATGCAACCTTTCTTTGTCCACAACCTATGTCTCATTGAACTAAAAGATATTTATACTTGTTTGGCCAACAGCTTGTACTGGCTTATTATTTTAAACACTCTTTATAAAAATGAAAGAGGATTTAATGAAACGAAGAATGTAAAAACGCACTTTTCACATGAGTCTGGAAGGCCAAAGGGTAACAGACTTTTATAGCGCTATTCTTTAAAAAATTAAGTACGGCCATCTACTTGAACTCTGCCAGATATCTATACATTACTAAAGAAATATAAACGTAGCACGCATATTGTATATTTGGCGCTTACATAGATTACATTAATTCACGGTTATGATCATTACATTTATACTTTTTGGGTTATTGCTGGTTTT
>Ga0307486_1003206_pt1 | contig 10772 bp, 9 predicted proteins | sample CBIW02metaG_FD_203663 | JGI IMG/M metagenome (GOLD analysis project Ga0307486, IMG submission 203663) | Sea-ice brine microbial communities from Beaufort Sea near Barrow, Alaska, United States - CBIW 0.2 | ecosystem: Environmental > Aquatic > Marine > Coastal | place: USA: Alaska | collected... | reverse complement strand
CATCCAGATATGTTGATCTTGCCTAATCGTGATGGCAGCGGTGCAGATCTGTTTGGTCCAGATGCTTTGCCGGATACCGCGCAGCTGTGTTCGTGTTATGACGTTTCAAAAGGCGATATTATCAGCGCGGTTGAAGGCGGCTGTTGTACGATGTCTGACATTAAAGCCACCACTGAAGCCGGAACAGGCTGTGGTGGCTGTGTGCAGTTAGTCACCAACGTACTCAATAACGAATTAGAAAAACGCGGTGTGGAAGTCAATACCGATATCTGTGAACACTTTGGCCATACGCGTCAAGAGCTTTACCATATCTGTCAGGTTGAAGAGATTAAAGACTTTGACACGCTTATCGCGTCTCACGGTACAGGCTATGGTTGTGAAGTTTGTAAACAGGCTGCGGGTAGCATCTTCGCCTCGCTTTGGAACTCATATGCTTTAGAAGCCGATAAGGTGGCTCTGCAGGATACCAACGATAACTACCTTGGAAACATGCAGAAAGACGGAACTTACTCGGTCATTCCACGTGTGCCAGGGGGCGAAATTACGCCTCAAAAACTGATTGTCTTAGGTCAAGTTGCCACAGACTATAAACTCTACACTAAGATTAATGGGGGTCAGCGTATCGTCCTGTTCGGTGCACAAATGAATGATCTGCCGGCCATCTGGAAAGAGCTGATTGATGCTGGTTTTGAATCTGGACAGGCTTATGCGAAAGCGTTACGTACCGTTAAGTCTTGTGTCGGTTCGACTTGGTGTCGATATGGTTTAGACGATTCCGTCACCATGGCGATTGAGTTAGAAGATCGTTACAAAGGCTTACGTTCACCGCATAAAATCAAAATGGGGGTTTCAGGCTGTACCCGCGAGTGTGCTGAAGCACAAGCGAAAGACATTGGCCTTATCTCAACTGAGAACGGTTGGAACCTGTTTGTCTGTGGTAACGGTGGTATGAAACCTCGTCACGCAGACCTGTTCGCCACAGACCTAACCAAAGAACAAGTTTTTAAGTATGTTGATAGACTGTTAATGTTCTACATTAAAACAGCCGACAGACTACAGCGTACGGCGACTTGGATGGATAATATGGAAGGTGGTTTATCGTATGTTCAGGACGTTGTTATCAATGATTCACTGGGCATGGGCGACGAGCTAGAAGCGCAAATGCAAGCCTTACACCAGACGTATAAGTGTGACTGGAAAACAGCGATTGAGAACCCAGAGTTCATCAAACGTTTCCGCTCATTCGTCAATGTTGAAACGCCTGCAGAGCAGTTATTCGTGCAAGAACGTGGTCAAATCCGTCCTGCGACCGAAGCTGAAAAGTTATCAGGCATCGCCGTTGAAATTAAACAGATTGCTTAAACAGCTGAGTTAACCACGAAGACATGAAGGCACGAAGAAAGATTAAAAGTAGGCTCGCTATAAGCACCTGATTTTTCATCAAGAAATGACACAATGTCTGTTTGTTTAAACCAATCAAACCTTCGTGTCTTCGAGCCTTCGTGGTTCAAAAAGTTTTAAAAGGAAAAGAAAATGAGTGATTTTGTACCAGTTTGTTCAATAGATGATTTAGTTAAAAACTCTGGGGTGGCCGCATTGATAAACGGCACCCAAGTCGCTTTGTTCTATATTAACGATGCCGTCTATGCGTTAAATAATTACGACCCAATCGGTAAAGCCAATGTTATGTCTCGTGGCATGATTGGCGACTTAAAAGGTGAGTTAATGGTCGCGGCCCCGTTGAAAAAGCAGCACTACAGCTTAAAAACCGGTGTGTGTTTGGATGTAGAAGGGGTTTCTATCCCAAGCTACGAGACCAAAATCGAAAATAACCAAGTGTTTGTAAAGCTCTAAAACCGAGCTTGTTGCAAACCCTATTCGATTCAACCGAAACACTCTAAAAAAGCAGTTCCTATGCCCACGACCCTACCAGAAAATCAAATTATCCAAACCACCTGCCCTTATTGTGGGGTCGGTTGTGGCATGGATATTTCACCTAAAATGGCTGAAAACCCAGATAACACTCCTGCAACGGGAATTTCATCCTACGAAGTGAAAGTGTTTGGTTCGGAAAAACATCCCGCCAATTACGGCCGTTTATGTGTCAAAGGGTCTTCTGCGGGTGAAACGGTTGATTTTGATGGCCGTATGTTGGAACCACAAGTCGACGGTCAAGTGGTCAGCTGGGATTCTGCTTTGACAACCGTGGCCGATAAATTTCAATCGGTGATAAAAGAACATGGTTCGCAAGCTGTGGCGTTTTACGTGTCGGGGCAATTTTTAACCGAAGATTATTATGTCGCCAATAAGCTGATTAAAGGCTTTATGGGCACCGCCAATATCGATACTAACTCGCGTCTGTGTATGGCATCGGCCGTGGTCGGTTACAAACGGGCATTTGGTTCCGACACCGTTCCCTGTTCTTATGAAGATTTAGAGTTAGCCGATCTCATTATCTTGGTCGGCTCTAATGCCGCCTGGGCGCATCCGATTGTTTATCAGCGCATTGCCGCTGAGAAACGTCGTCGTCCCGAGATGAAAATAGTGGTGGTGGACCCGCGCAAAACCGCCACCTGTGATATCGCCGATTTACATTTAGCGTTAAAGCCAGGCACCGATGCCGTATTATTCAACGGCTTGCTGTCGCAGTTTGCACAGGCGGGTGTGTTGGACGGCGCCTTTATCAAGTTTCATACAGAAGGTTTTGAAGAAGCCTTGGCTAAGGCCGAAGAAGCCCAAGATTGTCTGCATGCGGTCGCCGAACAGTGTGAGCTGGACGAAGATGATCTGGTACAGTTTTTTGACTGGTGTATTTCAAGGCCTAAAATGGTCACGATGTACTCGCAAGGCGTTAACCAGTCTTCATCGGGTGTCGATAAATCCAATGCCATTATTAACTGTCATTTAGCCACCGGGCGTGTGGGTAAAGAGGGCTGTGGGCCTTTTTCCATTACCGGTCAACCGAATGCGATGGGCGGCCGTGAAGTCGGTGGTCTAGCCAATCAGTTAGCCGCACACATGGACTTTAGTCATCCTGACAATATCGATAAGGTCGCGCGTTTTTGGCACGCTGAAAACATGGCGTCAGAAAACGGTCTTAAAGCCATTGAACTATTCAATGCAGTCGCTGACGGCACTATCAAAGCCATCTGGATTATGAACACCAATCCCGTGGTCTCTATGCCGGATGCCGATGCCGTCAAAAAAGCCCTGTTAGCCTGTGAAATGGTGGTGGTCTCCGACTGTGTTCAAATCACCGATACCACCTTAGTGGCCGATGTTCTACTGCCTGCGCTGACGTGGGGTGAAACCGATGGTTCAGTCACCAACTCCGATAGAACCGTCTCGCGCCAACGCAAATTTATGGACGGCCCGGAAAATGCCAAAGCCGATTGGTGGATTTTGTCGCAAGTCGCTTTGAAGATGGGCTTTACTAAAGCGTTTAATTACCAAACGGCAGCAGACATCTTTAGAGAGCATGCTGCGCTTTCAGGTTTTGAAAACGACGGCTCACGTGACTTTGATATCTCGCTGTTAGATGAGATTACCGAAGGCGAGTATTCCGCGCTACAGCCATTCCAGTGGCCTCTGAATGCACAAAACCCACACGGCACCAAACGCATGTTTACCGACAGTAAATTTTTTACGGCCAGTGGCAAAGCGCAGTTTATCCCCATTACACCGCGTGCGCCGGTGCATCCAACCACCCAAGCCTTCCCGTTAATCTTGAATACCGGCCGAGTACGCGACCAATGGCATACCATGACGCGTACCGCCAAGACCGCCAAGTTGATGGCGCATAAAGACGAAGCCTATGTGAGTATTCATCCAAAAGATGCCAGTCGATATGAGCTAGTACATGGAGAACTCGCGAAATTAACCAGTCCTCTGGGAGCTGATAAAGTGGTGATTGCACGTGTCGACATTACCGATGCCACCCCGCCAGGCAGTGTGTTTGTACCAATCCATTGGACAGCACAATATTCGAGCCACGGACGGGTGGATGTCTTGGTGCAATCCGTAGGCGATCCGCTCTCTGGTCAGCCAGAGTCTAAGCACAGCCCGGTCGCTATTTCGGCTTACCAGGCTAAGTGGCACGGTTTTATTTTAAGTCGTCAGCCGATTGAGACTGAAGGCTTAGAATACTGGGTTAAAATAAAAGGTAAACAGTTCTATCGTTACGAGATTGCGGGCGAACAACCGATTGAAAGCTACCAGGCCTGGTCAGAATCTATTTTAGGTTCAAAAGGCGAGTTACTCGATTATGCCGACACCGCAGGTCAACGCTATCGTGCCGCCCATATTACAGACGGACAATTACAATCCGTTGTATTTATCGCGCCGACCACCGAATTGCCACCAAGAGGTTGGTTAGGCAGTCTGTTCGCCAAAGAGGAACTCGATGCCAAAACCCGTTTAAGTCTATTAGCCGGTCAACAATCGGGTGCCAAAGACGAAGGTAAAACTATCTGCTCTTGTTTCGGCATCGGCATCAATACCATTGTCGAAGCCATTGATAAAGATAAACTGATTTCGGTAGAAGCCATTGGTCACGCCCTAAAAGCCGGCACTAATTGCGGGTCTTGTCTGCCAGAATTGACTGAAATATTGTCGGCAAAGTTGTCGACTGAACTTAAGTAACGCACGAGGTATTATGAAAACGACTCTTTTAAAGATTTTTGCACCCATTCTGAATCTGTTTGAAGCGCCAGACGATGGCTCAGAGTACAGCTACAGTCCTTCGCACCGTAAAATATTATGGGTGATGGGTTTCTTGTTTTTAGGGGTAACCGGCGTTGGCATTTTCTTCGCAATACAGGCCAATGCCATGGCCACTTTGTTTCCGATCATTTTGTTTGGATCGATTGGTCTGCTGTGTTTAATCGTTGCAGGTTTGGGCAGTGATAGAGCGGTTTCTAAGTTATGGCGAAATCGCTGAAATCTATTTTTTGTTGTTACGTTTTGATTCGTGTGTGTTAAAGATTAAACCCACCAGGCCTGGTGGGTTTTTTTATGGCTGTCATTAATGATAAAGCTGTGTTTTTCATAAAGGTGGTATACGCAGAGTATCTAGTTTAGGATGAGTAAATTATAGTTATTTTTAATAAGGAATCTACATGGATGTGCAAATAGTGAATGATATCTGGACGCTACTAGCTTCAGTTCTTGGCACCATGGTTACAATATTAGTATTAACTCACCAATCTAAGAAATCTCGCATGGAGATGGTCATAAAGCTTGAAGACGAACTTGAAAAAGATCACAAACATTCGGCCATGGAATTATTCCGCTTGTTACATGGCATTAGAATGAATTACGAACAAGTCAAAGAGCTAATAGCAAACAACAAAAGTATTCATATTATTCATGTACTAAAGAAATCACCAGGCATGGTTCAATATAATGATGGGACGTTAGAGTACACACCACGATTTAAACCCAAGCCAATACAAATACTATTAAAGTATTACAATCAATTTTCCATGTATCTGTACGGAATAGGCGTTATTGCTGTATTAGTAATAATATTGATATCCGATATAAAGAATATCAGTGGTGCTGTCATTACACTAATAGCACTTTTAGTATTTTTCATTTTCAGTTACAAAGAATGGCGGTTCGATAAAATGGTGGACGGTTTAATTGATGAAAAAACATAACAAAGCGTGCAACAGCGAACATGGCCGTTATGTGAAGTATCTATGAGGGTATTTAAATATCGTGGGGGTAACGACGTAACTCTAAAACGAGATATAAGGTCTTTAGTAAGAAATGAGGTCTATTTATCGCCTATTGATAAACTAAATGACCCATTTGAAACCAGGGTTGAAATTCATGGAAAAACCTTCGAAATTGGAAAAATTCTTAGCTTAATACCTGGTTTCAAATATAACCTAGAGTTCAAAGAGTTTGAAAAGAACTTAATTACTTCCCTTCAAGAGTTTATTGAGCGTTCAAGGACTTTCGGAGTTTATTCTCTTAGTGAAACACCTATTGACGAGTTGCTTTGGGCTTACTATTCAAATTCACATATTGGATTCTGTGTAGAGTATGAATTGGACGCATTACTTGAATACAAAATGGAAAGTGAAAAGGTAATCGAAGTGAAGTATGAATCAAGCATCCCCCTAATAACTATGGAAGATATGCTTGATATGAAAAATGGTAATGATGGTCTAATAACAAAGCTTGTAGCTACCAAGTCTAAAAATTGGGAGCATGAGAAGGAAGTTAGAGTCGTTACCGGTCAAACCGGGTTGTACGAGTATGATTACCGTTCGCTTAAGGGGATTTATTTTGGGCATCGTTGCTCTAATAAAACTATAACGTTGATAATGCGGGTGTTAAAAGGGCGGGGTATTAGCTATTACCAAGTACAACCTCTTGATGGTAGCTACAAGTTGGAGCATCAAGAAATAGAAGATCCGTATAAGGATACAGTACCTTATAGAAAACGTTTGGCCCCTGTTTCAGAAGGAGTGCCTTACATTGATGAAAAACTCAAGTCCTATGAGGATCTAATAAATAAGGCCATAGAAATTGCTCGTAGAGAGCCTTATTGCGAAATTGTGTACGATGCTTATATAAGTGGAGATAAGGGCACGAAAGAAAATCCTGTATTTTTTGTGAACTATGAAAGAAGTGATGGCAAGTGTAGAAACTTCTATATAAGCAAAAATGAGATACAGAGTCGAGAGCATGTGTAAAGGTGTAAAAGGTGACGCTACCCTTTTATTTCAACACTCTGTTGAGAAGCCTTTCTAAAAGTTGTTTTTCACCTTTATTCTCCATAAAGGCTTCACGTGACTATTTTGCGTGCCCAAAATAGTAACCACAAAAGGGCACCCCGCTCAATCAATCGGTATTCCCTAAACTCATTCACTGAAATCCCAGAACTCGCCTCGCTCAGACACCTGGGATTTTTAATCGTTCATTTCATTAAGGGAATTGCACGATTGCTTTCAAAGGGGACTTCGGTGTGAAGTTTTAGTTTTCAGATAAACTTAATAACCAAAGTGACCAGGCCTGGTCAAACCAAAATTCATATAAAACCTAACGATAAACAAGCGAGCTCACGTAGAAACTTCTCCCTTTTGTAAGCAATCGTCATTGAACTTAGTGAAGAACGCGTTTAAACATTCCCTGTGTCTGAGCGAAGCGAGTTTAGGGAATGTCAGCGGGCAAGCTTAGTGAAATAGAGGGCGTCAGCAGGGTGTCTTTTGTTTGGTTACTTTATTTGGACAAGCAAATAAAGTGACGGGAAGCTGAATAACTAAATAGAAGGTCTATAAATATTGAAAAGGCTTCTCAACCGTTGATGAAAAATAGAAAACAAACACTCATATTGACTAATTTTGACTAATTAGTTATGCTTTGTTTCTCTAATAGGAGAAAAACAATGCAAAGAAATTTTTTGAACATATCTGATTTACGAACAAGGCTACAATCGATTGCTTTTTTAATGACCCAGAACAACAAAAGTAAAGAAGCACATGCTGAAATAATAAGAGTTATCTCCGATTTATCTGAGCTAGAAACAGATAAGTTACAGGCAGTCGAAGAGGGGGGGTTGAGTAAAATAGAAGTCGAAGAAGTAAAAAAAGTTACTCGTAGATTAAAACTTTGGGCTAAACGACCTAGTCAAATTAACTCACATATACTCACAGCTTTCTTGACATTAGAAAGAGATGGTGTCAAAAAAATCACAGAAGAAGAAGTTAAGAAACTACTGCCGGATCCGGCTCCATTTGAAAGTAATTTTGCTCAAATGAAAATTATTGCTGAAAAAAACCACGGCAAAGTATTTGAGCAATATGGTGAAGAAATTACATTATGGCCACCGATTGAGAAGAAAGTTAGAGAATATGAGAGTTATGTATTTAACTAAAAATACTCTAAAAAATAGCTTTAACTCACAGTTTAGGCGAAAAGGGAGGCGAAAAGGGAACGCTACCCTTTTATTTCAACAACATCATGAGTTTGGGATCAGCCTCCTTCTTTCTGTACAACTAATTGATGACTGAAACACACGCCGTATCACAATGTTTTATCTCAAACTCCAGTGTCGAATGCATTAAATTAAATTGCGTTTGTAAACAGGTTTTTAAAGCGTTTTTAACGGATTCAAGCTGTTCAATATCTTCAATCACCACATGCGCTTCCAAGGCATTTTTGTGTTCATCCAGTTGCCATAAATGAACATGATGCACATTTTTTACGCCCTCGACCGCTTCCATTACCTGAATCACTTCTTCAATAGCGATACCCTCTGGTGCGCCCTGCATCAGAATATGAATGGTTTTAGGCAACATGCTCGCTGCTTGGTAGAGCACATAGGCTGCTATCAATAACGTTAAGGCTGTATCGGTCCAATACCAGTCATATAGAATAATAAGCGTTCCTGCAATAATCACCCCTAGAGAGGCCAAAGCATCGGACACATTATGTAAAAAAGCGGCACGAATGTTCATGCTGTTTTTTGACATTCGATAGGTTAGCATTGCAGTGACCACATCAATAACCAGTGCAATGGTGGCGACGATCACCACCATCCAGCCTTCTATGATTTGTGGTTCAAACATGCGCCACAATGCTTCATAGACTAAGTAGAAGCCTACAATGACCAAGGTAATAAGGTTGATTAACGTCGCAATCACTTCGGCTCGTTTATAGCCAAACGTTTTAAAGTGATCGGCGGGTTTTCTACCGATTTTACGTGCCACCCATGCAATTAATAACGACGCTGCATCACTAAAATTATGCAATGCATCGGCAATCAATGCCAAGCTGCCTGAGATAATGCCGCCAATAACTTGTGCCAAGGTCAATAGCATATTAATCGCAATGGCCCAACCTAATTTCCGGTCGTCCATCGCATCGATATCGTGATGGTGATGATGTTCCATATATCCCGTCCTCATGTGTAGGTCTGTTAGTCAAGTTAACGAATTTCTTCTAGTTTACCTTTAGGCGTTCGGAGACAGAGTAATAATTTTTAATTAAAGGCTAATTAAACCAATGGAACTAGACTTGTTTGAAAACGACTCTCTTGTCTTAATCATGCAAAAAGACCTAGTGACCAGGCCTGGTCGATTATATAGGGCGGTCATGTTTGCTCAAAAGACCGCCTTACATAAAACTGGCATAGGTAGAATATCTGGTTTACGATGTCACTTTACCGTTCAGTTCTCCCGAGGATAATATGATCGAGCCAGTATCAAGCAGTAACCTTAAAGAGGTGCTTCCTTTAATAAGGTTGTACCAAGAGTTTTATAAGGTTGCTGAAATTTCGGATTCAAAGAATGAGGTCTTCTTTTCTCAGTTTGGTGAATCCAATCAAGCCGGCTGTCAGTTTATCTTTCGTGAATCGGGAAGTGTCGTTGGTTTTGCCACCGTTTACTTTAGCTTTACGTCCACTCTTGCAGCCAAAGTTGCTGTGCTAAGCGATCTCTATACATTACCAAGTCATCGCGGTAAAGGTGTCGGTAAAAAACTGTTAGAGCATTGTCGTGGTTATGCGGCTGAGAAGGGTGCTGCAAGACTCCAGTGGGTTACCGCGCCTGATAACGAACAAGCTCAAACACTTTATGATTCATTGAATACCGCTAAAAGTACGTGGCAATTTTATACCTACAACACCTAATAAAGCCGAAATGGTTCATAGAAGTAGAGGCCTGAAATTTATGTCATCCAATATAGAAATACGCTCCATTCAGCCGAATGAATATTATGATCTTTCAATGATGGTTGGAGAGCTTTTGACTGAAATAATGGAAAGAATTGACCATAAAGCCTTTAACTTTGATCGTTTAGAAACGGAAAAACGCGTTAATGACTTAATTTCGAATGGAAAGTATTGGGTTTTTGTTGCTAGAGATATGCAGTCAAACAAGACGGTGGGTTTTGTTTCATTGTATGAAAGTTACGCTCTATACGCTGAAGGCGCGTATGGCACAATGCCTGAACTGTATGTCAACGAACGCTGGCGCTCAAAATCAGTTGGTCAGAAGTTGCTCAATAAAGTTACTGACTTTGCCAAAGAAAAAGGCTGGCATAGAATCGAGGTAACGACTCCACCATTACCGGAATTTGAGAGTACATTAGGCTTTTACCAAAATGATGGGTTTGAAATAACGGGTGGCAGAAAGCTTAAGGCGGATATACAAGCCTAACAAAAGGATGCATACCAAAAAGAGGCATGCCACATAGGGTTAGACGTACAGGTGAACTTCAGCCCCGAAAGTGACCAGGCCTGGTCGATTTAGTTTGATATTAATGGGTTCTGAACCCCGTGAACATAACATTAATATTCTTCTGTTCTATCTTCTTATCTCGCTTAATACATCAAGTTCCCTAAAGTATCGTCATGATACTTGATGAATTATATAAGGATTATCTTATATATTTGATGGACTTTTCCCAGAGCGTGCTATAACATGCATGTAAGATGAATCTTATAGGGGAGCTATCTTATGTCAGAACAGGTCTTAGATTACAATCACAAAAAACGGGCTAAAACGCCGCATAATATTTTTAATATGAACATTATTGTCTTTCATTTATTTGCACTCGTTATTTTATTTGAGCTTAACCTTCTTCATTGGTTTTGGCTTATTCCCACAGTTTCTCTCAGTATTATGCTCGCTCAATACCTGTACTGGAAATCGCTTCTTTCTGATGCCGAATCAAGCAATCAGTCTCATTGGTATGTGATTGCTAACTGGTCACTGGCGATACGCCATAATAAAATTGTCTTCATGGCTTATCTGATT
>Ga0307486_1003202_pt1 | contig 10784 bp, 11 predicted proteins | sample CBIW02metaG_FD_203663 | JGI IMG/M metagenome (GOLD analysis project Ga0307486, IMG submission 203663) | Sea-ice brine microbial communities from Beaufort Sea near Barrow, Alaska, United States - CBIW 0.2 | ecosystem: Environmental > Aquatic > Marine > Coastal | place: USA: Alaska | collected... | reverse complement strand
CATTATATGCAGCTGCTGCCATGGTCCAGGTACCAAAACGCTTCTTGGCCGCTATTATATATTCACAGGCCACTCTCGTAGATTTTTCAATATTATAACGTTCATCTACATTATCATTTATTTCAAGTCTATAATCCTTTCCTGTTCCTTCCATAATCTGCCAAAATCCTACCGCTCCGGCAGGGGAAACTGCCTGGGTTAGTCCGCTTTCTATTACGGCCAGGTATTTAAAATCATCCGGAATTCCGTATTCTTTCAGGATCGGTTCAATAACGGGAAAATATTTGTGTGCCCGTTTCATCAACAACAAGGCATTAGATTGCCAATAAGTGTTCACCAGTAATTCCCTGTCCATTCGCTCATAAATATCGGGGTTTTCGATTGGTACCGGTTCCCCTGCCAAATTCAAATTCTCGGGCATTTTTAAGGCGTGAATATTATAATCTTCTGTTGGATCTTCCTTTGAAACAACTTCATTTTCAGCCGTAAAAGGCCCTTCCTGTACGGCCTGAATGCTTAGTGCACAAATTGCGATTAAGCCGATACTCATCAAAATAATTTTTAAAATTTTCATCACTTATTTTTTTTGTATTTTATTATTTCGCCAATTTTCCAGTCAGGATAATTTCAGGCAAATATTTGTTAAACCATTTATACCTGTTGATAATCATAAGATGTGTTCCACCTTTTATGGTAATACATCCTTTGATGTATTTATACGGAAAAATTTCATCCTTGTCTCCGTGTATATGTATCAAGTTTTTTATTGGTTGATCACATTTCCAGTTTACCATATTTTTTATGGCCCAATCAATATATTTAGTGTTTCGTACCGATAAATACCTACGATAAAGGGGAATTCTTTTTTTTAAATAATCGCCTACCGCAAACTTTTCCAAATAATCTGAATAATCCAGTATACTTGTCGGGATTAGTCTTATAAATCCCGTACTACCGGCATATCGCATCCTGCGTGGCAACTCTTCCCTGCTTTTTACACTGGATATAATGATCAATCGCCTTAAGTTAAGATAATTGCTCATCTCCTGAACTATAACTCCACCAAAAGAAACGCCTATTAACACAATATTTTCATGTATGATATAACGGTTCAACCGTTGGGCATAATCCTTTAAGGATTCGTTTGTTAGAGGAATTATCCATTCCAGATAATGCATTTCAAATTGATCTTCAGGCAATTTAATATGTTCAAAAATCAAGGAATTTGCTGCCATCCCCGGTATAAAATACACGTGGATTATTTTTTTGGTATTAGGCATTTTAACAAGTATATAACACGAAAAGTTTAAGATTTATTGTAAATTGGTCGGTAAAATTACTGTTATTTTTTTGGCTTTCACAAAAAAGAACTATTAAAAAATTAAGGGAGAAGTTTACAATTCCTCCGGTTCAAGCGGAATAGCAAACTTGGGGTGGTTAAATGCAATTATTCCTTCAGCTATACAAATTATACCAATCACATCCAATTTAGGCTTCTCGGGATCTTAAACGAGGATGTAATTGCACAGGGAAAGGGTTTTGGTCCCCACCCTCAGGAAAACGTGAAAATTATTACACTTCCATTACCGGGAGCCTTAAAAAATATTGGATTCCATGTGCCATGATACCACTCTAAGGTTTGCCGGCTTTGGATTCATCAGCAGGTTTATCTGCATTTTGGAAATTTTGATGATGAAATATAAGCTACATATATTTAAAAGCAAAAAAACCCAGGATTTTCGGGAAACGGAAACAATCAATTTTAAATTCCCGAAATCTTCCAGAATTCTTTTATTTGAAATACCAATGAATTAAAATATTAAAACGATGAGTGAGGGAGAAATAGTTATTATCAATAACGAGTTTTTAAGACAATTTGAAGCAGTTATTAAAGAAGAACTGACAATAGTAGAATATTCGCAACAGGAGCGCAAAGTTTTTCTTACCAAGTTAATTATGTCAGAAAATCTAATAGAAGAAGGTTATCTGGACTCATTTTTAGAGGCACTTCTAAGTAACATTAAGGAAGGCAGCGATAAAGTGGTACCAACCTGTCCTGAAATTGCCAGGTTTATGCGTAAAAACCGCAGAAAATATAAAGATTTACTGCCTGTTGGAATAAACATTTAAACGGCTAGCTCAGGATTTGCATAATTAAACCTCACAAGACCGTCTTCGTCAATTTTAACCAGTTCAATTTGGTGTATTGTATTTACCAACCCCGGATTCCACGGGGTTTTCACCTTTACATAATTTTCTGTGAAGCCGTGAATAAAGCCTTCTTTATTTTCCCCTTCAAATAAGACCGTATGAAAAGATCCTAACTGACTTTCATAAAAAGCGCGTCGTTTTTTGGCAGAAAGCCCTCTAAGCATTTTGCTGCGCTTTTTTCTCACTTTTATTGGAATTACTCCCTGCATTTCGGCAGCTACGGTGTTTTCCCGCTCAGAGTAAGTGAACACATGCAAATAGGAAATATCGAGATCATTCAAAAAATTATAAGACTCTAAGAAAAGCTCATCGGTTTCCCCTGGAAATCCTACAATTACATCTACCCCAATACAGGCATCAGGCATTGCTGTTTTAATATGGTTTACCCTGTCAACATATAACTCCCTCTTATACCTTCGGCGCATCATCTTTAAAATCTCATTGCTGCCGCTTTGCAACGGAATATGGAAATGAGGCACGAAAGTCTTACTTTGGGCAACAAAATCTATAGTTTCATTTTTCAATAAATTGGGTTCTATGGAAGATATCCGCAAACGCTCAACTCCTTTCACCTGATCCAAAGCTTTTACCAAATCAAGAAAGCGGTGTTCATGATTTTTGTCATCAAATTCTCCCTTGCCATAATCACCAATATTTACGCCTGTAAGTACGATTTCTTTAATCCCCTTTGCTGAAATTTCGGCGGCATTCTTCAATACATTTTCCAGTTTGTCGCTTCTTGAAATTCCACGAGCCAAAGGAATGGTGCAATAAGTACATTTATAATCACAACCATCCTGAACTTTTAGAAAAGCCCTCGTCCTGTCGCCAAAAGAATAAGCACCCACATAAAAATCGGCTTCTTCAATTTCACAGGAATGAATTTCAGTAAAATTATTTTTTGTGAGATCATTCAAATAATCAGTGATCTTGAATTTTTCAGTGGCGCCCAAAACCAAGTCAACACCATCAACCTCGGCAAGTTCTTCAGGTTTAAGTTGGGCGTAGCATCCAATTGCAATTAAAAATGCATCTTCATTAACTTTTTGGGCTTGTTTTACAATGCTTTTAAAACGTTTATCAGCATTATCAGTTACAGAACAAGTATTTATAACATAAATATCAGCTTTTTCTGAAAAATCAACCCTCATAAAACCTTCGTTCGTAAAGGAACGGGCGATAGTTGAAGTTTCAGAAAAATTGAGCTTACAGCCCAGTGTATAAAATGCTACTTTTTTAGGAATGCTCATAACCAAATAAATTTTAAAAAACCAAATTTTTGGGGCCGCAAAGATACTTACTATTGTTGAAGTAACGAAGTACGAAGTTAGAAGTGTTGATTTAAAAAAAAAAGAAAAAACATTTTCAAATCATTTCAAGAATCCTTTCGCCATTTTTTGGTTTCTTCAAATATGTGCTCAAGAATAGCCCTGTCCTCCTCCAAAAATTCAATTTCCCTACGATTCATGGCAATTTCAGCCACTTCAAAAGCTTTAACAGTTTTATAGGTAGTCATACCATTTGTGCCGCCCCAACTAAAACTCGGGATAAAATTGCGCAGAAATCCGGCTCCGAATATGTTGGAACTCACTCCCACAACCGTTCCGGTGTTAAACATGGTATTAATTCCACTTTTGCTGTGATCGCCCATCATTAATCCGCAAAATTGCAAACCGGTCCTTGCAAAACCTTCCGTTTCATAATCCCATAACCTGACTTCAGCATAGTTGTTTTTTAAGTTGGAATTATTGGTATCGGCTCCAATATTGCACCATTCCCCCAAAACTGAATTTCCCAAAAACCCGTCATGGCCTTTATTGGAATATCCAAATATCACCGAATTGTTGACTTCCCCGCCAACTCTGGAAAAAGGCCCTACCGTAGTTGGCCCGTAGATTCTAGTCCCCATTTTTAAAGAAGAATTTTCACATAAGGCAAATGGTCCCCGAATCAAGCATCCTTCCATTATTTCGGCATCCGAGCCAATATAAATGGGCCCTGCCGAAGCATTTAAAGTAGCAAATTCAACAATTGCACCTACTTCAATAAAAATATTTTCCCTCCCAATTACATTATTGGAACCCGGAATGGACTGGCTTTTCCTATTCTTTGTCAATAATTCAAAATCAGCTAAAAGTGCATCTCCATTTTTGGAAAATATATCCCAGGTATGTGCAATTTGAAAAGCATCCCCTTCCAACTCTAGTTGGGTAAATGCACTAAAATCAACTTCCTGATCTTCAAAAGAAAAGAATGCAACGATATCTTCTTCATGAAATATGGCCTGGTTGGGTTTTAGATTTTCTATTTGACTTAAAAATTCCGGGGTAGGCAAAAAAGAAGCATTGATCATTATATTTTCAGCCATTTCCACCATTGGCCACTTGCGGGAAAGATAATCTTCGGTAACGGTAGATGTGGTGGTTTCAAGTATTCGCTCCCATTTTTCCCGAATGGTGAGAATCCCAATCCTTATATCGGCAACGGGCCTGGTAAAAGTGAATGGTAACAACTGATTTCTTGCTGCTCCATCAAATAAAATATAATTCATAGGCTTGAAATTTAAAAGGCTAAAGATACAAGGAATATTGAATTCGATTTCAACATTAATATACCAGAATCAATTAATAATATCCCGAAAAATCATTCAATGAAAATTGCCGATAGAAATATTTTGTGCTCAAAGCATCTTTTATTATCGCTTTTTTGAAAACAAAACTAACTTCCGGTAATTGGAGAACAAAAAAAGCCTTCATTTCTGAAGGCTTTTTTTGTTCTGTAAAATCGAGAATTACTTCTTGAATTTAGCGTATTTGTTTTTGAATTTATCAATTCTACCCGCTGTATCCAATAATTTGGATTTCCCGGTGTAAAACGGATGAGAAGTTCTGGAAATCTCAAGTTTTACCAATGGATATTCAGTTCCTTCAACTTCAATAGTTTCTTTTGTATTTGCGGTAGATTTGGTAATAAAGACTTCCTCGTTGGACATGTCTTTGAATGCTACAAATCTATAATTTTCCGGATGGATTCCTTGCTTCATCTCTTTATTCTTTAAAATGCTGTTCGTTTTTCGAGTGGCAAATTTAATCAATTTTAGTAAACCACAAACAAATTTCCGATTAAATTTTAAAGCATTTCATTAAAACTTAAAATCCCGTGGTTTGTAACGTTTTCCTATATTTGTTAACTAACTGTGAAAACCAACCAATCAAATTAACCAAATATGGAAATTCAAAAAGTAGAGGCTAAAAAGTTTGTCCTTAATTACGGGATACTATTGGGAATTCTTTCTGTAATTCTCGGAGTTATAATGTATGTTACCAACGCCTACATCGATCCCAGTTTAATTTACACCGCCATTGGGTTTTTAATATTAATAGGCGTAATTTCCTTTGGGGTCAATGCTTTCAAAACTGAAAACAGCGGGTTCCTCAATTTAGGGGACGCTTTAAAGGTTGGTATTGGAATTGCCGTAATAGGCGGCATTATTACTGCTATCTGGTCATATCTCCTTATGAATTATATAGAACCCGAATACATGTCCCAAGTGATGGAAATGAGCCAGGAAAAAATGATGGTATCCAATCCGGATCTAACCCAGGCTCAAATGGATAAAATGATGGAAATGAGTTCTAAATTTAGTACTCCCTGGATGATCATGGCATTCTCCTTAATAGGAAACTTGTTTTTTGGCCTTTTAATATCCTTAATAGCAGGTTTGATCATGAAAAACAAAAATCCCTATGAAGAAGCATAGGTACTAAATAAAATTTAATGCAACTATCCATAATAATTCCGCTTCTGAACGAGGAGGAATCTTTAACTGAATTGTACAATTGGATTGCATCAGTGATGCAATCCAATTCCTATTCTTATGAAATTATATTTATAGATGATGGAAGTACCGATAAATCCTGGAAGATCATCACTGCCCTGGCAAAAAAAGATCCATCGGTAAAAGGGATAAAATTCAATCGGAATTACGGAAAATCCCAGGCCCTGCATGCAGGTTTCCTCAAAGCCCGGGGCAAGGTAGTGATTACCATGGATGCCGATCTACAGGATAATCCGGAAGAAATTCCCCAGTTATACAATCTCATCAAAAACGAAAATTACGATCTGGTTTCAGGTTGGAAAAAGAAACGCTACGATTCAGTACTGACCAAAAACCTGCCTTCAAAATTGTTCAATGCAGCAGCCCGTAAAACTTCCGGGCTCAAATTGCACGACTTTAACTGCGGCCTGAAAGCCTATCGCAAGAAAGTGGTCAAGAACATTGATGTTTATGGCGAAATGCACCGTTATATCCCGGTTTTGGCCAAAAATGCGGGCTTCAATAAAATAACCGAAAAAGTAGTGATGCACCAGGCGCGTAAGTATGGCAAAACCAAGTACGGTATGGAGCGTTTTATCAATGGATTTTTAGATTTACTCAGCATCTGGTTCTTATCCAAATTCGGAAAGAGGCCTATGCACCTTTTTGGCGCTTTAGGGGTTTTAATGTTCTTTTTTGGGTTTATCGCCGCCGCCTGGATCGGATTCTCCAAACTTTATAAAATGTACCACCAATTGCCAAATATACTGGTAACAAATAATCCCTGGTTTTATATAGCTTTGATCTTAATGGTAATAGGAACGCAGTTTTTCCTGGCCGGATTCCTGGGAGAACTAATTTTAAGGAGCAAAAGAGAGAAAGAACAATATTTGATAAGCAAAACTATTGGGATTAATTAACCACTTTCCGCATTAATCCTTATTTTTGCTTTCAAATAATATCCTATGTCACAGATAAAACCCGAAATACTTGCCAAAGCCAATGCCTGGCTTTCTGATACTTTTGGTAAAGAAACCCAACAGGAAGTTGTCAATTTAATAAACAACAATCCTGTTGAACTCGAAGAAAGTTTTTATAAAAACGCGACATTTGGTACCGGGGGAATGCGGGGTATTATGGGTGTTGGTCCAAACCGAATCAACAAATACACCTTGGGAAAAAACACCCAGGGAATTTCCAATTATCTTAAAAAGGAATTTCAAGGGGAAGAATTAAAAGCAGTAATCGCTTTTGATTGCAGAAATAACAGCAAACAACTGGCACAGGTTGTTGCCAATGTGTTCTCGGCCAACGGCATAAAGGTGTTTTTGTTTTCCGATCTAAGATCTACACCTGAGCTTTCTTTTGCGGTTAAATACTTAAATTGTCACTGCGGAATTGTTTTGACCGCAAGCCACAACCCACCGGAATACAACGGATACAAAGTATATTGGCAGGATGGCGGACAATTGGTCCCGCCGCAGGACCGCAATATTATTGAAGAGATAGAAAATCTTGAGTATTCTGAAATCAAATTTGAAGCAAATAAAAATTTAATCGAAATTATAAATTCCGAAGTTGACAATGCTTTTATTGAAGCATCGGTTAAAAACGGAAGTTTTGATACTTCAGGATCAGCAAAAAACAATCTTAAAATTGTCTTTACTTCACTTCACGGAACTGCTTCTACCGTAAATCCGCAGGTTCTTGAAAAAGCAGGATATACAAATGTTTTTTTGGTGAAGGAACAAGCTGAACCAGATGGAAACTTCCCCACTGTAAAATCTCCAAATCCGGAGGAACCGGAAGCTTTGGAAATGGCTTTGAAATTGGCCGAAGAAAAAAATGCAGAGATCGTGATCGGGACAGATCCCGATGGAGACCGTTTGGGAGTAGCTGTAAGGGATTTGAACAATAATATGATCCTGCTTAACGGAAACCAAACTATGGTTGTAATGACCTGGTTTTTGTTGGAGCAGTGGAAAAAACAGGGAAAGTTGGACAATAATTCCTTTGTGGCTTCAACAATAGTTTCAACCCCCATTTTAAAGAATATTTCCGAAAGTTACGGGGCTCAATATTACGAGGTTCTTACCGGGTTTAAATGGATCGCAAAACTTATTAAAGACCATCCTGACCTGAAATTTGTTGGAGGTGGCGAAGAAAGTTTCGGGTTTATGGTAGGCGATTTTGTTCGCGATAAGGATGCAGCCACTTCTACCCTTCTCGCTTGTGAAATTGCAGCACAAATGAAGGAAAACGGAAGTTCTTTTTACAAAAAACTGCTTGAAATTTATACCGAACACGGATTGTATCGCGAGGAATTGATCTCCCTGGTAAAAAAAGGAATGGACGGCGAAATGCAAATCAAACAAATGATGATAGATTTCAGGGAAAATCCTTTAACTGAAATTGATGGGGAAAAAGTGGTTTTAATTGAAGATTACCAAGCTTCAACCACTAAAAACATCCAGGACCATACTCAAAATAACATAGATCTGCCAAAATCCAATGTCTTGATCTATTATACCGAAGAAGGTACCAAAATAGCTGCCCGCCCCAGTGGAACCGAGCCTAAAATCAAATTTTATATCAGCGTAAATTCAGAATTGGATTCAGTTGATGAATTTGATGAGATCAATGCACAACTGGAGGAAAAAATCAAACGAATTAAATCTGAACTACAGGTAGAATAACCAATCCTAAATGACCTATTTTAGAAAAATCCTTCAATTTGCAGGACCCTATAAGCAATATGCCGTTTTAAATATTATTTGCAACATCTTTTATGCACTGTTTAGCACGCTTTCATTTATTGCCCTTATTCCTGTTATCAATATTTTATTTGACGAAAGTGAACGTGTAAATGTGAAACCAACCTGGGAAGGCCTTGGTGGATTAAAGGATTACGCAATCGAATCTTTTAATTACAGCATCAGCCAGCGGGTGAGTGAAGACCAGGTTTCAGCGCTGGTATTTATCTGCGGGATTGTAGTTGTATTGTTCTTTTTAAAGAACCTCTTCGGATATTTGGCCGCGTTTTTTATCACTTTTCTTCGCAACGGGGTACTTCGCGATGTCAGGGACACTTTATATAAAAAGATCCTCTCCCTGCCTATTTCCTATTTTTCGGAAAAGAAGAAAGGAGACACTATTTCCCGGATCACCGCTGATGTAAATGAGGTTCAAAACTCATTTTTGTCTATTCTGGAGCTTATTGTAAGAGAACCGCTTACCATAATTTTCACCATTATAGCGATGCTGATGCTGAGTGCCAAACTCACCATTTTTGTGTTTGTTTTCCTGCCTATATCCGGGTTTGTCATCTCCCTGATCGGAAAAAAGCTCAAAAGTCAATCCAGCCGGGCTCAGGAAGAAAATGGTCATTTTTTATCTGTTGTGGAAGAGACCCTGTCCAGTTTAAAGATCATTAAAGGTTTTAATGCCGAAGGACAGTTCCAACAAAAATTCCAGGATTCCACCAATAGGTTGAATACCATTTTAAACAGCCTGATCAACCGTCAAAACCTGGCTTCCCCCGCGAGTGAATTTTTAGGGATCTTTGTAATTGTCATCATACTTTGGTTTGGCGGAAAAATGGTGTTGGTAGATCAAACATTGGATGCAGCCTCCTTTATCGCGTTTTTGGGACTGGCTTATAACATTTTAACCCCGGCAAAGCAAATCTCCAAAGCCTCCTATAGCGTTAAAAGAGGAAATGCGGCAGCCGAAAGGATCATGGACGTACTGGAAACTCCTTCCACGATATTGGATGCTCCCGATGCTGTTACATTATCTGAATTTAAACAGGCCGTTGAGATTGAAAATATCAATTTTAAATACGAAGATGAACTGGTGCTTAAAAACTTCAGTTTAAATGTCCCCAAAGGAAGTACCGTAGCTTTGGTTGGGCAATCCGGGAGCGGAAAATCCACCATTGCAAATCTGGTGACCCGGTTTTATGATGTAAACCAGGGAAGCATTAAAATTGACGGAATTGATATTCGCCAAATCACCAAACATTCCCTTCGCGGGTTGATGGGATTGGTGACACAGGATTCAATCCTGTTTAACGACACCATAAAAAACAATGTATCCCTGGGAAAAAGCGGTGCTACCGATCCGGAAATTATTGATGCACTTAAGATAGCCAACGCCTGGGAATTCGTGAAAAATTTACCGCTTGGCCTGGAAACAAATATAGGCGACAGCGGAAATAAACTGAGCGGGGGACAAAAACAGCGCCTTTCTATTGCCCGTGCCGTATTAAAAAATCCTCCCATAATGATATTGGATGAGGCAACATCTGCCCTGGATACCGAAAGCGAGAAATTAGTGCAAAAAGCCCTGGAAAATATGATGAAGAACAGAACTTCAATAGTTATCGCGCACCGGCTTTCAACCATTCAAAATGCCGATCTGATCGTGGTAATGCATCAGGGTGAAATAGTGGAACAAGGAAAACACGACAATTTATTGAGCCAAAACGGTATTTACAGAAAATTGGTAGACATGCAGTCTTTTGAATAAATAAAATACAAAAAATACTCCTAAACCTCACGGTTTTTTTTTTAAAACCGTGAGGTTTAGGAAAAGTTAACCCTGCCAGCGTTTTACGCTTGCAGGGTTTTTTGGCTCAACACAAAAAGTTGTGGAGTAACCAAAAATGAGGGAACTTTGAAATAAAAATTTCGATGCCCTCAAATTCACTACTAGCTATAGCCAATTTATTACTTCCCGAAGTACTCGTAACCTA
>Ga0307486_1003200_pt1 | contig 10790 bp, 13 predicted proteins | sample CBIW02metaG_FD_203663 | JGI IMG/M metagenome (GOLD analysis project Ga0307486, IMG submission 203663) | Sea-ice brine microbial communities from Beaufort Sea near Barrow, Alaska, United States - CBIW 0.2 | ecosystem: Environmental > Aquatic > Marine > Coastal | place: USA: Alaska | collected... | reverse complement strand
AAATAAGGGCTTTAATTGATTTCTACCGACTGGGAGGAAAACGATATTTAATAGTAGAGATATGAACAAATTTAATTTTAATAACACAGGAGGCTTTCCGTTTGAGCTTGATAGCTTAGATGAGATGTACCAAGCTTTTAACCTACTTAATTGCATAGGTGAAGTCTCCGGAGACAAAACAATTCTCAAAGGCTGTACGCTTACCGGCTCCAATGTTTCTGATGGGGTGGTTTATCTGAATGGTGAAATGTTGGAGTTTAGGGGAGGAAATAAACTCACCAGCGTTAAAATATTCGAAGAGGCCATTAAAAAGGATTTTGAAAACGGGGAACAAAAGGAAGTGTTCTTTCACCGTTGGGTTGGCTTTGGTTCTGGCGCAGGTAGTATGCCCTGGGCAGATTTTAAATTGGTCATTTCCTTAAGGGAATTGCAAGGAAGGTTACTGCCTCCCGGGACAAATCCGCAGATGTACACAGGATCTATTACTGAAATTCCAGACGGATGGCAATTGTGTGATGGAACGAATAATACGCCTCCGCTTGAGGGGATGTTTATCGTGGGTTACGATCCAAATGATGTGGATTATAATGCTATTGGTAAAACTGGTGGGGAGAAAAAACACAGTTTGACAGAAAATGAATTAGCATCTCACGATCACGATCTTACGAATACTGTTTATAGTAGGGATGCTGGAGGGGTGAATTCAGGAGATTCACTATCCCATGATGGAAACATTTACGCTCGGGACGTAACCAAAACAAAAACGGCAGGTTCTGGATACGCACATGAGAACAGACCTCCTTATTTCACACTGGCATATATAATTTATACAGGAAACTAAAATGGCAAAAACAACTTTAAGCACAATAAAAAACTGGTTTAAAACTGGTTTAAAACCTACCCAATTACAATTTTGGGCAGTGTTTGACAGCTTTTTTCATAAGGATGAGAAGATCCCTGTTTCATCAGTTGAAGAATTGCAAAATTATTTAAATGCTAAAGCAGAAAAAGAAGCTTTTAATATTCACTTAACCGATGCGGAAGCTCATTCCGTTTTGTTTGATACTAAAGTCGATAGAGCTGAGGGGCTAACGTTAATCTCTGTTATAGAACAACAAAGGATTGCTAAGCTCGATGAAAAGCACTACGCCGCCCCGGTGAATGATCTTGCGGAACTCGCTGCAATAGTTCAGGCAGATTTGGCGACAAAGCAACGCCGCTATGTTCACGCTGAAGGCGTAGATTATTTTTTTGATGGCACGCTTGGTGCCGGCGATATCGCGCCATTAGACCAAGTGGGTGGGATTGGATACTGGAAACGCGGGCCTGATATCCCTGATATCATTGACGATTTATTGTCGGTAGATCCGGAAGTTGCGCTATCGGCCAATCAAGGGCGGGTTTTGAAGGGATATTACGACGCACTTCAGGTACTGCTTAGCAGCAGCGATCTTACCCTGGATGAACTTCAGGAGATTGTCGATTTCATCAAGCTGAACCGAAGCGCTTTGGACAATCTCGGCATTGCGAGCATCGCGGGATTGGTTGCGGCTTTGGCGGCGAAGGTAGATGACACTCAAGTGCTGACAAATGTTCCTGCCAATGCCTTGTTCACGGACACGCTTTACAACGATATCCCGATAATCGCACGGGTTGCAGAAAATGAAATTGATGTTGCAGCTCTGGAAATAAATAAACAGGACAAGCTCACTACAGATTCAAGCCTTTACCTGGATCCTGCCACCCAAGAATTGCGGGCAAACGTGAGCAGCTATGATCAAAAATTCACTTGGCTTACCGGGCAATCCAAGACAAGGGCATTGGACTTTGAGCCTACAAAATTTTTAGGCGTTCTAAGGAATGGCGTGGATACGGAAGAGTATGTGTTTACCTCTCCCACAACCTTTGAATTTACGGGCGCATTGGCGAATGCCGATGTGGTGAAAATCAATTACGAACATTTTATAATTCAACCATAATGGCAAAAACACCATATTATACAAAAGCAGAGACCGAAGCAAAATTGAGGTCATTAAATTTAGACCCGAATTTCTACGGCGTTGGCGTGTACGGAGTTGAATGGACCAACGGTATCGCAGCCCCGGAAGTTACAAGGATTGGCGATATGGCGGCGCATCAATCGCTGCCCGTGCAATCAAAAATGAGAAGGTACCTGCGGGCAGATGATGGCACCATCAATTATTTCCTGGACAAGGACAATTCCAACCTAAGGGACGATGGCACGGCCGCAACCCTTGACGGAACCCACGGGCAGGTGATGGATTTATTACCTGTTCACTGGGGCAAGTTTTCAGATTTGTTGCCAATTAACCGTGGGCTTATTTCCCTTACTCCCTTTCCGGGCGCGCACATCATTATCCCTATGCACGTATCGGCTTACAAGGCATCGCTGCAACGGACAGGTAATAAACTGGCATCGGTAGTTAATACTACTGCAGATTTCCGCGGTGGGAATAATTCAGCTACCAATGATGCAACGGCAGCTACTTTGCTGGGGAAGCCCGCTTCAAGCATTTCACGGCCTAATTTTGAGCAGTACGCCCAAAATCGTGGAAGCCTTTGGTATAATATGCAATATTCTGTGAGAAGAACATTGTGGTGGTTTATCACCATCGAATTTGCCACCAGAAATCACCAGACAGCAGTCAATGCAACATTAACAGCTGAAGGTTATAGGCAAGGCGCATTAGGCACAGGGCCAACAGATTTGTCAGGAGGTGATTGGTCAACTTTCAATGGGTATAATCCACTATTTAATTGTGGCCTTACAAACTTGCTTGGCAATAACTCCGGCGAAGTTGCTGTGATATTACAGGATTTTCCAACAGTTGGGCTAACTAAGGCTATACAGGTCAATTCTTACCGTGGCGTGGAGAATTTCTTTGGGGATCTCTGGGATTGGACTTCTGGCGTGAACGTGAAAAATGAAGGTGGGGTGTCCAGGGCTTATGTGGCCACCGGAACAAAATCTTCTGATGCAAATTACTTAGGCTATCGAAGTGCAGGACTGCTACCAACTGCGAATGGATATACCACTGAAATTTTAATGGGTGAAGATGGCGACATCCTTCCGAAGAATGTATCAGGAGGCAGTTCAACAACATATTTCGCTGATTATTACTATCAAAACGCTGCGACAGATGCGCTCAGAGGCTTGATTTTCGGCGGTAATGCGGCTGACGGGTCGTCTGCCGGGTCGGCGTCTGCGCACGCGGGTAGCGCCCCTTCGTCTTCGGCTGCGACTGTCGGCTCTCGCCTTTGTTTTTTGGCGTAAACGGGAACGAGAACTTCCCGATTTTTATCGGGAAATTTTTTTTGAAACAATAAGGCTGTGCAAGGGAAGAGGCTTGATTTTCGGCGGTAATGCGAATAACGGGTCGAATGCCGGGTCGGCGTATGCGAACGCGAATAACGCCCCTTCGAATTCGAATGCGAATATCGGCTCTCACCTATGTGATTTATTAATGCCCTTGCAGGCCCTGGCTCTCGCCAAAAAATGACAAATATTAAAAGAAAGCATTGGTATCCCAATTCGGGCGAAGGTGATTTTTTAAAAACAAAGAATGAAACGAATAAATAACATATATCAAAAAATTTGCAGCCTCGATAATTTGCGGCGGGCTGATGAAACTGCCAGGAAAGGTAAGCGCAATAGCTATGGAGTGAAGTTGCACGAAGTGAACAAGGAAGAAAATATCCTGAAGCTTCAGAAAATGTTGATAGATAAGACATTTAAAACTTCCGAATACCAGGTATTTAAAATTTACGAACCAAAAGAGCGGTATATCTACCGGTTGCCATACTATCCGGACAGGATACTTCACCATGCCATAATGAACGTGTTGGAGCCTGTATGGATAAAAACTTTTACCGCAGACACGCATAGCTGTATTAAGGGAAGAGGGATCCATTCTTGCGCGGAAAAAGTAAAACAAGCCTTAAGGGCGGATGTAGCAGGTACGAAGTATTGCTTCAAGTCAGACATCATCAAATTTTACCCGAACGTAAATCACGAGATCCTGAAGGAGATTTTGGCCAGAAAAATAAAAGACAAGGATGTATTGTGGCTGTTAGGAGAGATTATCTACAGCGCCGATGGTGTGCCTATTGGAAATTACTTGTCTCAGTATTTCGCGAATCTATACCTGGCGTATTTCGATCACTGGGTTAAGGAAGAGAAGAAAGTAAAGTACTATTATAGGTATGCAGATGATATGGTATTCCTTGGCAGTTCAAAGGATGAGTTGCGGCAGTTGTTTATTGAAATCCAATTCTATTTGTGGGAGAATCTCAAACTTGAGATCAAAGGGAACCACCAGATATTTCCGGTTTCGGCCAGGGGGATCGATTTTGTTGGGTACCGATTTTGGCACACGCATACATTGTTGAGAAAAGGAATTAAGAAAAACTTTGCTCGGGCGGCAGCGAAAGGGAATATGCCTAAGAGCATTCATTCGTACCTGGGCTGGGCGAAGCATTGTAACAGTAAAAATTTAATCAAAAAATTAACAAAATGAAAAGTAACAGGGTACGCATTTTTCCGCCGGTAATTGAAGATCTGGGCGATGGAACATATTATTACAACTTCGATGTAGTTACTTCAGAGACGGAAGATAAAGAAGTCAGGTTTGACTATGAGCAGGTGCGCTGCGAATTTCCGGTTGTAATTGAAGCAATTGAAGCGGCATTAGCAACGGAAGGGTATGTTCACAATGTAGATTTATCGGGATATGAAGAAATTTAGTGATTTAGGCATCAAACCAAAATTCAATTATTTCACTGGAGATAAAATAAAGATTACAAAAGTTTTGAACCAGGACATTATAATTCACCAATTCAAGCTCAAGGATTCAAAGTTTGAAAACTCGAATTCAGAGAAATGCCTGAATATCCAAATAGAAATGAAAGGTGAAAAATATGTACTGTTCACAGGAAGTAAAATCTTGGCAGAAACCATTCAGCAGGTTCCGAAAGATAGTTTTCCTTTTGAAACCACAATAACCAAGGAGGGGGAATCCTTTCAATTTAATTAAGAGTCATGATAAAGAAAGATCAGATTGAAGATCATATTTCAGAAAAAGCAAAGCTAGCATTTAAACGTTTTTCGGATGTTGCATCTATTAGTATGTGTGATTTCTTGTTGGATGTAGCCGATGATTATTCTGATATCCCAACCAGAGGTCAATATTTTTATAGGATGTTTAGAACGATCTCGGGTCAAAATGGCTTCGCTTTTTTGGCGTCTGTCGACACGTATTCTCCCTTAGGTTTAAGTTTAGGCGCATGTGTTGTTGATCCTGAAGGCTTGCCAGAAGAAGATTATTTGATTTTACATCGTTTGAAATACGAAACTACTGTAGGAGGTTATGAGATATATATCCCAGAAAGCACTTCAAGTTCGAAAATACTTAGCGCAACTTTAAATAGGGAAGCTGGGTTTTTTAGTCTCGGCACCTTGATATTAAAAGGGATATCGGCTATCGGTACCGATATTGACATCTCTAATGTCTTTGGTATTAGCTATAATTACGACAATTCTTCCGCCGCTACCAATTATACCTTTAAAGCTCCTGTCAACAATGGGTATGCTACCTGTCTTATTAACGCAGCCACAGAACCTGTTGTTACCGGAGCCACAAAAATAGCAGGTGCAACATTTGCCGCTAATACTAATATGGAAATGGTGGTAGAAAGTAAAGACGGGGTCAACGCCAGATATTTCTTTTTAAAATTATGAGTCTAGCTATCCTACATAGAAGAAGATTTCAGGAACCGGTTTATGTGCCGGTGTTCCGGACTACCAGTAACTCATCTAACTGGTGTTTTAACAGATTTCGGCTTTATACTGCAAATGTAAATACCATGGTGCAGGCGCGTTTGGCAGATGGGACCATTATAGACACTCAACAATACCGCACCTCCGGATATACCTGGGGTGGTGATTTTGAAGCTTCGTTTTTGTTTGATTTCAGTTTCAATGCTACTAATGAAGAAATTTCCATTTTTATTACAGGAATTGGAGCTGCCACATTCCAGCAATGTTACGCTTACACAGGACACGCTGGCACGGCAGTGAGATGGACAGAGGATATTAATATAGCTGAAGGAATTTCAAATGCCGCGCTGAAGTATGTGAACATGGGGTTAATGAAATTCAACAATACGCCGGAGGTTTGTTTCGTGTATTTAGAAAATCAGGGCATTTATGAAATTGAAGGTGCCGATCAGTTTTATGGAAAAACCCTTGAACTTTCAAACAACAATATCCCTGCACTCACGGCAGATGAAATTATAATAGGCTGCGATAACAATGGGATGGGTGTCGGCTATTTGTATTTAGCTGGCAATAACGGAAGAACGGCCGCAAGCGATGCGGCTTGGAATAGTTTGACCGCTAAAGGTTGGACTTTAACGATATAAATTTAGAATTATGAAAAAATCACTTATCATTTTTGCGTTTCTCTTTTCCTTCTACAGCTATGCACAGGAAAGCAACTGGAATATCCAGACAGATGAGCAAATGACCTTCAATTATGAACTTATGGGAAGGAACACCGCCCAAGGTGCCTTCTATGGAGCTGCTGGATATGGCACGGGAATGTGGCTCTCAGGTAATAGAACCGGATGGGGCATTGTTGGGAGCGTGTTGGCTGCCAATATCCCGATATTAATAGGTGGCGAATATAAAGACCCGGAAGCAATTATAGGTAGAAATTTGGGAGCCTTGTCCTTTAGTTTAGGGGCTACATTTTACATTGAAACCAATAGGAAAGGCCGGTTAAATTATACGCTTATTTCAATTTTTCAAAGGAGATGAAAAAGTTCCTGTTCCTCTTCCTGATTTGTTCCGGCGCTTTTGCCCAGAGTTCCAACAATGCAGCCCTGGCAAAACAACTGCTGGACTCTTTTGGGCTTGAAGCGGAAATGAGGGGGATTGAAACCAGGGAACGAATTGCCACTATTGATAAGATCCTTTTTTTGCCCGGCGCAAGAAGCGAGCACTGGCACAATAACGGGATTTGTACGATTACCCTCGATTCTGAAATTACAAATGATCATGAGCTTCAGTTCAAAGCTTATCACGAATTAGGGCATCATTTAGGCCTTGATCACTGTTTGCAATGCACTTATAATATAATGACAGAAATTAGGTCTGGAAAAACATACATATTCGATGATAAGCCTATAAGGAGGTTGTATTTGGACTTATTTTTTGAAGCAATTAGAAACCCAAATAAATATAACGAAGGGCATACACACTACTAAGTACTTTCACTTTTTGGGGAATAAAAAAGCCCCCAGATTTTTCTGCATCGCCAAACACAAAAAAATAATGCCATACAACATCGACTGGGGACGTAACCTTGCGATATCGTGTAGCATTATTTGTGTTTGGCGATTACAAATATAATTTAAATAATTGAAAATGAAAAAGAAAGTGTACAAAGCGGCACCCCTTCCGTTTATGGGGCAAAAAAGAAAATTTCTAAAGAGGTTTAAAGAGGCCTTGAGCGATTATCCACCGGATGCAACTTATGTAGATCTATTTGGAGGCAGTGGACTACTGGCGCATACGGTTAAGAATCATTATCCAGAATCTAAAGTATATTACAATGATTTTGATAATTACCGGGAGCGCATATCTGCTATAGATCAAACCAATGAGTTGTTGGGCAAATTAAGGCTTGTAACGGCAAATCTACCTAAAGACAAGCGTATTGTCAACTCTGAAAGGAATAAGATCTTAGATTTGATTAAAAGGCATGAAGCGAAGTATGGATATGCAGACTATATAACTCTATCTTCATCACTTCTATTTAGCATGAAGTACGTTATGAATTATGAAGATTTAGAAAAAAGCACTCTCTACAATTGTGTTAGGCTTAATGATTACACAGGTGATGGTTATTTAGATGGCCTTGAAATTGTTTGTATTGACTACAAAGAACTTGTGGAAAAGCATAAAAACAATGAAAATGTAATTTTCCTCATTGATCCTCCATATTTACAAACCCAATCAACTACTTATAAGAATTACTGGAATCTAAGTGATTACCTAGATGTTTTAAGCGTGCTAGAGGATAAAAGATACTTTTACTTCACTTCCAACAAATCATCTATTATTGAGCTATGTGAATGGGTAGGAAATAGAACTTTAACCAGTAACCCATTTGCAGAGGCAGAGAAGGTAGAAATGCACACCAGTGTCAATTATAATTCATCTTACACCGATATAATGCTTTTCAAATAGATTACAGCTTAAAAGTTCAAAACCCGTTTAAATGTGATTTAAACGGGTTTTGCTTTTAGGTAAATTTGTGGGCATTTGGTTTTTCGATTATGTACATTTGGTTTTTTCGATTATATAACAAAACGTGTTATTTTTTCTGAATAATCTGTTTTAGGAAACGCAAGTTGTGATGAGAAATGATCATTCCTTATTTAAAATCTTAAAATTAGTCTGCTGCATTTCTGAAATAAATTATTCCACTTGCCGAAATATGGAGTGAATGTTAGATCCTTTTAATGGTTTCTGATGAGATTTATCTACTCAAATTAAAGGGGTCAACTTCAAAATTTTAGGGGGTCCTAAATTCAATAATAAATAATCCATTTATTCATTTCCTCACATTGGGAAAAATTTTTGAGCAAATAATCAAGGGAATCGCTCACAGGATGACCTTTTCTCTCAATAAGGATATTGCCTTTTTCCTGCATTAGATCTTTGAATCGCTGCAAATCCCCCTTTTGCTTTAAATCCAAGAAATTTCTTTTATAAAACGCGGCTTTTTCAAACTTGACCTCCCTTTGGGCCTTATAATTGGTATTCTCAACAGTAACAATTTCATCGTCTAAATAAAAAGAGGCAGAAGGAAGTAAATAATCATAAACGATCAACCTGTTAAAATCCTTTTCCGATTTTTGCTCTACAAACGCCATCAATTCTTTCGCAGAATTTATCATATATGGATTCCCGGAGCTGAACAAAGCATAGGTAAACAACAGGCAAATGCTAAAAGACAGTCCCATATATATCAACTGGAAGCGCTGATCTTTACCCGGGTATTTAATTAAATAAATCCCAACTCCCACTATGAAAAGACTAAGCAGAACCGCGTATTTCACATCCAATAAGACCCAACCGCCAAGCCCTCCCACTATCAAACTTAAAAGTAGTAAAGCAAATAGTCCAATATAGACCCTGACATATATATTGACCCATTTTGCGGGAGAATTAAACAAAATATAACCGGTCAACAAAGAAATAAAAGAATAAATGGGAAGTATGTACAAAACCAATTTAGAAGAAAAAGCAGAAAATATAAAGAGCGATATAACAATAGTGATAGCCAATATAAGGGCTATGGATTTTTCATTTAAAATGGTCCTGAATTTACTTTTAAGATCCAGGACTATAAAAACCAACCAGGGAAAACCCAAAAGCGGTGCTAAAACAAAATAATACCAAAAAGGTTGGTCCCTATGAAAGGTTTGCGCTGCAATCGTGCGATTGACAATTTGTTCTTCTATAAAATAATCCCATAATTGAGGTTTATCAATAATAATTGCGGCAAACCAGGAGCCCGCGACAATCAAAAATAAAAGACTTCCCAAAAGAGTGCGTTTTGAAAATTGCAGCTTCTCCTTGTAAATAAATTTCCAGCAACCTATAAATACGATTACAGGAAGGAGCGCTACAGGGCCTTTGGTAAGAAAAGCAAAGCCAAGCATGGCATAAAATCCGTATAGATAAAACGCGGGTTTCCCTTTTTTATACTGAAGCCAAAAATAGATGCTCCATAAAATAAAGGTGGCTAAATAGGCATCGGTGGTCAAATTGCGCGCCGCTATAAGCACTACTGGAAAGGAAAAGTAAATTAATGCCGAGAAAAACGCGATTTTTTCTTCCTTAAAAAGAAGCTTGCCAATTTTAAAAACAAACAACAATTGCAGGATAAGTGCAGCGCTAAGAAAAAAACGGGCCCCAAATTCATTAATTCCAAAGATCTTATATCCAATCGCGGTAATATAATAGGTTACAGGCGGCTTGTGATAATGTTGTATCCCCAGCAAGGTAGGATGAAGGTAATCTCCGCTCAAAGTCATTTCCCTGCTTATTTCAGCATATCTTGCTTCGCTTGTTTCAGCCAGTCCCCAACTTCCCAAACCAATATTTAAAAAAACAAAAATTACCAAAAGAATAAAATAGAACCTGTTTTTCATTTTTTATCGATTAAATAAACACAAACCGGCCGTAGGGAACCAACCACAATTTATGATTATTTATTAATATCTATGAATAATCCTTAAAATTTATGGAGGAATATGGAGTAAATAACAAATTTTACAAATTTCATCCGGAGGGAAGGGTTATAGATAGAATGATCTTTCATAGTACTTACCTATAGGGGCTGATGCCCATTTCATTTCAATTTGTTATGCCCTGACTGAAGTTATAGACAATGGATACCATATTATTAAATTCTTTCCAAAGTTGTGGCTGACTAAAATTTATGCTTGGCCTGCAACTTTTGTTCTTGACGTGGAGGCATCCCAGATACTTCGCTGGAAACTGTGGCTTTCCTCAAGCCAGTCCTGGACGTGGATCCCAGGAAAATAAAATCATAAAAAAAGCCAAAAAAGAAATTGTTCTGGCTTTTTTGGTCGGGGGTGGCAGTCCCGAAGCATCGGGAGAACCTGCTGTATTTGGCTCAACACAAAAAGTTGTGGAGTAACTAAAAATGAGGGAACTTTGAAATTAAAATTTC
>Ga0307486_1003197_pt1 | contig 10796 bp, 11 predicted proteins | sample CBIW02metaG_FD_203663 | JGI IMG/M metagenome (GOLD analysis project Ga0307486, IMG submission 203663) | Sea-ice brine microbial communities from Beaufort Sea near Barrow, Alaska, United States - CBIW 0.2 | ecosystem: Environmental > Aquatic > Marine > Coastal | place: USA: Alaska | collected... | reverse complement strand
CGAGTGCGCGAGCACTCGGATCCAGTCGGCGAAGACGGCCAGTACTTTACGAAAACGAACTTACGTGGCCGTCTCGATCAGGTGCCATACCTGATGTTTGAACGCTAAACCTGTCGCGCAATCTGAGCGCAACGACACGCCACGAGAAACCATTGCGTCACACACTGGGGCCAAAGTTCATCTCGCCAACTAGTGGCCAAAACGGCGGTGGCGGCGCGCGAAGTCTCGCAGCGCCCTCAAAAAGTCAACCTCACGCAAATCGGGTCCAAGCGCCTCAACAAAGTACAACTCGCTGTGCGCCGTCTGCCACAGCATGAAGTCACTTATGCGCTGCTCACCCGATGTGCGGATCACAAGATCGGGGTCAGGCTGACCCCTCGTATACAGGTGCTCGCCGATCAGTTCGGGAGTCAACAACTCCGCCAACGCCTCAAGGCTGTGCCCTTCATCGCTGTGGTTGCGCACGATTTTGCGCATCGCCTCGGCAATTTCGTGGCGTCCGCCATAACCGATCGCCAGATTCACGTGAAGCCCCGTGTTCGTGGCTGTGCGATCACGGGCCGAAGTGAGCTGAGCTTTAAGCTGCTCGGGGAGTCCGGCATCCGATCCGACATGTTGCACACGCCAGTCCCGAAAGTGCGAAAGATCTTCGGCCAAATCGCCGATGATCGTGAACAGCTCGCCCAGCTCTTCGGGTGAACGCCCCGCGAGATTGTCGTTGGACAGCAAGTAGAGGGTGGCAACTGAGATGTCGAGGTCGTCACACCAGACCAGAAATTCTCGGTACTTGGCAGCGCCCGCACGATGACCGTGCGCTACCGTTTCGAGGTCTTTCAACTTTGCCCAACGCCTGTTGCCATCAATGATCATGGCAACGTGGCACGGCAATTGCTGGCCCTCTAGTTGGCGCCGCAGCTTCTTCTGGTATAAACCGTAAAGAAAACCGCGACCGAAGGGAAACTTTCGCTGACTCACGGAACCACGTTAGACCACTGCGGCGCACAGGGAGTGAAACTGCGCCGGGCGTAAACTGTTCACATGAATCAAGACGCCTCAGAACCTGCCGCGCTTGGGGCCGTCGACCAGGAGGATGTTTCAGGTCTCCCCCAGCTTCCTCTCGTTGAGGATGCGATCGCTTTCGACGCCGTGGAGAAGAAGCCAACGTGGCGCGGCTGGATTCACGCCGTCACCTTCCCGGTGGCCATTATCCTCGGCGTGATTCTGCTGGTGATGGCCGATGGTGTCGTCGCCAAGGTGAGTTCAGCAGTCTTCGTTGCATCGTCGCTCATGCTGTTCGGCGTTTCGGCGCTCTACCACCGCTTCAACTGGAGCGAGAAGACGCGAATGCTGCTCAAGCGTTTCGATCACTCCAACATTTTCTTGCTGATCGCCGGCTCATATACGCCCATCACGGTGCTCGCCTTACCGCCAGAGAAGGCAACCATACTGCTCACGATTGTCTGGACGGGAGCAGCTCTCGGAATCGGGTTTCGCATCTTCTGGGTTGGCGCCCCACGCTGGCTCTACGTTCCCCTCTACGTGCTACTCGGATGGGGAGCGATGATGTTCATCATCGACTTCTTCCAAGCCAACTGGATCATGATGATGCTGATCCTGGTCGGCGGACTCTTCTACACCATCGGAGCCGTCATTTACGGCCTCAAGCGCCCCAACCCGATCCCCGGAGTTTTTGGATTCCACGAGATCTTTCACACGCTGACGCTACTGGCCTTCCTGTGCCACTGGGCAGGAATCTTCCTTGTTGCTGCTAATCCGCCCGTTGTGTAGGCGGAACGTCGGTGTCGGGCGCGTTGCTCGTGTCGATGCCCTCGACATCGCCAATCCCCTCGATCGCACCATCAGTAGGCGTCTGCTCGTTGCGGATGGTTTCTTGGGCAAGCTCCCGGTAGCGGACTCGTCGAACGCGTCGGTTCATATCCACAATGATGAGCAGCGTCGCAACCGCGATAAAGAGCGTCCCGACAAAGCCAACAACGCCGGGGGTAACCAAATTAACGTCACCGTTGTACTCCGGGTACAGGCTCGGATCAGGACTCGGAGTCGCGGTCCAAAGAATTGCCCTGTGGGCGAGCGAAGTGAAAAAAATCAACTGTTGTCCTCTGGAATGTTCACCCGATGATTCCATCATCCGAGTTTGCGAATAGCCTTGTAATAACCAGAATACCGTCGCCACAAGGAGCAACGCGTGCCCGAGACTTCCACTAGCAACGCCGGCACCGCGAACCGCGCTGACACCGCGGCAGCTGCGGGGCCCGCAAGCACCAACCTCGACGCGCGGTATGGCCGGAGCCCGAAAGCCAAACGCAACAACCGCCTCATTGTCGTGACCGTGGCGTTTGGGTTCGTTGCCGTGTTCACCGCGTGGCTCGTCTGGGGTGGGCTGCTGGAGGCACCCGCCCAGTTCGAAGCCAAAGACACCGGCTTTGAGCTCATCGACAACTCGACTGTCACCGTTCGCTGGCAGTTCAATGTGCCAGAAAACACAGATGCTCGCTGCGCTGTCCAAGCGCTCAACTCAACATTCGCCATCGTGGGCTGGAAAGTTGTTGACGTTCCCGCTAGCGATCTGCGTAACCGTGCGCTCAGCGAGACAATTCGCACAACAGAGCAAGCAGTGTCTGGCTTGATCTACCGGTGCTGGCTCACCTAGGCTGTATCAAATCATCTCGAAACCGGCCAATCGCGGCCGGTTTCTCTTTTGTAGAGGGAGAAGCACAGTGGCTGCACAAGATAATGTCACGTGGTTGACCCAGGAGGCGTTCGATCGTCGCACCGCCGAATTGGAACAGCTCACGGGTGAAGCACGGTACGAAATTGCCAAAAAGATTGAGGCAGCACGCGAAGAAGGTGACCTCAAGGAGAACGGTGGCTACCACGCTGCCAAGGAAGAGCAGGGCAAGATTGAGGCTCGCATTCGCGTTCTTACCGAACTATTGCGCCACGCCGTTGTCGGCGATGTGCAAGATGCTGACGGTCTCGTTGAGCCCGGTATCCTCGTCACAGCCAAAATCATGGGCGACGAAAACGTCTTCTTGCTCGGCAGCCGCGAGATTGTCGCTGACGACAGCGACCTCGACGTCTACAGCGAAAAGAGCCCGCTCGGTATGGCAATCAACGGTCTCAAGGTGGGCGAATCGACCACCTACACCGCGCCCAACGGCACAGAGATCACGGTCGAAATCCTCAAGATAGCAACCTACTCAGGCTAGAAGTCGACCTGAGGGTCAAAGCCTTCATCCCTGAGCCGTGAGAGCACTGACTCCGCGTGCTCAGGGCCACGGGTTTCAATGTGCAGCTCGAGTTGAACCTGGCTGAACTGCACTTTGTTGTTATGCCTGCTGTGCAGCACCTCGACTACGTTGGCGTTCGCCTCGGCAACAATGCCGGAGATGCGCGCGAGCTGGCCGGGTCGGTCAGGCAGCGGGATACGCAAACGCAAGTACCGTTCGGATGCGGAGAGCCCGTGACTGATGATGCGTTCCATGATCATGGGGTCGATGTTGCCACCGCTGAGCAGCACGACCGTGTTGCCGCTGGGCGGGATCTGGCCGGAGAGGATGGCTGCTACACCGACGGCGCCTGCCGGCTCGACTACCTGTTTAGCACGCTCGAGAAGCACCAGCAGCGCATACGCCGTCTGGTCATCGGTAACGGTGATGACCTCATCGACGAGGTCGCGCACCATGGTGAAGTTCAGTTCGCCAGGCTTGCTGACCGCGATGCCGTCAGCAATGGTGGGTGTCGTCCTGATTTCTACGATCTCGCCCTTTTCGAGCGAAGGCGGGTAGGCGGCTGCGTTGGCCGCTTGCACACCAATTACACGAACAGTGCGGCCTTCCTCGCGCGCGCGAAGCTTAATCGCGCCAGCAACACCAGAGACGAGTCCGCCTCCGCCGATAGGCACAATGACCGTGTCGAGGTTAGGCACTTGGTCGAAGACTTCCAACGCCAAGGTGCCTTGACCGGCAACAATATCGAAGTGGTCGAAGGGGTGGACGAGTACGGCACCAGTGTCTTCAGCGAAGCGTGCGGCTGCGCGCAGTGGCTCGTCGACCGTGTTGCCTCGCAAAATAACCTCGGCACCGTAGTGACGAGTTGCCTGCAGCTTGGGTAGTGGCACACCCACCGGCATGAAAATGGTGGACTTGATGCCTAACTCGCGAGCCGCGAATGCGACACCCTGAGCGTGATTGCCTGCCGACGCAGCGACCACTCCCCTGGCCTTCTCTTCATCGGTAAGACCGGCAAGGCGGTTGTAGGCACCGCGAATTTTGAACGAGCCAGTGCGCTGAAGGTTCTCACACTTCAAGAAAACGGGTGAACCGAGAATCTCCGCGAGAAACCGCGAGGTTTGCATGGGCGTAACGTCAGCAACTTCCGCGACCCGCTCACGTGCTTTCTGATAATCAGCAAGTGTGGGGCCGGGCATCCGATTATTTGCCATCACCGAGGACATCGCTGAGTGTCGGGTTGGGGTTGGTGCGCCAGTCGCCACTGGCAATGTATTTGGTCATCACGTTCACAACGGCTACCAGCGGTACGGCGAACAGCGCGCCAGGGATGCCGGCAATGAAGGAGCCAGCTGCTACCGCGAATACCACCGCAAGCGGATGAACCTTCACCGCGGTGCCCATGATGAGCGGCTGAAGAATGTGCCCTTCAACTTGCTGCACAAGCAACACAATTCCGAGCATGATTACTGCCGGAATGGGGCCCAAGAACACAAGGGCGATGAAAATTGCCAGCGCACCAGTGATGAGCGCACCGACCACGGGGATGAACGAACCCAAGAATACCGCGACCGCGATCGGAATGACGAGCGGAAAACCGCCATAGAACAGACCCAGGATCCAAGCGCCGACACCGATGCCCACAGCATCCACTGCGGCGACAAAGATTTGCACCTTCACGAAAGTGGTGAGGGTCAGCCACCCAGTTTGACCTGAACCGTCAACCGCGATGCGTGCCCGACGCGGGAAGAGACGAACAGTCCACGCCCAAATGCGCTTGCCATCGATGAGGACAAAGATGGAGGCGAAGACGGTGAGCAGCGCACCCGCCAACACGTGACCGGCGGTGGATCCTACCGAGAGGATTCCCGAAACGAGTACTCCGCTGTCGCGCTGAACCGCAGCGGTCAGTTGTGCCAAATAGCCGTCAATGTCTTGATCATTGAGTTGCAGTGGTGACTGGCTTAAGAAGGTGCGGAAGCTCTCGAAGGCAGCCACGGACTGCTGCTGCAACGCGGGAAGCCCCAAACGGACTTGGCTAACCACGACGACGACAAGGCCGGAGACAATCGCAAAGAACCCAACCAAGGTGACCGTGACAGCGAGCCACTTTGGCCACCGGTGTCGTTCAAGAAACTGGACCAGAGGAACCAGCAGGGCACCAATAAGAACGGCGATGAGGAAAGGAATCACGATGTATTTGAGCGTGATGATCAAATAGATCAGAACCGCGATCAAGCCCAAAATTACGAGCAGTCGCCAGGAAAATGCAGCAGCAATCGAGAGCGCCTCGGGCACGGCTGTCGGCTCCGCAGTATTGGCGCGTGACTGTACCCGACTGGTTGGTTTTGTCCGTAGTCCGAATAGCACGTGCCCATCTTAGTTGTGCTTGAGTGTGCTCCTGCTGCGCGTTACCTTGTGCCCCGCGCTCAGCTACTTCTTCGGCATCGGCGGCAGCGCACTCACCGGGGCACCCTTCAAACGCACCGAAACTGGTTCCCCTGGCAGCGGATGCCGTTCCACCTCATGTTGGATCGCCACGACCGTGCCGTCACTCAGTCGCACGCGCGTGCGCCGCAGCGAGCCAAGGAAGCTCGACGCGGTGACGGTGCCCGCGATACCGTCCGTTGCGAAAACCATATCCTCCGGCCGAACGAGCGCGATGACAGGGCCATCGGGCATTGGATCGCCGAGGAGGGTGAGGTTGCAGCCGTGCAGCGTGACTGTGCCGTCGATGAGGTCTGCGGGCATCCGGTTGCTGAGGCCAACAAAGTCGGCAACGAAGGCATTGGCGGGGGTTGCATAGAGCTCTTCTGGTGTGCCGATCTGCTCAATGCGACCATCTCGCATGACGGCGACACGGTCGGCGACGGCGAGCGCCTCCTCTTGGTCGTGGGTTACGAAGACGGTGGTGATTCCGAGCTCGGTTTGGATGCGGCGGATCTCTTCGCGCAAGTGAACCCGAACTTTGGCGTCGAGCGCGCTGAGTGGTTCATCAAGCAGCAGCACCCTGGGCCGAGTGACAAGCGCGCGGGCAAGAGCGACTCGTTGCTGTTGACCACCGGAAAGTTGGTGGGCGAAGCGGTCGCAGTGCTTCGTGAGGCCAACCATATCGAGGGATTCGAGGGCGCGTTCACGCCGACGGGCTGCTGCCACTTTGCGCATCTTCAGCCCGAACTCCACATTCTCCAGCACCGACATGTGGGGGAACAGCGAGTAGGCCTGAAAGACCATACCGATATCACGCTTGTTTGTGGGCGTTTCTGCGACATCCTCACCATCAATGAGGATGCGCCCACTGTCGATGCCCTCCAAACCGGAGATGCTGCGCAGTGCCGTGGTCTTTCCGCAACCGGAGGGCCCGAGCAGTGCGACAAGCTCACCGGGGGCAACGTTCAGGTCGATGCTGTTGAGCGCTGTGTGGCCGGCGAAGGCCTTCACGACGGCGCTGAGCTGAACGGTTGCCCCGGTGGCGGGTGCGCTCGTGGTGAGGCTCTTGGTGAGCGTTGTGGTCATGATTTTCTCCTCGAGGGCATCGCTGATCCGAGTCGACCAATGATGAGTAGCAAAACGAAGGCCAGGGCGAGGGCGAAAAGTGCAAAGATCACCGCAACCCAGGGGTCTGACTGCGACACTTGGAGCAGCGCAGTCTGCAGGTTGCGCCGGTTAAGCAGGCTGGCGATTGTGAACTCGCCAAGCACAACCGCGATGGAGATGAAGGATGCCGCGAGCACTCCCCTGCGCAGGTTCGGCAGCAGCACGTGCCAGAGCACCGTCATCCAGCCGGCGCCGAGAGTTCCGGCAGCTTCGCTGAGTGTCTTCACGGGGATCGCGTCAAGGTTCGACTGGATGGCGCGATAGGCGTAGGGCAGAACGGTGATGCCGTACGCGAAAGCGAGAGTCCAGGTTGAGCCGCCGAGCACCTGCACGACTACCGAATAGACAGGGGCGAGACCTACGACGAGCACGATGGCCGGCACGGTGATCGGGATGATGCAGATGAACTCGAGTGCGCGTTTGAGGCGCGGAAACTGCAGGTGCACGAGCACCATGGTCGGCAGCAGGAGCACGAGCACGATGGCGACCGTGACGGCGGCGAGCACGAGCGAGTTCTCCATCGCTTGGTACAGACCACGGTAGGTTCGCGCACTGTCTTCGCTGAAAAGTCCCGTCCAGTGGTTGACGGTGTAGCTGCCGGCGAGACCGTCTCTGAACGTGAACTCGATCATCGCGATCACGGGAATCAAAAAGATTGTGCCAATAATTCCGAGGATGAGACGGCGCGCGAGCGCGCTGGGTTCGGCCCCGATGCGCACGGCATGGTTTGCGGGCTTCGGGCGTGTGCGTGGCGGCTCGACCGGATGCACGGGGGCCGCGACGTTGGCGCTCATTGTTGCCACCGTGTGGTGCGGGACTGCAGCACTGAGTATGCCCACATGACGACGACCATAACCACGATCATCCCGAGTGCGAGTGCACCGGCCATGTTTTCACGGCCCAGTACGGTCTCGCTGACAAGAGCCGAACGGATCTGCAGGGGAACGATTTGCGAACCCTGGCTGATGAGGGCGGCGGCGGTTGCGAACGAAGAGAATGCATTGGCGAAGAGTAGGAGCAACGAGCCGAGGAAGGCGGGGGCGAGCACTGGGGTCGCGATGTGACGCCAGTACGCGAAGCGAGTGCCGCCGAGAGTTGCGCTAGCCTCAGCCCACTGCGGTCGCAGCGCGGTGAGTGCAGGCAGGAAGGTAATCACCATGAGGGGAACCTGAAAGTAGACGTAGGGAAGGATGAGGCCCGGCACCTGGTAGAGCCAGACACCGTCCGCGAAAATGTCGATCCCGACAGTGTCACGCAGGATGACAGTGACGAGCCCCTGCACTCCGATCGTGGCGATAAACGCAAAAGCGAGCATCACGCCACCGAACTGAGCGAGCACACTTGCCGCCGACTCGATAATGGTGCGCAGTAGGCCGCCCACTTTCGTGCCAAGCATGGCATAGCAAATGAGCGCGCCAACAACAGCACCAATGACGGCGGTAACTCCCGAGAGCCAGAACGAACTACCGAAGGTGGCGAGGATGGTCGGGGTAAACAACCCCATCACGTTATCCAACGTCAGCGTGCCATCGTCGGAGAAGAAGCCCGTGACGACCGCAAGGATCGTGGGCAGGGCGAGAAAGATGAGAACGTAAGCCGCAAACGGCGTCAGCCCCGCATAAGCGAGGCGACGACGTCGGTTCGACGGCGCGACCAGTGCCACCCGAGGGTGCTGCCGAGCGGAGTGCTCGACACCACCCTGTTCGGGCGCTGGCTCAGTTGCTAGCGACACGATGTATCCAAAGGGATGAGTCTAAGTGAGTTGAGCGTCAGCGGAATGGGCGTTAGCCGATTGCGGCAGCCCACTTTTCCGCCAAGATGGTGGCGTTCTTCTCCGCCTGTTCCGGCGTCGGGGTGACGAGTTCACCCTCGAGCGCACCAAGTGCGTCGAGGGCTGCGGTGTCAACCGTTCCGGCATCCTGCATAGCCTGGATCGTTACGGGGTAAGCACCACCGACGATGAACAGGTTTTGCGCTTCGGGACTGTAGAGGAACTCTTGCCACAGGCGAGCAGCGGCGGGGTGCGGGGCATCCTTGCTGACAGCCTGGTTGTAGAAGCTCGTGTACACCGGACCGGAAAGCGTGGTGACCTTCCAACCGTCGACCGTTGCTGCCGCAGCGAGGTTGTTGTAGCTCCAGTCGAAAGCAACCTTGGTCTCCCCGGCAGCAATCGTTGCCCCAGTGACGTTGACCGGGATGAAGTTGCCAGCCTTGTTGAGTTCGCTGAAGAACTCGATGCCGGGGGTAAAGTCATCAAGCGTTCCGCCACTCTGGACTGTGGCGAGTCCGAGAGCAGCAAACGCGGCTCCTGCCTGCGTTGGATCGCCGTTCAACGCAACAGCCCCGCGGTAGTCAGGCTTGAGCAGGTCGTCGAGGCTCGTCGGCTCGGGAACCGAGTTGGAGTCGTAGCCGATTGACATGCTGCCGGTGTAGTCGTTGACCCAGAGGCCGGTTGCTTCCTTGTTGCTTTCGGGGATCTCATCCCAGTTGGCAACCATGTATGGAGCAAAGTAGTCGAGGCTGTCGAGGGTTACAGCGGTTCCGAGGTCGAAGACGTCAGGTGCGGTGTCTTGGCCCTTGAGGTTATCTGCGGCGGCGATTTCTTCGGCGCTAGAAACGTCGGGGTCAGCGGAGTTGACGATGATGTCGTACTTCTCTTCAAAGAGAGCCTTGATCTCACCATAGTTTGCCCAGTTGTCGGGAAGGGCGATGACGTTGAGCTCTCCCTCAGCCTGGGCGGCTGCGATAAGAGCGTCCATGCCGCCGAAGTCTTCAACGGTGGTTGCTACCGATGCGTCGACATCGCCAGCTGTTGCCTCAGGCGTGCTGCAGGCGCTGAGGGTGATCGCCGAAGCTGCAACGAGTGCGGCAGCGGCGAGGGTGCGCTTAGTGAACAAGAGTTCCTCCAACGATCGTGACGGCCGCCCGCGCTGTGAGCGGGCTAAGGGAGCCGAAACGATCCGAGGATGACCGTACTCAGCCGCGAAGCTCCTTCGCTAGCGCACAGGTAAACGATCAATGAACGACACAAACACACTGTCTGCGGGCTTCGTTCCCGCTGGATGTCCCCGCGCCTCGGTAGAGTCGGTGCCGTGGTCGACTCTCTTTCTTCAGCCCAGGCGCGCCGCGTTCTTTTGGCTGCCCAGGGCTTCGGTCGGCCCACCGCGACAGCGACTAAGCCCGCGGGAACGCGACAGCTCAATCTGCTGTTTGACCGCATCCGCCTGATTCAGCTCGACTCGGTAAATGTCTATGAGCGCAGCCACTATCAGCCGGTGTTCGCCCGCCTCGGCCACTATGACAAGAGTGCGCTCGACGCTCTCACTTTTGCCAAAGCCACCGCGAGCAGACCCCGCCGCTACATCGAATATTGGGCCCACGAGGCAGCGCTCATTCCCCTCGAATCATGGCCACTCTGGCGGTGGAAAATGGATGCCCTGAGCCGTCGCGACCCTGAACGTTACGACTGGGCGCGCAACAACCAAGCAATGCTGCAGTGGTTGCGCGACGAGCTCGCCAACACCGGTCCTGTTTCGGCTCGCGAGATTGAGCACGACGCCAATCGCCGCACCGGACCATGGTGGGGTTGGTCAGACGTGAAACAGGGCTTAGAGATGCTGTTCCGCTGGGGCGAAGTCGTGAGCGCTGGGCGCACCCGCTTCGAAAGACGCTATGCGCTCACTGAGCACATAGTTCCCGAGGAGCTACGCGTGTGTGAGGTGTCCCGCGCCGACGCGCACCTCGCCCTAGTTTCACAAGCAGCACAGGCGCTGGGAGTGGGTACGGCATCCGATCTGGCTGACTATTTTCGGCTCAAGAATGTCGACGTTCGTGCAGCTATTGCCGAGCTGGCCGACAGCGGCGAACTCGTGCCCGTGACGGTGCAGGGCTGGAAGCAGCCGACCTGGCTGCATCGGGATGCCCGCCTGCCGCGACGCATCGAGCACG
>Ga0307486_1003195_pt1 | contig 10800 bp, 8 predicted proteins | sample CBIW02metaG_FD_203663 | JGI IMG/M metagenome (GOLD analysis project Ga0307486, IMG submission 203663) | Sea-ice brine microbial communities from Beaufort Sea near Barrow, Alaska, United States - CBIW 0.2 | ecosystem: Environmental > Aquatic > Marine > Coastal | place: USA: Alaska | collected... | reverse complement strand
GCGGTTCCGATGCTGATGTGCTGGCCAGGGTGACACGCGTGCCTGGCGCGGTGTGGGTGGGTGTGTTTTGGCTGGTGACAGTGGCGAGTGCGGTAACCGGTGCTTGGTTGATGGTCGGGAATGTGTTGGGAGCATAGGTGGCGGTCGATTCGTTGAGCGCTGATGCGGTTGAGGACTCTCGTGCTCTGTTGCCGTCCAGTGCCTGCTTAGGCTGAAAGTAGTCCCCCTCTGTGTCAGCGGTCATGTGGGAGCGGTCACCCCGGAGTCAATACCTCCCCATTTTCACCAGTAATGGAGCGAACCTACGGCTACCTTCGAAACAAAAGCAGTATCGACAACTGACACCGGTCTGACCGTTAAGGCCCGGAGATTTGAATGGCTCGCGGCCGAGCCGGAGTCCCTAGGTGGCGGCAACTCGGGCCCCAACCCGGTGGAGTATGGGCTCGGCGCGCTACTCGGATGTCTCAACGTGATGGTGGACCTGGCGGCCGAGGAGCAGGGTGTGACGCTCACTTCGTTCAATGCGATGGCGCGCGGTGACCTACACCCGCCCAAGTTCTTGGGCAAGAATATGGACGTGCGCGCGTGTTGCGAGACCATGGAGGTTGAGGTTGAGGGTGACGCAGACACTGCCAAGCTCGAGGAGGTCCTCGGGATCGCCGAGAGCGACTGCCCTGTCTTTGACAACATTTCGAACACCACGCCCGTGTCGATCAAGATCGTCAAGATCGGCTAATAGGACAATACCGCAAGACTTTGCTGCGCCGTGCGGCCGCTTTTCTACTGGGAGGCGGCCGCGCGTTGGCCTTCTGGGCGCATGAAGTTCTTTGGTGACGTGGGCAGCTGGCTCCTGGTGGCTGTGTTTGAGCTGGTGGGCACCGCGCAGGCTGGCGACACCAAGCAGGTGGCGACCGGACGGTGAGGTATGCCTGTGGCTGAGATCGCCGACGCGCAAAATAGTGCCTGGAAATCGACTAGGTTTCCCGAACATCAGAGTTGAGACGACGATCATTGTCGCATGGCGACCCATGTCAGACGCCAAGTGCACAATGGAGTTGCTGGCGCGTCCTCCCGGACACCCAACCGATGGCCATTAGGCTTATTTTCAAGTTAGTAGGACATTTGCGGTGCGACCGCTAGAAACCACCAGGGAACCAAGTGACCGAATCTACGTTCGACTTCCGTATGGGCGAATTGTTCAGTGGCCCTGGAGGCATGGCGTTGGGTGCGCGACTCGCGGCGAAAGCGGTCGAAGGCGTGACGATCCAGCACGCCTGGGCGAATGACTACGACCTGGACACCTGCAACACCTACAAGCGCAATATCCTCGTCCCGGAATATGGGGATCAGGCGAAGATAGTCGAGTCCTCAGCCGACCTGCCGGCGGCTGGAGGAGGCGTCGTCCACCAGAATGTTCACGATCTCGGCATCGACACACTCGGTGAGATCGATGGCTTCGCCTTCGGTTTCCCCTGCAACGACTACAGCCTCGTCGGTGAGTGGAAGGGACTCCGCGGCGACTACGGTCCGCTCTACACCTACGGGGTGAAGGTCCTGGCATCGAAGAAGCCCAAGTGGTTTGTCGCCGAGAATGTGTCGGGGTTGCGGGGCGCGAATGAGGGCCGAGCGTTCAAGGAGATACTCGAACGGCTCCAGGCGCCCCAAGGTGGTCCGCGCTACAGGATAGTCCCGCATCTCTACTCGTTCGATGAGTACGGAGTGCCCCAGAGGCGCCAGCGAATCGTGATCGTTGGAATCCGCGAAGACATCGAAGTCGAGTATCGAGTCCCATCTCCAGATATCTATGACGGCACTGATGTCACTGCGAAGTCCGCGCTCACTGTGCCACCCATCGCGATGAATGCCGCCAATCACGAGTTCGCACGACAGTCTGACCATGTCGTCGAGAGGCTCAGCTACCTACGGCCAGGGGAAAACGCGTTCTCGCCGCGCGCCCTACAGATAATGCCGAAACGACTCCACATCAATACGCGGACGACCATCAGCACGACCTACAAGCGACTGGAGCCTGACAAGCCCTCCTACACGGTGACCGGCGCTGGCGGCGGCGGCTCACACGTGTATCACTGGGTCCACAACCGCGCGCTGACGAACCGCGAAAGGGCCCGCCTACAATCCTTCCCCGACGACTTCGAGTTCGAGGGCCTGAAGGATAGCGTGCGCAAGCAAGTCGGTATGGCAGTACCCGTGAAGGGGGCCGAAGCGATTTTTACCGCACTGTTCAAGTCGTTCGCCGGAGTTTCGTACCCTTCGATCGAGCCGAACATCGAGTTCACAGAGATCCTTGCGCAGGGGGAGTCCGCGGCCGCCTAGCCGGCGCATCAGTAGTTGCCTTTACGGCAATTCGCACGACACATCGAGGGGGACCCTATGGAATCGGAGAGCATCCCGCCGAGCGTAAATCTGCTCGAATCCATGCGCTCTGTCGGCTACTCCCTCGAAGCTGCCGTCGCGGATATCGTCGACAACAGCATCGCGGCGGGCGCGCGTCACATAGTGATCGACGCCGACGCTGTCGAGGGTAAGTACATCGCGCTTCTCGATGACGGCGAGGGTATGACCTCGCAGGTCGCGCGCGAAGCTCTCCGACTTGCGGGCTCGGTTGGAGTTCGTGAAGATTCCGACCTGGGACGTTTCGGACTCGGACTCAAGACCGCATCACTCTCGCAGGCGCGTTGCCTCACGGTCGTCACGAAGCGGGATGGCGCGATCACAGCATTGCGATGGGACATCGACTTCGTGCGTGACGCGGGCAAGTGGCTCCTGATAGTCCTCGGCGAGGCTGATCTCGGTGATCTGCCTCTCCGGGCGGAGTTCGACGCGCAGGCTTCCGGCACGCTCGTCGTGTGGAACGACCTGGACCTGTTGCTCGGAGACGCGGATTCACCAGGGAGTTTTCTGGCAGATCGTCTTGGCGGAGTGCGCTCGAGTCTCTCGCTCGTGTTCCACCGCTTCCTCGCCGACCGGGGGGATCCCCTGGCCATCACGGTCAACGGGATTAACCTACGGCCGATGGACCCATTCCTCGCGAGCAATCCAAAGACCCAGCGATCGGCGCCCGAGACTATCCAGGTTGGTAGCTTCGGGGTGAGTGTAGAAGCGTTTACGCTTCCGCACCCGTCAGGCCTTGCCGTAGCGGAACGGTCGCGCCCGGATCTTGGTGAAGGGATGCGCGAGGCACAAGGTTTCTACGTCTATCGCAATCGCAGGCTAATCTCGCATGGGCACTGGTACGGACTCGCCCGAATGAACGAACTGTCGAAGCAGACTCGCGTTCAGGTCGATGTGCCGACGTCGCTCGACGCGCTCTGGCAACTCGACATCAAGAAGTCGCAGGCGGAGCCACCACAATCGTTCAAATTGCGGCTCCGGCAACTCATCGATCCCATCTTGGCTCGCGGTCACCGAGTTCACACATTCCGGGGGCGCCGCGAGACTACCGAAGTTGCACACGTGTGGACAAAGCTCAAGACCCGCGACGGCTTCGGCTACGAGGTGAACCTCGATAGCCCAGTCGTAGAGTCGGTGCTTTCACGGCTAGACACGGATGACGCCGAACGCGTCGTCGGACTCTTGCAGGCAGTCGCCTACACGTTCCCGGTCATGGACGCTTACGTAGAGCTCGCCGCGAATGTGCCCTCGATGGCCTCTCAACCTGAACGAGAGGCGCTGGTCGCGAGGCTCACGGACATCCACGAGTCCGGGCTATTGGACGATGACTCGGCGATTGCGCTGACACAGCTGAACGGAATCGAACCATTCAACGCGACGGATGACCTCGCCGCGCTTGTGGACCTTGTCTGGAGGAGTACCGATGGTGCTGAATGACCGCCAATCCGCGTTTAAGGCCTACCTGAAGGAGCAACTGTTCAACCGCACCCGACCGCTCATCTACGACGAACTTGAATCCAAGGCAGGCGGGTTCGCGGCGTTGCTTTTTGAGGACCTCAACGCGATCGAGATCGACCAAGTTCTCCAGGAGTTCACAGCCGAGAACGCGGTGGAGATGGCGAAGGGCGACTCGATCGTCGACGAAGCAACGTTCCGGCACTGGATCGCGCAGCGTCGAGTAGAGATGGAGACGCCCCGCTGGGACGCGTACAAGGAGCTACTCATTGGTCGGGACTGGGAAGCGAACGTCATTCGGACCCTCGATGCGCAAACCGATGATGTGGTCGAGCTGCTCGGTGATCCGACGCAGGTTGATGGGAGGTGGCCCCGTCGAGGTCTTCTCATGGGTGAGGTGCAGTCCGGGAAGACGGCCTCCTACCTCGGCATCCTCAACAAGGCGCTCGACTACGGCTATCGCGTCATAGTTGTCATTGGCGGCCACACTGAGTACCTCCGGCAACAGACGCAGGGTCGATTCGATACGGATTTGCTCGGGGTCGATTCTGAAACCTTGGGTGATGGCATCAGTGATGCGGCAATCCGATACGTGGGCGTTGGCAAGACCTCAGGTCTCCGAGCTCACCTGAAGACCACTGTCAGGAGCGACTTCTCGAAGTCAAAAAGCGGATCTGACATGACCTGGGTCAACGGAGAGATCCCAACCGTTTTCGTGACCAAGAAGACACCGTCGCTCCTAAACAACATTCGGACATATATCAAGAGACAGGCCCCGGGCGGAAGGCTCGACATCCCGCTGATCGTCGTCGATGACGAGTCTGATTGGGGAAGCCCGAATACCCGCGACAAAGAGGACCCTACGAGCGTCAACCGCGCGATTCGGGCGTTGCTCGATGTGTCAACGCGGAGTTCCTACTTGGCAATTACTGCCACGCCGTTCGCGAACATATTTATCGACGACCAAGCTGCGTTCAATTTCGTCGAGAAACCCAAGACCGGGGATGCATCCCCGGTCGGTTCCGGGGAGGTGCTTCCGGATCTCTTCCCGAGCGACTACATCCGAGTCATGTTCCCGCCGAACAACTATTTGGGGATCGGAACGTACTTCCCCGAGGGTGGCCACGCAGCCATCAACACCGGGGTTGAAGACTGCCTTAGCGTCATTCCGATCAAACATAAGAACCACCACCCTGTCCCCGCGCTCCCAGCGTCCATGGAGACGGCAATCCTCGAATTCTTACTCGGGACTGCAGTTCGTCGCATCCGCGACCAGAAGGTCCAGCCCGCGTCCATGCTCATCAATGTTTCTCGATTCAAGAGCGTCGAACGTCGAGTGGCGGAACTTGCGGACGATTTCCTTCACCAGACGGTCGCTGTGATCCTTGCTGAGTTCGCGCGCCAAACGACCACGAAGAGCGCGCACGCTACGACCATTCGCGACGTCTGGACCATCCGATTCCCCGGTGTTACCGACGTCGTGTGGCAACAAGTCGTTGACAGTCTCATAGAGATTGCGCACGAATTCCGGGTTGATCTGATCAACGGCGACACCGCCAAGGATCGGACAAAGCGGCGAAAACTCATGACTGTAGCGGAGCGCCAGGCGGACGACCGCGTCCCCAAAATAGTCGTCGGCGGGGACATTCTCTCTCGCGGACTCACTCTCGAGGGCCTCCAGGTCAGCTACTTCGTCCGTGAGCCGCGAACGATGGACACACTTATGCAGATGGGTCGATGGTTTGGATACCGACCGCGCTTCGGTGACTTGATCCGCATCTGGATGCCGGAGACTACTCGCGCAGACTTTGAGCATTCCGCCGAGGTCATGGAGGAGCTCCGACAAGCCCTCCTAGACATGAAGGCCCGCGGTCTGACTCCGCGGGACTTCGGCCTCCGGGTCCGGGTGCATCCAGACAGCGTGGCGATTGTGGCGGCGAACAAGGGGCGGGGTACCGAGCTCGTTGAGATCGGTCCGGTCGTCTGGCACAACCGGCTCGCGGAATCCTACGACCTCACGGGCGATAGTGAGGTTGAACGAGCGAATCAGGTTGCTGTCGAAGACCTGATCTTGAGGCTTGGGCCTCAAAACGCGGTCACATCGAGCGGCGGGTTCAACGCGTGGCGGGGGGTCCCGCTTGACACGGTGCTCGGCTTCTTCCGGGACTTTCAGGGCGACCGCAATAGTGACGAGTTCAAGCGCCTCGCCGACGGCACGCTTCCGATCATGGATGCCTTCCAATTCGCGCCTGGGAGCGATCGTTGGGACGTCGTGCTGGTGAGTAGAGGTGACGCTGGAGAGCACGATTTGGGCCCCCATTTCACCGTCGATATGAGTCTTCGGAACAAGATGGGCCGTAGCCGCGCGGATGGGCACATTCGCGTTGACCGTCGGCGCGTCTCAACGGGAACAGACCTCATTGGCTCGCTAGCTAGGTCAGAACGCCAAGCGATGGAGGCGATCCCGCGCTTTACGTCCGATGGGAAGTCGGCGTCCTCCCAGGCTCGGACACTCGCATGGATCGATCACCCGATCCTCATGATCTATGTGCTTACTGCGGAACGCCCGGACCTTGCAGAGGATTCGAATTATGAGCGCGTGGAGAGCGGGCTGAGGAGGATTGCGGTGGCGGTCGCATTCCCAAAGATGAGTCAGGACGAGGTCTTAGTCGCCGCCCGTGACGCGAAGACCTACCGGGTCAACCAAGTCTTCTGGCGCGCCTACAACGGCTTTGTTGAGGACACGGGCGATGACGTAGCTGACGAGGAGGGTGCGTGATGGAGCGAACCAACATCAGGTCTGTCTTTGAGCAGGTTCTGGCTTCTACCGATGAGTTGCGCATGGTGGTCATTACTCAGACCCCGTTCATGTGCGCAGCGGTCAACGATGGCGGGCATCCGGCACTATTCGTGCGGGTTTCGCTTGCGCCGTCACAGATCGTCAGCGACGGTCTCGGTTTCGCCGTGAGGACGACGCGGAACGGAAAGAACGACTATGTTCAAGTCACCGCAGCCGATCGCGGACTTCCGCCCTTGTTTTTGAAACTGGTCGAGTACCTATTAGAGCGCGTTGGTGCGACGACGTCCGCGGGTGAAGGCATTGAGGTCTTGATCCGTTCGATCGATGAGTACCGGCGATTCGTCGGAACGCGGCGCGGTCGGCTCTCCGAAGCGCTAGTTCGCGGCACCTTTGCCGAACTGCAGATTTTGCGCCTGCTAATCGACTCCGGAATGCATGCCGACGAGGCTGTGGCCGCGTGGCGTGGCCCGTGGGCGAAGGCGGGACTGGGTGTCCACGATTTCACTTTTGCGGACGGCCGTGGGATCGAGGTCAAGTCGACGCACCAACCGCCCACTACGATCCGTGTCTCGTCGCCGAGCCAGCTCCTGCCTTCTTCGGAACCACTCGACCTACTCGTGCTTCCAATCGAGGATGCACCAGAGGGGTCTTCAACTGCGGTCTCGTTCCGTTCGTACGCCATAGAGACCGGCGAGCTCATAGCCACCGGTAGTCCAGCCGCTACCGAGATGTGGGACGCCGCTCTTGACGCACTCCGGCTCGATCTGTCTGACGAATGGTACGAGAGGTATAGATTCCTCGCCGGCGAATGGCGCCGATTCGAGGTGAAGGAGGGGTTTCCGCATCTTGACCTCCCATCGTTCCCTGCAGGGGTTGTCGATGTCCGCTACTCGCTCGAATTGCCGAAGCTCGCTCCGTTCACTGCGCCACTTCGTGACCTCCTCACAGAGATGGAGCTGGCGTGAGCACGGAAGTCGACGATCTTCGAAACGAGATCAAGGTAGCGGCTGTCGCTGGTGACGGAGCGTTCGAGATCGAAGCATTTGCCGGGGTCTATGCCCGCAGACTCGAAGACGCGGAAGCGGTAGCAGACCTCAATGTCGAGCCGCTTCGCTGCAACGGTCCGAGGGGCAAGCGGCTGGGGCTACTTGGGTATGCAGAGAGTCCACTGGAGCAGTCGCTGGTCATACTTGCGGGGCGCTATTTCGGTGCCGATGACAAGCTCACGATGACAGAAGCCAGAGATGCGATTGGCCGCGCTACGGGGTTTGTCGAGGCGGCCGTGGACGGTTGGCTGACCACAAACTTGGAGATGTCTGCGCGCGAGTGGGAGTATGCCGACTACTTCTCCAAGCAGATCACTGGCGGCAAGATCGCGAAGATTCGGGTCATCCTCATCACCGACGGACTGATGAGCGACCGGATTCGAACCATTGAGAGCGACACGGTAGCCGGACTTAGGGCGACCTACGAGGTGTGGGACCAAAGACGCTTGGTGGACGCTGCACTTCCTGAGCGGGGTAGCGAGGATATCCACGTCGACTTCACGAAGTGGTTGCCCGACGGACTGCCATGCTTAATCGCTCCGGGCAGCGACGAGACAACTAGGACCTACCTCGCTGTCATTCCGGGGCGATTGCTCGCGGACGTTTTCGAAGAGTACGGCAGCCTACTGCTCGAGTCGAACGTCCGAACTTTCCTAAGCGCTCGCGGAAAAGTGAACCGTGGCATCCAGGGCACGCTTGCGCATGAGCCCGAACGCTTCCTCGCGTACAACAACGGACTCACAACAACGGCGACCGAGGTCGAACTCGGAACCTCTCCCGAAGGAATTACCATTCGCAGTCTTGACCGCTGGCAGATCGTCAATGGAGGGCAGACGACCGCGTCGCTGGCACATTTTGTGCGCACCGACAAGACCAGGACCGTCGACAGCGTCTCGATTCAGATGAAGCTTGTGACCGTCAGGGACTCGGACTCGGCTGACGTGGTGCAGTCCGTCGCCAAGTACGCGAACAGCCAGAACATCGTGAGCGCTGCGGACCTGTTCTCCACCCATGAGTTCCATGTCCGCATGGAACAGATCAGCCGTCGTCTCAAGGCTCCGGCGAAGGAAGGACAGCAGTATCGGACGGGATGGTTCTACGAACGAGCAAGAGGTCAGTGGGAGAATGCCCGGGTGGCGCGTGGCCCTGCAAGTGAACAGGCAAAGTTCGAGCTGGAGTATCCGAAGGCGCAAAGGATCACGAAGACAGACTGGGCCAAGTACGACTACTGCTGGAATCAGCACCCGGACCTCGTGAGCAAAGGCGCACAGTCAGTTTTCGCTGACTACGCTGCGAAGGTCGACGCGCAGTGGACGAAGGACGGCGGCAAGGGCGCCGACGCCTATGGCGACAGCTATTTCCAGACCTCCATCGGCAAGGCGATGATGTACGAGACCCTGCGCACTCAGGTGCTCAAGCAGGATTGGTACAAGTCTGCGCCTGGATACCTGGCGAACATCGTCGCTTATGCGATGTCGCGCTTCGCGCTCGAAATTGGCCTCCAGTTCGGGGGCGCGAAGTACGACTTCGGTCGGGTCTGGCTCCACCAGGCGGTCAGTGACAGGACGCTTGCGACCCTCGTTGAGATTGCCAGGACGGCTCAGCGACATCTGACCGACCCGAGGCGGCCCCAAGCGAATGTGACCCAGTGGGCGAAGCAACAGGCGTGCTGGGAAGGATTCAAGAAGGTTCCGGTCCCTCTTGACGAGTCTGTCAAGGATGACCTCATTACCGCTACGGAGGCGCAGGTCCGAACGTCGGATGACCGAAAGCAACGGGCGATGGATACCGGTTTCGCGGCTGTGGCGCGCGTGCTCGCTGTGAAGACGGAGGTGTGGGAGGGGGTCTACAGGTCGACGTCACAGGCTCCGATTTCTCCCACGGAGAAGGACCTGATTCAGATGTTCGGTCTGCGACGAGACAAGGTCCCAACCGAACGCCAGGCCGCGGTGCTCCTTCGATTGTTGGAGCGCATGGCTGCCAACGGGGTCATCAGGCACGACTCGTTCTGAGTCAGTCTCGAGGACACGGCCCGACTCGCGCCGGTTCATTGGTTCGGAAGTGTACGGTCGCGGCGCCTTGCGGGGGCGAACCCGTCAGGTGACGAGGCCGCGCTCGACCGAGGCCACCAAAGCGCGTCCGAGCACATCTAGTAGCCGATCAGGACGATGCCCACGAAGGGCAATGCGAGTCGGCGACTCGCATAGATCGCGTCGAGTTGTGCACGTGAGTTCGCATACGCGTGCATCGGCGCCGCAGTCTCGCTCGACCGGTACGCGTACGGCTGCATCAGGATCAGGAACTTTGCGTCCAGGATGAGCGAGGTCCGCACGATGTCGCGGTAGTCCGCGTTGTTCGCAGCACCACGGCCCGCCTCCACCTCTACAGCGACACCGAGGTAGTCGTTGAAGGCATCGATGTCGTAGTTGACGGCGGGGCGACCGTTCTCTCCATAGAGGACGGTGCGACGCACTTTCTGTCCGGCGGCCTTGCCAGTCTCGACTTCGAAGCCGAGCGCTTCCAGCCATGGGCGAAGATGCTCAAGAACCGCGTCGCTGCTGAGACCCGTGTGCTCTTCCACGGTCGAGATCTCAAGCTCGCAACGGTTAACCGCGTTGACGACCTCTTCGACCCACCCGGGCGGCTTCGCGTTGAGGGGGTAGAACTTCCAAGCTGGGTAGTCCATCCCGCCAGCTTGCCGGAACTTGCTTCCAAAAGCTAGCTCTTTTGTATCGCCAGAAGGTCGGGCAGCCGGGGCGTCATCGGGGTCACGGTGGCCCGCACGTTATGAAAGGTGAGACGGTTCTGTGTATCGTTGACGGCACGTCCGAGACGCTAGACTTCGGCTCCCAAGTGGATGAGGCACTCGCTCGCTTGGCCGCGCGGCTGATCCCTACGGCTGAAAGCGTTGCGGGGCGTGATTAGGAATGGTGTCAGCACGAACGGCGTGAACGATGCCCCGTGGGGTGACCTCACTACTCAGGTTGTTGCTTCAACATCGACGGAACTGTGGCCGTTGGCCGCGGTCGCGGTCAGCCTGCTTGTGCCTCAGTTGTGGCACCTGGTGCGCCACGTCGTCACCATCGC
>Ga0307486_1003194_pt1 | contig 10801 bp, 10 predicted proteins | sample CBIW02metaG_FD_203663 | JGI IMG/M metagenome (GOLD analysis project Ga0307486, IMG submission 203663) | Sea-ice brine microbial communities from Beaufort Sea near Barrow, Alaska, United States - CBIW 0.2 | ecosystem: Environmental > Aquatic > Marine > Coastal | place: USA: Alaska | collected... | reverse complement strand
TCAATGCTTATTTCTTTGAAATATTATCGTTTAAATCAATTAATTTTCTAATTTTGCCGAACATTTAAATAATGTGATTTGGCATTTTGCCTCGGTGGCGGAATTGGTAGACGCGCTGGATTCAAAACCCAGTTCTTACGAGTGCGGGTTCGATTCCCGCCCGGGGTACAGCAGAGGCTCAGACGATTGTCTGAGCCTTTTTATTTTTATTAGGTACAACATAGGTACAACCATTGCCTTACAAACTCCTTTTTTCCAATTCGTATCATATGGAATCAAATAAGGATAATCCCTCCTTTTAATTTCTAATTCCCTCAATTTCTAGGTTAAAAGAATAAAACTTTTTCAAATTTTAGATAAAACCTGGCATCTTAAACATTCTGTATTAAATAAACCTTAAGCAAGGTTGACACTAAATTTGATATGTGAATATATCCCAGAGTAAGAGGATAAGTCAGCCAAGGTAGCTCGTTACAAACGTAATTTTTTTCAGAAATGGCATAAGGCAAAAAGGCTTTTAAATTCCTGAATAATGCAATTGCTACCTTTATAAAAAGATATGGGGACAATAACAAATTCAATTTGCCGAATACTACCAAATCTACACTGCTAAACAGGATTGTATTTGGTATACAGATCCTATAATGGCTTATTTCATTTATATACAATCTCTTTTTTACTAAGATATTTAGCTTCTATATCCACCATGAACGGCTGATTATAGTACCGTTTACCCGTTGCCTTATACAGGGCGTTTGCCAGGGCTCCAATAGCTGGGGCGAATGGGGGCTCTCCCAATCCAGTAGGATGGACATCACTATCGACGAAATGTACCTCAACATCCCGGGGTGCATCATTATTTCTGATCAGGTGATAGTCATTGTAATTTCGCTGTTGTGGCATGCCATCTTTCAAGGTTAATTGACTAAAAAGAGCGTGCCCGATACCGTCCACACTTCCCCCCTCGACCATATTGGATGCCGCTATTGGATTTACCACAATCCCGCAATCAACTGCACAATAGACCTTCTCGATAATTGGTTTTTCATTCTCCATCCTAAGATCCACAACATTTGCGACGTAGCTATCGTGGCAAAAATAGGCTGCCACGCCACGACTGACCTCAGGTTTCGGACTTCCCCAGCCTGATTTTTCACTAGCTAATTTTAAAACACCTGCATAGCGTTCTGCCTCGTAATCATTATTTTCCCCAACTGGGTTCTCGATAGCCCTCTGGAACAGTTCCAATCTAAAATCGATTGGATCTTTACCGGCCAATTCGGCAACTTCATCTAAAAAAGCCTGTTCTACGGCTCCCATAAAATTAGACCTTGGAGCCCTAAAAGCGGCTGTAGTAATGTTTGATTCAATTGTCCATTCTTCAGCCAAATAATTATCCACGGCGCCTGCCGGAAAACGATTGGCAAACAAAGGACTTTCCGGTATTCCCCCTGTTTTTACTTGGAAGGCGGTCAAATTGTTGTTTTCATCCAGTGCGGCACGATAAGAAGCTTGATAAGTTGGCCGGTAAGCACCAAAGGTCATATCGTCTTCGCGCGTATAGATCAATTTAACCGGTTTTTTTATTTTTTGGGATATCACAGCAGCTTCCAATAGGTAATGACCAAAAAGTTTCCTACCAAAACCACCGCCAACACGTGTCATCTGTATATCCACCTGTTCGAGGCTCATGCCCAAACGCCTGGCAACCGATTGTTCCATATACTCAGGTGTCTGTATGGAACCTATCATCTCTGCTTTATCCGCGGTCACATTTGCATAGAAATTAAGGGGCTCTAATGGACTATGCGCTAAATATGGCGCTGTATAGGAACGCTCAATAACTTTTGCTGCGTTGCTGAACGCTTTTTCCGGGTCTCCGTCCTTGCGTACTTCCTTGGCATTTTCTTTGCTTTTCCGTATCATTTCGGCATAGTGATCTTCAGTGCTCTCAGTACCGGAAGGAACTTGTTGATTACCTGTATCGCCACCTCTACCTTGAACTTTTACCGAATGTGAATCAAAAGGAACCCAATCTACCTTTATGGTTTTTTTGGCTTTCATAATTCTCCAGGTTGAATTTCCTGTAATGACAATCAATTCGGGGAAAGCGGATGTATCAAAACCACCCCTTTCAAAATCTTCTGGATAGGCCTGAATGGTAAAAACATCGTCAATCCCTTTCATGGAAAGCGCTTCAGTAGCGTCAAAAGTGCTTAGTTTCATTCCAAAAGCTGGAGGATGTACAATCGAAGCAAATACCATATTTTCCCTATAAACATCTAAACCAAATAGAGGTTTACCAGTAACAATCTCCGGCCCATCAACATTTAGCTGGGAATGCCTGATTATTTTGAAGTCTTTTACACTCTTAACCTCAACTTCTTTTGGAACCTTGATTTTTGATGCAGCTAAGGCCATTTCTCCAAATTCGGCCATTTTACCACTTGCACTATGAGTAATCACTCCGGATTTCACATCAATTTCAGAAGCTGGCACTCCCCAAGAGGCTGCAGCAGCTTGAACCAACATGTGCCTTGCAGTAGCGCCCGCCATTCGTAAAGCATCCCAACTTTCGTTGATAGATCTACTGCCGCCTGCTATCTGCCTGGTAAAAATAGCTGTATTTAGTGGCGCCTGAACCACTTTTACATTTTTCCAATTTACATCCAGTTCCTCGGCCACGATCATTGGCATAGAGGTCTTAACATTTTGTCCGACTTCGGGATTAGGTGATGCAATGGTCACAGTGCCATCCGTAGCTATTTTTATGTAACCATTCAAATCGTAAGCACCTTCCAAAGTTGGATTATCCTTGGCTAGGCTTGAAAACCAACTAAATTGTAACATTAAGCCTGCACCTCCTGCTGTTGATAATTTCAGAAAGGATCTTCTATTTAAATGTGTTTTTACTTTTGCCATGGTTACATTTCTTTTGAAGCGGTTTTTATCGCTCTGTTAATTCTGGTATAGGTGGCACATCTGCAAAGGTTACCGTTCATAGCGCGCCTTATCTCTTCGTCAGTTGGGCTTGGATTTTGGGCCAATAAAGAAGCGGCGGTCATAATTTGCCCCGCCTGACAATACCCACATTGCGGGACATCATGTTCTATCCATGCTTTTTGTACAGGATGATCGCCATTTTCTGAAAGTCCCTCAATGGTGACAATCTTTTTATCTTCAACTGCGCTTATGGGATAAGAACAGGACCTAACGGCATTCCCATCCAAATGTATTGTGCAGACACCGCAATGCGCTATTCCACAACCGAACTTTGTGCCCAGCAATCTCAAATTATCCCTTAAAACCCATAAAATCGGCGTGTCTGCATCTACATCAACTTGATGTGTTTCTCCGTTTACGTATATATTAAATAGTGCCATACCGTCAATTATTTATTAATTTCAAATAGATTTGTTTTTTATTTTGATGGGGCGTGCGCACCATTATCTATCCAAGTATACCAGACTTCTTTAAATTCTTCGTAAGAAAGTGGAGGCAGTTCCCGGTTACCTCCCATATTCCATCCACTTTTTACCAGTGTATCTTCTGCGTGCTCCCTTAAAGCTTGCATATCCTTATGCCCATTTTTTTCTGGATTTACCAGTTGTAAGGCCAATTCGCGAGCAGATTTACCTTGAAATACCATTTTCATGTCGGCGGGCGGTAAGTGCCAACTTGGGTTACCGGGAGGTGTGCTTTCTCCCGGAACACCCGTTGCGGCATGACAGTTTAAACATTTCATAGTAGAGACGCCCATACCATCATGGCCCCTTTGTGGTAACATATTGTGAACATGGCTATCGTCACCCTGTAATGGGATATCCCCTGTAGGATGACAGTTCATACACCGTGGGTGCATTAATACAGAATACACTTTTTTAAACGCTGCAACAGATGCGGTACTGTCCTGTTTTGCCTCTGGCAGTGAAACATATTCTCCGCTGGAGGCATTTTTTGCTTTACAGGCTATAGCAAAAACAATGACCACAATAGCAAAGACTGTAAAAATGCCTATCTGTTTATATATATTGAGATTTGTAATTTTCTTTATCATTGTCTGAATTTTTTTCTACTATCACTTAAATAAAACCGCGTGACATTACAATTTTAAACCTTAAATTAATTATTGAATATCCGCAAAGTGTCCCAACAGCCTGTTGTCCTTTCCCGAAAGCCATCTCTCTTACTCCCTTCCCAGCCGTTTTTCGACCATTTTAATTGGTTTTTGGGCGTTTCCCTGCGGGTCGGGCTTTATGTTGCAATCTTTTTGTTCGTTCCTCCAAAAAGGATTTCCACTTCAATCCCTAACGCAAATTTCGTTTTCATTCAAAACGGTTGTTTTTGATCAATTTTAGGTTTTGATGGCTATTGTTATGTCCAATGTTTCTAAATAATTTATGTTATAACCACGTCATTTTTTTATCCAAATCAGGCCGTTCTTCGAATATTCCCATAGGTTTCTTGCGTTGCCCTGATGGGTCAGGCCTCCCTTTGGAATGGACAGGTTCAGCATTACCGAAATTATTTTTAGGACTAATAACGGATATACAAATTAATTATATCTTAATTGCGCAATACAACAACATCAGGAATATACCCTTTGAGTCACTTCGCAATCCATATTTAGAACTACAAATGCGTATTATTCAACAAGATAATTAATTTTATTAAGATATTATTTATTGCAATAGAAATTTTAATTTTAGGCCTAATTACTTTATAACGAAGCCATATCAATTAAGAAACGATATTTTCCATCGCCTTTTCCCAAAGGTTCGGAAGCTTTATTTACTTCATCAGCTTTGACTATTTCAACATCTGTGAAATGTTGTTTCCAAAAAAGAAGTTCAGCATTTCTTGTGTTTCTGCAATTCCGCCAATATTTGAGCCAGAGAAGCTCCTTTTTCCTCTAATAAACGTTAAAAGCATCTATTTTAGATTTTTTGCCTCCAAACCTACCAAAACTGCAGAATCATTTACGGCCAGTAAATTTAGATATTTCATTGACCTGTTATAGCATTTTTAATGGTCGTTTAAATATACTTGTCCAGTTGCACCAAACTTCAGATAAAGGAAAAATTAAAAGGAACGACAAACATTATCAGGAACTGATATTTAATAAATCATGTCGCATTTTTACTATTCCTGATTAAATTTCTCTGCTAAATTTGGGTTTAAAATCAAAAAATAAAATCCACTTTAAATTACTTTAATCATGGCAGATGTAATGAAAGTACTTCAGGATTTGGAGTATAGAGCAGCAGGTGTAAACCCAGAAACACAAAAAATGAACGAAGGCTTTTTTGTGAGTTTTCGTCCCATAGGTTTACCTATTCCCGAGGAAGATTATAAAAACCCCTGGACGCCCAGCGGTTCTAATTTAAAGGAACACCTCGATGAGAAACGCAAAGATAACCAAAGTGTTTTTGCCTCAGAACCTAAGGATCCCGCTACTATACAGGCTATTTCAGCAAGTAAACAGCTTGACGATGCACAATGGTTATCTGCAAATGTAGGGGCAGATATGGAATCCTTTGTGCATACATTCCAGTTAACCGATAAAAAACTGGCTATGAATTCTCAATATCAGGTTGCACCTGGCGATGGCAATATAAACGATGCGTGGTTTGCCATTATTAACGGTGCAAACAGTATCCCTCCCGAACTGGAACTGAATGGGGACATTAAAAAAGCTGTAGAAAAATCAAAATCTATCATGCAGACACCAGAAGGTGATTCTACGCCTCATTTTGATAAATATCTGCAATATAGGGACGAATATCAGGAAGCAGTACAAAATAGGGATAGACAATACGGTAATGCTTTCTCTGATCCCATGAAATTGCAAATGTGGCCTATACAAGGTAAAACTTATCAAGATGATGTGAATTTTGCCTGGGATAAATGGCAGGCCTTGGGTTTTAAACAAGAAATTGAGGAGGCGATGGCAGTACTTTCCAGCCAGGGCATTGATCCCGCAATTTTACTGATTGCCCGCGCTAAAAAAAAGTATGAGAATAGTTTAGTTGATGCCACTAAAAATGGAACGATCCCTTATACTACCATATCACCTTCAAAATGGTATTCCCCTAACCATAACGGCTGGAACACTTATTCTCAAAATGATTTTCATTCTGAAGTTCATGTCGATACTAAAGTAAGTAAAACCGCTGGAGGAGGTGGGTTTAATTTAGGTTTCTACAGAGCAGAGGGTAGTGGTTCTTATGAAAGTGATAAAACATCAATCAATATAAGCACAGACGGTTTAGCGATAACTTTCAGTTATGCTATGGTAGATATTAACCGTCCATGGTTAGATACTACTTTATTGACATTAGACAATTGGTTTTTAGTAGGCGATTATCCAGCCAGCTGTATATCAAACGGTACTTTTAATCAGCAATTTAACATCAATGACCCTAAATTAACGATTATGCTTCCCTCAATTATTACAGGTCTTGTGCTAATCAGCGATCTAACCATACAGTGGAATCATACCCAGCAAGATATAGATACGCTAAAAACTGCGGCTTCAGGTGGTGGCTCTGTGGGGATTGGTCCTTTTCACATAAGTGGTTCCCACTCAGAAGAACATAGCAAATATGACAATGTTTTTGACAACCATTCACAAGGACTTAAAATAGAAGGGGTACAGCTTATAGGTTATGTTTCTACAATTATGCCCGGTTCGCCCAAGAAAAACGGTAAAGATTATTTACAGAAAAAACAGGATAAACCTGCAGAACCAGCTACCACAGATACTAAACCTACAGAGCCAACACCCGCTAATCCTGCTCCTAATCCTACGCCTAACACAAATCCAGAACCAGCCCCTACAACATAATGGGGCTGGCAATAACGGATCTTGATATATCTAAATTTTAAGAATCATGGATACTAATGATCTTATGGAAAATGTGCGCTCCTTTTTTATCGGGCAGTATAAGGGTGTAGAGAATTCAAGTTCGTTTATCTGCTTTGAACCTTTAGGGAGTATGATAGACCCCGATGATTTTAAAGATGAAAACGATGCGATCTCAGAAATTAAGGCAACCGAGCAATTATCTATTCTTGGGGATCGTCTTCCGCAAATCGATACCATTTTCTTTACAAATACATCCAAGTTAAGTAGCGTTTATGAAGAACTAATTGAAAGTGCCGTTTTTAGTGGTAGTAAGATTTCGGTGGAAGATAAAACGCCTTATATCAGTAAATTTTCCGAAGTAAAAAATGATACACTTCAAAAATTTAACGAGGTTAAAAAAGCTTCTATTGCAACTCCTGAAGGAGATTATCTGCCAGTGTATGGTTATCCTAAAAAATGGTATTCTCCAGATAGTCCGTTTTGGGTCAATAAATCATTTTCGGCTACAGAAAATATAAAACAACCGCCACCACAACCGGCAAACAATCTGGAAAAGCCCCTTCCCATAGTGTGGAGAACAAAGATTATGGCCAATCCAGAGATTTTAAAAGCCGTTGAAACAGCACCGCCAAACTCAACAGCAACAGCCGAAAGCATAATAGTAAATGCAGGTTATACATCTGTAATGAATAAAAATAATGCTCTAAAAATAGGTGGTCTGCGATTTAGCCAACCTCTGCGTATGGCACGGGTAGCCGATCCTGTGCTTGCCCGTGCCGCCACCTTCGAGCCTGTGGAAGAAAAACCAAAAACCGCAATAAATAACCTTTCGATTTTAAAACACATCAATTTTGCTGATCGCATTAAATTGACAAATCATATACTTCAGCAAGATACGGCTCCAGTAGAACCGGTACGTTCTAACGGATTTTCAATGTCTTTTCAATATTGTATTGTTTATCTGGATAGGCCTTGGTTTGACACTTCGCTTTTTCATTATGCAAATGTGTGGTATTCTTTATCTCTGGGAGAAAATTACTTTTCTACAGGGGCTAAGGATCAGTCAAATACCGGTGTTTTAAAATGTATTCCTACTGCTATGATTTTAATTAAAGATCTTAAAATAACTGCAGCATGGACAGCTGAGGATAAGGAAATGGCAAACAACAGTGTGGGCCTGGGGATTTTCAACATTAGTGGCAGTACCATTAATAGCAATAATGAACTGGTGAACCCGGGAATGCAGATCGTAGGTTGGGTATGTGATGTACTTCCCAGGTTACCCATAATGAATGACCCAAACATAATTCCATAAACCATCATGAATGATGTAACGACCCGCGTGCTAGATGAGCTTAATATCATCCCGGGCACAACAGATAGACCGGGCTTGAGCAGATTTGATGAGGCGAGATATTTCATAAATGCTTTTTGCAAACGGTACATTTCCGAAGATTATGAAAAGGTATTTGCAATGACTGACGCAGAACAGTGGGAATACTGGAAAACCGTAGATAAGCGTATTTTTGATTTTGAGTTTGACACTCAGGAAAAAGCCATTATTATTCCAGAAATTGTTGATACGTCAATTTTAGATCAGACTCCCGTATTTACTACGGCAAAACCCGATCCTGATTTTGAAACCATAATCTTGGAACGGGAAGGGGAGGTTTTTCCAAAATTGATTGCGGTAAGCATCCCAAAAGCGATGGATGCTTCCCTTTATCAGGATTCTGGAATGCCTTTTCATATTTATTTTCACCCTTCTTTAGGTCAAAATACTACAGCATATTACACGGCCACCAGTATGCCAGAAAGAGAATCCTTAAAATCTACCGTTGACCAAAATTTTATACCCTATGGATGGGATTTTCTGTTCTATATGATTGTTAAGAATATAACCTATAGAACCGGTACAAATATGGATAGTAGCGGAAGAATTGATGTCTGGGCTGGTAAAGGACTTTTATATCAAATAACCAATTCTTCCCGAAATTTAGTCAATGTAATACCTATTCTTGATCCTACGCATAATGCAGGTGACTTTGAGAATCCAACGGCTCTTTTGCAGATTTTACAGGAGATCCAACAGTTTGTTTTTAACCTACGAGGTTTAGAAAACCAGGAAGCTTCTATTGTGGGAGCTACTGCTATCTCAGCATTCAGCAGTGGGCACTTGAGTTTTAATAATCTACTACGTTACGCTGGGGATTCTACTGATACAGATACCTTTTTTGCTGATACCCTTCAGGAAGTGTATATGTTTGACGCTCCTTCTGGCACTAATGATCAATGGGTGGCACTCGCAAATGCCTGGGCGCAAAAATATGGTGAGCAAAAAGTAGTACGGGGATATTCACAATGGAAACCTACAAATGTGTCTCTTTTGTTGGGAAGTGCTCAACAGGTTGAAGAAGGTAAAGTGATCGTAAACAGTGAGAATGACAACCGGTCCTTTGCCTTACTGGGAGCTCCCTTTTTTAAGAATGCGATTTCCGGTGGGGACTGGCAATCCATACATCAGGTTATCCCGGCTTTAATGCTCAACGATGCTTTAATACGTAGTCAATTTTAAAAATAAATATCATGGAAAATGAACTTCAAAATTATTCAGAAGATACTGAATTACAGAGCCCTTCTGATGCAGGAACAGCAGAAAATGAGGTGAGTGAGGATCCCTCCTATCTACAACCTTCAGAAAATGTATGGGTGTCGTCAGATGGTGGGACCACAAATGTAAGTGACCCAGAACAAGGTGTGCCGTATGACTTTTGTATTACCATAACAAACACGGGCGAGATGGATTCTGGTGCTTTTGTAGTAAAATTTGTTCTCAGTGGTGATCAAGATCCTGCATTAGATCTCTTTACGGATAAGCTGGACAGTCTGGCTCCGGGAGGTAATGTTTTGGCCGTTTATCATTATGGTGCTTTTGAAAATAAGTTTGGCGTCTATCATGTACAGGCCATAGTCTGTACGCCAGATGGAAATACTGAATTAAGTGCCGATCAAGGATTTGATTTCACTATTAATTCCGAATAGATAATTGAAAATCATCAGATTTTCAGAAATAATTAATGACAGACTTTATCCACTTTAAAGGGATTAATCCAGAAACATTAATTCCGTAAATTCTTAAGGTTTTACATTAAAACCTGTGACAAATCAAACTAAAGAGAACAATTTAAAAATCTATTATTATGGAAGAAAATGCGCTTTATTATGAAGTACAGGGAGATATTCCCGTTATTCAGCAACCCAATGGAATGGCCTGCTGGGCCACTGTAGGCACAATGCTTATGTCGTGGCGTGATCAACAATCTTATAATATAGAGACCGCTATGGAAATGGCCGGTGAGAAGTACAGCGAAATGTTTAATAATTCACAAGGATTACCTGCAGATCAACATGAGGATTTTGCTAGTGCCAGCGGGATGACCATAGAATATCCACAATGTTATACCGCCGAAGGTATTTATGACATGCTCATCAATTATGGCCCTGTGATTGTTATAACAGATGAGGATCCCAGTGAATATTTTGCCATTCACGCACGTATAATTAAAGGTATAGATGGAGATAGTACTAATCCCGATTTAATGATTATAGATCCCGGATCAGGATCTGAATACACTGAAAAATTTGAAGATTTTGCCTCTAAATTTGAAGCTGTAGATGGAGCGCCTAGAATTCAGGTAATGCACTTCTGATGAATCGGTGTCCGATTATTCCCATTGTCCGAGTCCTATAGCACAATTTGATTTTAGACGGTGAGAAAGTTGCCCTTGAGGGGGAACCGTACGAGCCTTCTCCATCATTTATTTTAACTAAAATTACTAAATCCTTTCAACTCTAATGGTTGAATTGTTCCATATGTTGCTGAATTTTTCCAAGCATTTTGGACAAGTGCGTAAGCAATCCTTTTATTGAACT
>Ga0307486_1003192_pt1 | contig 10803 bp, 12 predicted proteins | sample CBIW02metaG_FD_203663 | JGI IMG/M metagenome (GOLD analysis project Ga0307486, IMG submission 203663) | Sea-ice brine microbial communities from Beaufort Sea near Barrow, Alaska, United States - CBIW 0.2 | ecosystem: Environmental > Aquatic > Marine > Coastal | place: USA: Alaska | collected... | reverse complement strand
TGGTCCATAGGTTATGGATGTTGGAGTACAGGAAATATAACGGATGAGATGGTCAACGAATATCTTGAGCATCATAGACGTCCAAAAGTTGACACCAACGATAATTTTATCTTAGAGTGATGAGGTCAAAGGCGACTTCTAGTCGCTACCCCTTAACCTATGGACTTTAAGTCCATAGTGGTTTAGTCAAAAGTTCAATTTATGATTATTATGAAATTTTATAATTTTATACAATGAAAAAAGTATTATTTATCCATGATGGTCCTCGTTGGAAGGACTCAAATGGTATTCAGTACGGCACATCAACAGATGAGGAAATGTATAAAAGATACCTTTACCTGGGTGATAAAGTTGAATTTGCGATGCGTGTTTTTGAAACAGATAATGTGTCGAATTTGTTCAATCTTAATAATTTTGGACTATACATTAATGAGATAGTACCGTTCAATAGGCCACACTTATTAAAAAATTATTTTACTAGTAAAAAGGAGATTATGCTTCAAGTGGAGTATGCAGATATTTTGGTTGTAAGGTTACCTAGTACGATTGGTTCTGTAGCTGTATCGCATGCAAGAAAAATTAATAAGCCCTATCTTGTTGAAGTTGTAGGATGCCCTTGGGATACTTTGAGAAATCATGGATTTTTGGGAAAACTATATTCACCATTTTCTAGAAATAAATTAAAAAATCATGTTTTAGAATCTCCATATGTGCTCTATGTTACTAAGTTCTTCTTACAAACTCGTTATCCTTCTAGATTTAAGTCAATTGGAATTTCGGATGTTATATTGAAAGATCTTCCGAAAGAAAACAGAAAGTTTTTAAACTATGAAAATTTTAGTATGTATAAAAAGATAACTTTTACTACACTTGGTGGAGTTAACCTTACTTATAAAGGTCATAAACATGTCCTGGAGGCTATGGTTTCTTTGGTCAAGGATGGGTATAATATCCATTATAATATTGTAGGAGGAGGTGATAATACGAAGCTTTATAATTTAGCGAAAGGATTGAGTTTGGACGATAGAGTTGTTTTTCCTGGGAAAATTTCGCATGGGGAGGTTTTTAATTTACTAGAAAACACAGATTTATATTTACAACCCAGTGATGCTGAGGGGTTACCAAGGGCTCTAATAGAAGCAATGAGTAGAGGATGTGCTGCTATCGGTTCTAACGTTGCTGGTATACCTGAACTTTTAGATGAGAGTGTCATTTTTAAGTCTAAAGATGTCAAAGATTTGACCAATAAAATTAAATATATTTTAAATAAGGACATTCTTCTTACACAAAGCAAAAAGAATTTTAAATTGGCAAAGGAATATAGCTTTGAAAATTTGGAAAAAAGGAGAAATGTTTTTTTTGATAAATTTTTAAAAAGCATTAATGATGAATAAAATTCTAGTTGTTCCAGGCAACACAGATTTAAATAGGGGTGATCAAGCACTGGTATGGGAATCCATCAGAGTTTTTGAGAATGTATTGCCTAAGCTACAGGTTTATTTATACGAATCAGGTGCAAACGCAGAGGAAAAAGTACTACAGAAAGGACAGTCACTTGGATTAGGTTATGAGTTTATACCAAGGATATTACAACATCCTCGTGTCAAAAGTAAGAATTCTACTAAAGAGATAAAATATAGCAAATTAATATATATAAAATGGGGTTTTAACGCAATAAGCGATCTTATTTGTACACTTATGTTGATATCTCGTTTTTCACTTTTTAACTCGTTTGGTAAATTTTTTTTATCTATAGATCAGAAAAGGTCCTTAGATCTTTTCCCACAACTCACAGCACTTGTAGTAAAAGGAGGGGGTTTCTTACACAGTTACGGTAAGATATACGATGTTTATGTAATGTACTACTTCCTGTTCGATCTTATGTTGGCACATCGTTACAAAGTAAAAACTATAATACTACCTAATTCTATAGGACCTCTAAAAAATAATTTATCAAAGTATCTGGTTAAAAAAGTTATTTCTAAATCATCTTATATATCAGTTCGTGAAGATGTTTCTAAAAAATTCCTTATGGAGGAGCTTAGCATAGATGTGCCTACAGTACCAGACTTAGGTTTTTTTCTTAAAGGTTCAGATGATAATTTTTTAGACTACTTGACAGAAAGAGGTTTTGATAAAACAAAAAAAAATATAGCTATTACATTACGCCCATATCGTTTTGATGGTTATTCTAATGCTGATGAGTTATATGCAAACTATCTTAATGGAATAGTTAACTTCATAGGTATTCAGGTTAAAAGAAATTATAATATAAGTTTAGTAGCCCACACGTTGGGACCAAGTGCTCACGAAGATGATAGGCTTGCACTAAAAGACGTTTATAATGCTATAAGTGTTGAAGTAAAGAATAACGTTATTTATTTAGAAGATTTTGGTCTTAATTCGCGTCAAATACAGAAGATTTATTCATATTATGATCTGTTAGTTGGAACAAGATTTCATTCGGTAATATTTGCCTTAAACGAAAATGTTCCTTCTATTGCTATTGCCTACGGTGGAAATAAAAGTTATGGTATTATGAATGATATAGGTGTTCCTGATTTTGTTTTGGGAATTGAGTCTGTAACTTCTTTTAAGCTTAATGAAATGGTACAAAAGCTGGAGAGCGAAAAGGATTCGTATCTTTCAAAAATAGTAAATTATCAAACAACGCTAGCTAAAGAAAGAGAAAAGTTAGTGCAAGACTTAAGGAAAATTTTTTAATGAAAAAAATTTTATTTGTAGCTAATATCCATAAGCATTTTAGAGCATTTCATATTCCTTATATTGAGTACCTGAAGAAAGATGGTTATGAGGTGCACGTTGCGGCTAATGATTCTAGTACTTTAATTCCAGAGGCAGACAAGCAATTTGATTTACCAATAAATCGCAGCCCGTTCTCAAAAAATAATATTATTGCTATTAAAAAGTTAAAAACTATTTTAGCGGAAGAGAAGTATAGCCTTATACATTGTCATACCGCCATGGGTTCTGTTGTTGCGAGACTTGCAGCAAGAAGGTTCAGAGCACGTGGTTCGCTAAAAGTTTTATATACAGTTCATGGTTTTCACTTTTATAAAGGTTCATCCAAGCTTTATTGGATGCTGTATTATCCAATAGAAAAATATCTTTCTCGATATACTGACGGTTTAATTACTATAAATGATGAAGATTATAAACTAGCAATTTCTAATAATTTTAAATGTAAAAATATTTTTAAAACTTTTGGAATAGGTATTAATAATACAAAATTTAATAATGTTTCGTTTGATAATAGAATTCAAATACGAAAGATGAATGGCTACCCTAACGATTCATTTATTATAATATACATTGCTGAGTTTATTCATAGAAAAAATCACAAATTTATTCTTGATTCAATACCATTATTGAAAGAAAAGATAGACAATTTCAAATTTATTTTTGCTGGTCGAGGTCTTTTAAAAGAGGAATTAGAAAAGTTTTCTAATATTCGTGGTTTGACAGAAAATGTTGATTTCTTAGGGTTCAGAAGGGATATCGGTGAGCTAATATCGATGTCTGATATAGGAGTGTCTGTTAGTAAACAAGAAGGTTTACCAATGAATATTGCTGAAGAAATGTTTGCTGGAAAACCAATAATTGCAAGCAAAATTAGAGGACATGTAGATTTGATAGAGCACGGAGTTAATGGTTTTTTATATACTAGTGGTGATCGTCATGCTTTTGTTTCTCAAATTTCAGAGTTGTATAAAAATAGAGAACTTTACAACACCATTTCAAAAAATGTAAAGAAAGGAGTCAAAAAGTATGAGCTTTCCAGCTGCCTCGAAGAAATGAAACTTATATATAAAGAATTTATTTAATCTTTATATATAAGTTTACTCGGTATTATTTTATTTAATTGAGGTCTTTGTTTAATTTTATATTAGATTTTCGACAGATATTTTGTCTGCATTTACCATCCTTTTGACCAGGATGTGGAAGATCGTCTGTTTGTTCTGTGACCTGTTGGTCCTAAAGGAATATTCATTTAAGTAGCGTTCTATGTGGCGTTTGCTCACCCAAGAAAACGTGGTCCTGATCCAGGATTTAACCTGGTGGATTGCGGTATGTATCGCTTTAAAATTCAGCCCGAAATCACTAGGTATTTGAGTGATCTGGAAGTCTTTCGCTATAGGGCGATACCCCTTCCATTCATCCGTGGTGACTTTAGCTTCTTTTGAAATATGACGTTCAAAGATGGGGCGAAGTGATATGGCTGAGAAATCCTTGATCTGAAGACCATAAAACCGCTTTACCTTGCCCTGCTTGGTGAGTTCAATGGCACATACTACTTTTTTTTTCTTGCCCCATAGCTCCTGCCGGGCCTTTCCGATTCTTTCCCACCTACCACAAATTCATCCACATGAACCTCTGTGTCCATAGGATAATTGCCGCTTGATTTCATGGCTTCCCGTACTTTGTGCATGAATACCCGGGCAGTATCAGGGCGAATCCCATATCTCCTCCCCACCTGAAGGGCTGACATTCCCTTAGTGGGTGTAGCCATCTCAAAACAGATATGAAAGGCATTCAACATCCCAAACTTCAGTTTATGGAACAGTGTATCAGCACCTGGTGATTCGGTATCACTACACTTATTACATGTTCTTGAATAATCCTTGCGGACCTGACTACCGTGATGCCCACATTTTCTACAGGTATAACCCGAAGACCACTTCACCTCACTCAGATATTTCTTGCAGTCTAGGTCGTTTTGGAAGCGTCTACCAAACGCTACAATGTTCTGTCCTCTAAAAATGTCCATTAAATCCATTTTTGAATAGATAAATTGAAATTAAACGGATAGCTCTATTATTTAAATAATGTACTTCCTTGGCACTACCCTAGATATGATCAAATAAGATGGGTTTTTTAAATGCAAAGTAATAGTTAATATATTATATACCTTAAACACACATTATTAATCGATAAATAAAATATTATGAAAAAAAAATTCATTAAAGTCATCAAAGAGTCTTTAGAAATAGAAGATAAAAACTTTGCAATGAACGATAAATTCAAAGAGTTTGAGGAATGGGATTCATTGGCTCAACTTACGTTGATAGCGGAATTGGATGAGAATTTTGATGTTACGATTCAGACTAGTGATTTTAAAAATATAAATACACTTCAGGAATTGTTTGATCATATTCAAAGTCAAAAATAATGGCTTTATTAATATTTGATCAAGTCGGAATTCTTGGATTAGCGGCTGCAGTTCCAGCCCAGACTATTTTGAACAGGGAATATACTCAGTATTTCCCTGCTGCTGATGTTGCCGAAATTGTAGAGAAGACTGGCATTGAAGAGCGAAGATTTGCACCTGACGGGATGTGTTCCTCTGATCTATGCCAAGCGGCTGCTGAAAAATTAATTTCAGATTTAGGTGTAGATAAGAATGAGATTGAGCTTTTGGTATTTGTTTCGCAGACGCCTGATTACCGCATGCCCGCTACTTCAGTTCTGCTTCAAGATCGCTTAGGCCTTTCAAAGCAGACCATGGTCTTTGATTTGACTTTGGGTTGCTCTGCGTTTATTTATGGCTTATCTGTGGTGTTTTCTCTTGTACAGGGTGGTCATATTAAAAAGGCATTGCTACTGGATGGGGAAACCAGATCGCGAACTTATCATCCTAAAGATAGAAGGGTAGCTTTTTTGTTTGGTGATGGGGGAGTAGCCGCGCTGATAGAAAAGGATCCGAAGTATGGAAAGACTTTTTTTAGCCTGAATTCAGATGGGAGTAAGGGAGACCTGATTAAGATAAAGGCCGGGGGTTATCGCAATCCGAGTTCTGCAGAATCTGTCCAAGAAAAAGTGGTGGATGTGCATGGGAATATTTCTACGGACGAACATGGAAGTATGGATGGAGCTGATGTATTCAATTTTGTCATTCAGGAGATACCACAGGATATCGCACGAGTCATGAAAGCCGCTGAGACGGATAAGGAAGCTGTTGATTATTTTGTCTTTCATCAAGCGAATGCTTTTATGAATGGATACCTGGCAAAAAAGTTGAAGTTGCCGTTGGAAAAAGTCCCTTCGAGTATTAGTAAGTTTGGAAATACATCTTCGGTTTCTATTCCTTTGACGATTGTGAGTCAGTTGCAGGGGAAGTTGATGGGGAAGAAGAAAGTTCTGCTTAGCGGTTTTGGTGTCGGCATGTCCTGGGCCTCCGCGGTGATGGACTTTCAGGATTGTTGGATAAGCGATATAGTGGAGGTACAGAGCGCTGATGACGCTGATTTGGCGGATGGTCGCAGATAAAATAAATCAGTGTAAATCCGCGTCATCTGTGTTCTATAAAAAATTAGCCTATTAATCATCCAAAATTCTCTTTAATACGCGTCATGAATTCAAACAATCCATTTTCACTAGCAGGTAAAACTATCTTGATTACTGGTGCCTCTTCAGGTATCGGTCAGGGAATTGCCATTTCATGTGCTAATCAAGCAGCTAAGCTCCTGCTTTTAGGTAGAGATGAAGAACGATTGGAAGAGACTCTGAAAGGTTGTGCGAATGGGCAAGAACATACCTGTTTAAGTTTAGACCTTCAAGAATCATCTAATTGGACTGATGAACTCAATTCATTTTTAAAACTTCATGCCCCCATACACGGCTTTGTCCATGCTGCCGGGATATCACCAACCATTTCACTGCGGGGACTCAAAATGGAACAGTTAGTCTCCGCTTTTCAACTGAATGTTTTCTCGGCCCTTCAAATTGCTCAGTTACTCACCAAAGGTGGTGTCAAAGCAGCCGACGGTATGAGCATTGTGTTGATTTCCTCAGTGATGAGCGAGGTAGGGGAGAAAGGCAAATCATTATATGCCATGACTAAAGCAGCTTTGGTGGCTATGGTAAAAAGCCTAGCACTGGAATTTGCAGCTAAAAATGTCCGTTTTAACGCTATTTCACCTTCGGTGGTTAATACGCCATTATCCATGAAATCGGAATATAGAAAAGATGAAATTGCCATGAAGCGGCTTCAAGATCAACATCCTCTAGGGTTGGGTGAGGTGGAAGATATCGCCAATGGTACGATATATCTCTTATCTCCCGCATCAAGGTGGGTAACAGGAACGAATTTGATTGTCGATGGAGGGTATTTAGCTAGATGAATAGCCTTTCATTTACAGATTGAATCAACTTATAGAATAGGCTCTTAGAAAATCTCCATTTTTGTGAAATGGAAGTTATAATTATTGGAGCCGGTGGACATGCTGCAGAATTGGTAGATTATATCCGGTTTTCTAATAGTCTGGAAAATAAGGGGTCAAAGATCTCTGTACTAGGCCTTTTGGATGATAATTTTGACAACTATTTAAAATATCATTTTGAGTATCCTTTTTTGGGGGAAATCACCAAACATCAGATTCGTCAAGATGTTCATTATCTTATTGGCATTGCCAATTTAGAATACCGGAAACTTTTTGTGGATTTCTTTCTTAAAAAAGGAGCTGAGTTTTTATCCTATGTTCACCCTTCGGCCTTTTTCTCATCAACTGCCAAAATAGGACAAGGGGTAGTTATATGCCCAAATGTTAATCTTGGTCCTAATACTTACGTTGGTAATTTCTCCCTTGTAAATAGTAGGGTTAGTTTAGGGCATGATAGCAAGATAGGAAGATATAATTTTTTAAGTCCAAACGTTTGTTTTTCAGGAAGTACCGAAGTCGGCGATGAAAACTTATTTGGGATAAATTCTGCTACCATACCAGGAATTAGAATTGGTGATCGAAACAAAATAATGGCAGGAATGACCTTAGAAAAAAATGTTGGTAATGATGAGGTTATTTTCTACAGGTACAAGGAGCGGATAAGTGTTATTAAGGTATGAGTTTTGAAATTGGGACAGATTTGGAATCTATTGATCGAATCCGGAGACTTTATGATCATAAACCATCCTTATTGAATCGAATCTTTTATAAGTCAGAACTTGACTATGCAAGCAAAAAGATAAAACCTTGGGAGACTTTAACTGGCATATGGTGTTCAAAAGAAGCTGTCTTAAAAGCTTTTACTCCAATTCTTTTGTTAAGTATTGACCAAATTGAAATTTCACATCACCAAAAGGGTTACCCAATAGCTCAGGTTCATCATACTTCAATACTGCACTATTCTTTTAAAATTTCGCTAAGTATATCTCATGCCAACAATTTGGCAATAGCTGTTGCTATAGTGTCTTTTGAAGATGGTTTGATTAATTAAATACAGTTTGATAAGTAATTACACATACCTCATATCATTTCTCCTAAAGGAGAAATGATATGAGGTAAATCAAAACAACTATGTGTAATTATTTAATAGAATCAATATAATTTAGTTTTTATTTGACAGCTATAATTTATTTATAATGCTCTACAATTCTTATTTCAAAAGGCTGTTAGATTTTTCCGTGGCTTTATTAATTATTGTTATAGCAAGTCCTGTAATTTTAATTACCGGTTTGATACTCTTAATTCAAAACCAAGGTAAGCCTTTCTTTTTTCAAAATAGGCCTGGCAAAAATCAGGTTCCCTTTTACATTATCAAATTCAAAACCATGAATGATAAAAAGGACAAGGATGGGAAACTGCTGCCAGATAATCAACGCTTGACTCTTTTTGGTATCTATGTTCGTAAGTTTTCTTTGGATGAGTTACCTCAATTGATCAATGTATTAAAAGGTGATATGAGTTTGATAGGCCCCAGACCTCTCTTATTTAAGTATATACCCTTATACTGTGGGGATCAGATTCGTAGACATGAGATCAGGCCTGGAATCACAGGTTGGGCACAGGTAAATGGTAGAAATAGTATATCCTGGACTAGGAAGTTTAACCTTGATGTAACTTACGTGGAGAATTTGAGCTTTAGTTTGGATTTTAAAATTTTTTGGATGACGATTTTAAAGATTATCCAACGAGATGGAATCAATCAGTCTGAGCAAAAGTCTATGGAGGCTTTTAATGGGAGGAATTGAGTCCGGTATTGTATCTTTGTTAGGTGAAATAATTAAAATTATAAGACAGGAATTTTGTTATATTAATTTCGGAATTCTGAATCTTTTAAGTTTCAATAGATTAGACTTTTTGTGTTGGATAATTTTTGAATTTTAATATACTCATTTCCTTTATCACTAGTGATAGTAAAAATATTTTTGAATTTTAATCAATAATTATTTCATGAAAATTACTGTAGTAGGAACGGGTTATGTAGGCCTGGTCTCGGGAGCATGTTTCGCAGAAGTGGGGATTCATGTGGTATGTGTTGATGTGGATCTTTCTAAAATCGAAGGATTGAAGCAAGGAGTTATGCCTATTTACGAGCCTGGTCTGGAAGAAATTGTTAAAAGAAATCATTCCCAAGGAAGACTTGAATTTGGTACTGATTTGGGTACAGCGATTCAGGGCTCCGAGCTCCTTTTTATTGCGGTAGGCACCCCTCCTGGTGAAGATGGTTCGGCAGACTTGAAATATGTATTGGCCGTCGCGGATGAAATAGGACAGCATCTGTCAGACTATATAGTCGTTGCTACCAAAAGTACGGTACCTGTAGGTACAGGAGAAAAGGTAAGGCAAACGATTCAGAATGCACTGGAAAAAAGAAACATCGACCTTCCATTTGCTGTAGCTTCAAATCCCGAGTTTTTGAAAGAAGGAGCTGCAGTGGATGATTTTATGAAACCTGACAGGATCGTGATCGGTGTGAATGATGAGCGAGCAGAAGAGGTGATGAAACATTTATATAAGCCCTTTCAGTTGAATGGAGATCGAATGATTGTTATGGATATCCCTTCAGCGGAAATGACTAAATATGCTGCCAATGCAATGTTGGCTACCAAGATCTCCTTTATGAATGATATTGCCAATCTCTGTGAGCGGGTAGGAGCAAATGCAAATATGGTGCGAAAGGGAATCGGATCTGATTCCAGAATAGGGAATAAGTTTATTTATCCTGGAGTGGGTTACGGTGGATCATGTTTCCCTAAAGATGTAAAGGCCATCATTCGAACAGGCTCCCAGTATGGCTATGAACTTAGGTTGCTACAGGCGGTGGAGGCTGTGAATGAATACCAAAAACAGGTAATCGTCCATAAGGTCATTTCACATTTTGGGAACGATCTGTCGGGGCTAACCTTTGCGATCTGGGGATTGAGTTTTAAGCCGAATACCGAAGATATGCGGGAAGCACCATCAGTAGTCATTATTGAGGAGCTTCTGTCTAGAGGAGGAAAAGTTAAGGCTTTTGATCCAGTGGCTATGGAGGAAGCAAAGAATTTCTATTTAGGAAACTTCATTGAATATGCTCAGAATGCATGTGACGCGTGTGTGGATGCTGATGCATTAATATTGATTACAGAGTGGAATGAGTTTAGAGTTCCGAGCTGGGAAGTCCTGGGTAAACTTCTTAATAGAAAAGTGCTGTTTGATGGGAGGAATCTTTATGATAAGGAATATCTTAAAGATGCTGGTTTTGATTATTTCGGAATTGGTTATTAGGATTTAAGTTGAAGTCCTTGGGAATCTCTTTTTTTTAGTTTAAATCTAATTCTTTAAGGCTTGACTGAGCTTAAAAGTAAGCTTAATAGAAGATCCGTGCAATTCTGTTATAAAAGGAGCTTCTATTATTTTAAAAGAAAAGGTAAAATATTCTTCGTTACTATTTCAATATATAGAGGTGGCCATTTAAGTTTATATCATATTTGAAATATACATTTTATCTTTACTGACCATTCTTGCGATTAAATTATGGAAGATAGTTTCCTTGTTTTGTGAACGATTGGTTCTGTATGAAAAC
>Ga0307486_1003191_pt1 | contig 10804 bp, 10 predicted proteins | sample CBIW02metaG_FD_203663 | JGI IMG/M metagenome (GOLD analysis project Ga0307486, IMG submission 203663) | Sea-ice brine microbial communities from Beaufort Sea near Barrow, Alaska, United States - CBIW 0.2 | ecosystem: Environmental > Aquatic > Marine > Coastal | place: USA: Alaska | collected... | reverse complement strand
TACCAGGTGGGCCAGGTGGGGCTTGAACCCACGACCGACGGATTATGAGTCCGCTGCTCTAACCAGCTGAGCTACTGGCCCTCTCTCGCCAACAACGGCGAGCGGTAGGTAGTCTATCGGCGTGTGGCGCGTGCACCTTCCGGTGTTCGTGAAGCGCCGCCAAGTCATGTAAAGTTTGTGACTGCACAATCCCTCTTAGCTCAATTGGCAGAGCAGCCGACTGTTAATCGGCAGGTTATTGGTTCGAGTCCAATAGAGGGAGCGCCTTGCCCCGGCCCGCTACCGCATCAGGTACCGGCGTCGGGGCTTCCTCGTCTCCGTCTCAAGGTGGCAGCCAAGCGTCACCGATACTCGGTCTAGACTCGGGAAATGACCGCGGCCACTCCGATTTCAGACGCTCCGCAGACCGGTTCGCCAACCGAGTCGTCTACGCCCTACCTGGTCTGGGCCTCAGTGGCCGCAGGGGTTGCGATGGCGGTCGTGTGGCTCGTCTGGGGCGCGAAGGACACGTATCAGACGACGGCCTTCGCCCCACTGGTTTCTTACATGTTCGCTCTTGTCGTCTCTCTGGTGAAGCGAGACAGTCTGGCCACTCGGCAGTTGGCAATAATTCTCATGGCCTCATTTGTACTGATGTTGTTCGGTGCGGTCGTGGTGCTACCGCTCCCGTGGGCGGTGGTGACCTTCGCATTCCTTTTCGCTGCGGCTGTCGCACGGAACCTGGCCCTGTTAATCCTCGGGCTGGCATCGAGCGTAGGGGTACTTCTAAATGCATGGCCGTCGGCGTACGCCGATGCGGGACCTGGCCTGAGCATGAGCGCCTTGAGCCCCGCACTAGGCGCAGCGGCCATTCTCGTCGCGAGCCGCGTGCTCGCACGCGGCTGACCGCCCTCTGCCACTTGGTGCGGCTGGCGACGGGGGTTAGTCCTCGCGTAAGTTGCGACGCTGCTGTTCCAAGCGGATCACATCCGCGAAGGCCTCGGTCGCAGCCTCGGTTCCCTGCCCCGCGCGCTGCATGCGGCCGCGTAGCTCCGCGATCTGCCGAGTGACACTCAGGTCCGCCACTCTGGCCAGCACCGACCGGACGTAGCGGTGCGCCTCCTCCGGCTTGTCGTGAGGCAGCGGCGCAACCGCAATCTCGGAGACCGTTGGCGCGAGCGTCGGCCCCACTTGCTCGGCTACCATCGCCACCCACTCGCTCGTTGCCTGCGGGCCGCCCGCGGCGAGCACCCCATCAAATACCGCGCGATACTGCGGCACGGTAAACGCGTCCGACGTCAGCCCGTCAAAAATCTGGCGAACGTCCGGGTTGGCGACGATTGCATCCGGAAATTGCAAGATCACCCCGAGCGCAACCGCCTCTGATCGCACCACCGGGTCGCGCGGGTTGGGGCGCTCGTAGCCCTCATGCGCGCCGTACGCCCCCTGCGCAGACGCGTGGTCCGCGTAGGGATCGCCGCCCTCGCCGTGCTCGTCTGGCGGCACCTCGTCGCGCGGGTAGTCCCCCGGCCCGCTGGGTCCATTGCGAGCGGCCGATGCCCCAGGCCCCTGGCGTTGCCGCGGCCCCTGAATGCGTGCTTGACCCTGTGGTTGGCCTCCGCGGTGCGCACCTGTCTGGGGCCCCTGAGGGCGCGGGGCAGACCTCGCCCGGCCCGCATCGGTCACGGCCTTACGGATCACTACCTCGTCCATCCCCAGCCAGCCGGCCAGGCGGCGCGCATACTCCGGCTGAATGGCGCGGTCGCGAATGCCTGCGACCACGGGTGCCGCGGCCCTCAGCGCGGCCACGCGACCCTCGGGGGTCTCCAGGTTGTTGGCCCCGAGCGCGGTCTTGATGACGAACTCGAATAGCGGCACGCGCGACTCCATGAGGGCCCGAACCGCCTCGTCGCCGCGCTGCTGGCGAATGTCGCACGGGTCCAGGCCGTCTGGATCCACGGCTACGAACGTCTGCGCGAGGAACTGCTGGTCCAGCGAGAAGGACTTAAGCGCGGCGTTCTGGCCCGCCTCGTCGCCGTCGAACGTGAAGATCACCTTCGCGTTGGAGGCCCCCACCTTGAGCTGCGCGCCGCCCACGTCGCCCATGAGCCGGCGCACGATCTTGACGTGGTCCTCGCCAAAAGCCGTGCCGCACGTCGCCACCGCGTTCATGATGCCCGCCAGGTGGCACGCCATGACGTCGGTGTAACCCTCGACTACCACTACGGCGCGCTCCGACCGGATCGCGCCCTTGGCCAAATCCAACCCGTACAGGACGTTGCTCTTCTTATAGAGCGCGGTCTCCGGAGTGTTCAGATACTTAGGGCCCTGGTCGTCCTCATAGAGCTTGCGAGCACCAAACCCGATGGGCTCCCCCGTCACGTCCCGGATGGGCCACACCAGGCGGCCGCGGAAGCGATCATAGATACCGCGCTGGCCCTCAGACACCAAGCCCGATGCGCGCAACTCCGGCTCGGTGAAGCCGTTGGAGCGCAGGTGATCGAGCAGCGCCGACCACCCCTGTGGCGCGTAGCCCACGCCGAACGTCGCGGCGGCCTCCTGGCCAAACCCGCGGCCCAGCAGGAAGTCTCGCGCGGCCTTGGCGTCGGGCGTGCCCAACTGCGTCACGAAGAATTCGGCCGCCACCCGATGCGCGTCGAGGAGTCGCTTGCGAAGGCCCGGCGTGCCTTCCTTACGGGGGCCGCTACCGGACTCGTAGCGCAGCGTCACGTTGGAGCGCTCCGCCAGGTACTCGACGGCCTCCGCGAACGGCAACCCGTCCATGCGCATCACGAACTCGATGACATCGCCGCCCTCGCCACACCCGAAGCAGTGCCAGCGTCCCGCTCCAGGTCGCACGTGAAAGGACGGGCTACGCTCGTCGTGGAACGGGCACAGCCCCTTGAGGGAGCCCACTCCGGCCGACTTCAGCATGACGTGCTGGCCGATGATGTCCTCAATGGGCGCGCGCTCACGAACGGTCGCGATGTCGTCCCTATTGATAGTCCCAGCCACGTGCCTACTCTAGTTGTGCGGATCTTTGCGGACGCACCTGAGGCGACCACGGCATCGGCCGCCAGTACTCCCCGGCTAGCGCTACTCGCTCAGCGAAATTTCGCTCGCCTGTGGACCATGCGCGCCTGGGTAGGCTAGGGGCATCATCACCGAAAGGACATCACAGTGAGAGTCGATGCATTCTTGGCGGACTCCGCCGAGGTAGTCCAGGGCAAGATTTACACGCTTGGCGCCGGATGGAACACCATCTACGTGCGCCAGTTCCCCGCCGCCCACCGTCGCCTATCGGTCGCATCGACCGTGCACGTGCCGTTCACCGCGACCAACGCGAGCCATAATTTTGAACTCAAGCTACTCACCGAGGACGGCAAAGAGTACCCGATCGGCATGCGTCAGAACGCCGACGGTCAACCCGAACCCGTTCGCGCCATGGGTGGCGAGTTCACTCTGGGCCGTCCCCCGCACCTGGTTGACGGCGACGAGCAGGTCGCTTGCTTCGCGTTCACCGTGGATGGCATGCGCTTCCAGTCGCCGGGCATGTTCACCTGGGTCGTCTCGGTCGACGGCGAAGAAGCCACTCGCCTGCCGATGCGCGTGCAGCAAGCCGCCAGCTAACTCCGCATGGCTGCATTCGAGGGGTTCGTCTATCCCCTTGTGCTGGGATTTAGCGTCGTCCTAGCGCTCGCGGGTCTGGTGACACTGGTGTGGGTGCGATCGCATCGCGCTCTCAAGTGGGTGGTGACCGCCGCGTATGTCGTGACGCTCATTGAGGTGCTCGCGATCGCCAACGTCCTCCTGGGTGGCGGCGTGCCAATAGTCATCACGCTGGGCTACATGCTCGCGGCCATCGCGCTCGTGCCGCTGCTCGGAATTGGTCGCCTGGGTGAGCCAGACGCCGCGGCCGTAGACCCCGACCCCAACCGCCCCGTCCTCGCGCCCGACCAAATAGCGCGGGTCGACGGCGTAGTGGCTATCATCGTCGCCATCGCGATGGCAGTGGTGGCTTGGCGCCTCGACACCATATTCCAAGGAGTGAGTTAACGATGAGGGCAGGGCAGTAGTGAATCCGGTTCTACGTATTGCGCTGGTGGTTGTGTACGCCATCCTGGGCTTGGCCGCTGCCGGCCGTTCGGTAGTACAGATCACCACGAAGTTCTCTGAGGCGCCGCTGGCGTACTCAATCTCGCTGCTGTCAGCGGTGCTCTATGCGGTCATTGCCGTCGCGATCTGGCGCGGGTCTTTCAAGTTGGCGCTCTGGGGCACCGCGATCGAACTAGTAGGGGTACTGGTGGTCGGCACGCTCGGCATTATCGAGTCCAGCTGGTGGCCCGATGAAACGGTGTGGACGGGTTACGGATCCGCCTATGGCTGGGTCCCAATCCTGCTTCCGATAGTGGCTTTGGTTTCGCTCGTCCGCAGCAGGCGCCGGGACGCAGGGGGATCGCCGGACCAAACCGCGGCATCGGCCAACTACCAGATTTAGCGGCAGTAGCGGTGGTGCCAGTCGTACGCCGACTTGTCGGTGAGCGATGCCACCTGGTCAACCGTGACGCGTAACCTCGCAGCATCGTCCGCCGCATCGTTGTACGACGCGGCGAAGTGCGGCTCAAGCGCATCGGCGCCACGCCTTGCCAACTCCGTGACGAGCGCAACCAACCGTTCCCGCTGCTGGCGGTGCGCCGGCTTCTTCTCGCGCGGGGCCATCAAAAAGTGCACCGCAATGCCTTTGAGGATCAGGATCTCGTTGGCGACGTCGGAGGGAATCACAAGCCGCGCATGGTGCCGCGTCAGGGGCCCGTCGCCGTACTCTCCGCGCGTCGCGTCGGTCACCGTGCCAGCGAGGCGGCCGATGAGCTGGCTGGTCATGTCCTTGAGCGCAGCTAGGGAACGATGCGAGCCGTCGTAGTCATCCATCCACCAGTCCTGCGCGCGGAGGCGGTCGAGCGCGGCGGCCAGCTCCGCCTCGTCTCCCCGGCCGTACCATTTGCGCACGTGGGCCGCGACCTCGCGCGCCTGGCCTGGGTCGCGCAGCACGCTGAGCGACACGGCGTTGTGCACCACCGAGTCCTCAACGTCGTGCACGGAATAAGAGATGTCGTCGGCGAGGTCCATGACCTGCGCCTCGAAGCTGGTGTGGCGCTCGGGGGCATCGCCGCGTAACCAATCGAACACCGGGCGGTCGTCCTCGTACACCCCAAATTTCCGTGTAGGGCTGCCGTCGGGGCGCGTGGGCGTCGCGTTCTCGCGCCACGGATACTTGACCGACGCGTCCAGCGCTGCGCGGGTGAGGTTCAGGCCCACGCTCTCCCCCGTGACCGGGTGGACGGACTTGGGCTCCAGGCGCGTCAAGATGCGCAGGGTCTGGGCGTTGCCCTCAAACCCCCCAATGTCCTTGGCAACCTCGTCGAGCGCGCGCTCGCCATTATGGCCAAACGGCGGGTGGCCCAGGTCGTGCGCGAGGCACGCGGTGTCGACAACGTCGGGGTCGCAGCCCAGGGACTTTCCCAGCTCGCGGCCCACCTGCGCGACCTCGAGGGTGTGCGTGAGGCGGGTGCGCACAAAGTCTCCTGAACCCGCGCCCAAAACCTGCGTCTTTGCACCCAGCCTCCGCAGTGCAGAGGAGTGAACGATGCGGGCGCGGTCACGCTCGAACGGCGAGCGAGCGGCGCTCTTGGGCGGCTCCTCGACGTAGCGCTCGATGTCGCTGTCGCGGTAGCCCGCGGGTAATGTGGTCACGGTCCGATGCTAGCGGGCCTTGCGTCGTGCTCTCGTGTGCGCACCGATAGGGGTGGTACCCGCGGCCGCCACAGCATCGTCCGCGCGTAGTTTTCCCCATTCCGGCCTCACCATCTCACCTCCATCCCCTCCGTCACCTCCATCCCCTCCGCATTGGGGACATAACTCTGCACTTTGCTCGTCAAAAGCACGGAGTTGTGTCCCCAATGTCGAGCAAACGAGGCGAATGCACGGAGACCCCTCATGGGATGGAAGTTCTATCCACAGGTTTGCTCCACGTACAGCGCGGGTACTGGTCGCGCTCGTACCGTCGACCAATGGCCTATGCATCAACCAACCTGCTCCTCGAGCGTCTGCAAGCATCCCCTGCTGCCTGGAGTCACGCACGAATCCTCGAAGAATTCAGCATCGACACTCTCACCTCGGCACTAAAATCGCGCAAGGTCACGATGCTTTTGCCACGCGTCTATGTTGGAGCGTGTTGGTCGCAGGACTTTCGTGCACGGCTGTCGGCTACCGCTGTGTGGTGCGGCAATCATGCTGTCGCAACCGGACTCACCGCCGCTTACATATACGGCTGGGTAGATGTGGCACCGGGCCGGCTCGAGGTCCTGTGCGACCACTCTCTTCGTTTTCGCGCTCCGCGATGGCTCCGGATCCGTCGCACTCGACTTCCCTTTATTCGTGGCATCCACGAAGGGTATGCGGTGGCAACACCGGCGGAGGCATTGCTATGTTGCTGGAACTCACTCCCACTTCAGCGTGCCACTGGATTCGTCATTGACGCGGTTCGAGAGCGACGCGTACGCATCGAAGACTTTGATGCGCTTATCAGGGTCCGCAAGCGAGTTCCACGCAGGCGAGAGCTGGAGGAACTAGTGGGCCTGCTCGCTACGGGCGTCGAGAGCTACCTCGAATTCATCGCGGCAACCGAAGTGTTCACCGGACCCGAGTTCGATGGATTCACCCGGCAGCATCGCGTGCGTAAAGCAGAGCATCCATACAAGTTGGACTTCTACAGCGATGCGGCAAAGCTCTCGGTGGAGCTCGACGGCGGCCGATACCACTCGGGCGATGATGCGCGCCGACGCGACATCCAACGAGACGCTGACCTCGCATCGCTGGGGATCCTCACGATGCGCTTCAGTTTCCAGGACATCACGCGCCGTGGTGATTGGTGCCGACGGAAGGTACTTGACGCGGTACGAAACCGAACCCCCTCATGAGTGGGGACACTTCTCTGCACTTGAGAAGCAGAAAGTGCAGAGAAGTGTCCCCAATAGTGGAGGGGCGGAGCGCTGGCTATCGACCTGTGCTGGCCGGCGTGCGCGGCGGGGGCGAGCGGCGTAGCGTGAGGAACATGGATTTCCTCCCTGGACGCGTGCGCGTCTACATCGCCTGCTCGCTCGACGGCTTCATCGCCGGCGTCCACGACGGCCTGGACTGGCTCACCCAGCCTCGCGCGGAACGCGCGCCGCTCGCGAGCGGGAACTGGGCCGAACGCCCCGCCGATGCGCTGAGTTACGACGACTTTATCTGCGACGTGGGCTGCCTACTCATGGGGCGCCGCACCTACGACGTGGTCTCGCGGTTCGACGACTGGCCGTACGGAGACCTGCCCCTGATCGTGGCGACCTCGCGCGCACTCGAGAACGCGCGCGCGACGGTGACCACGGCATCGGCGCCCATCAAGAACCTCATCGCGGAGGCGCACGACGCCGCGGGAGGCAAGGACGTCTACCTCGACGGCGGCAGCCTGATCCGCCAGGCCCTCGACGCCGACCAGATCGACCAGCTCATCGTGACCCAGATGCCTACGGTGCTGGGGCGCGGGCACGCCCTATTCGCGGGCGCCGACAACCCGCGCGAACTCACCGTCACGGACGTGCTCAAGTTCGAGGACGGGATGGTGCAACTGCATCTCATGCCGGTGCACGACGTCGCCAAGTAGCAACGCCCAGGCGGCCGATGCTGTGGTTGGCTAGCCGCCCGAGACGCTGAGTTCCGCCTCGAGCAGTTTAAGTTCCATGGCTGGCGTGATGTCCTGCGTGTCGAGCCATCCATCGGGGCAAGACGGCCGCTTGGGAGTCCCCTGGCGGCCGCGCGCGCCCTCGGCACCCTCGCCGGGGTACGCCAAGTCGAGGTCCAGGCCGTCGAGGAGTTCGCGCAACTGCGGCAGGGTCTCCACGAGTCCGAGCGACCGGCGCACGTCGCCGCCCACGGGGTATCCCTTGAAGTACCAGGCCACGTGCTTGCGAATCTCGCGCATCGCCTTCTGCTCGTCGTCGTCGAAGAACGTCACCATGAGCTCTCCGTGGCGGTAGATGGTGTCCGCGACCACCCGCAGCCCGGGCTGGACGCGCTCCGGCCTACCTTCGAATGCCGCCTGCAGGTCCGCGAACAGCCACGGCCGGCCTTGGCATCCGCGTCCCACCACGACACCGTCGCAGCCGGTGCGCTCGACCATGCGCAGCGCGTCCTCGGCGGCCCAGATGTCGCCGTTGCCGAGCACGGGCACGGTCTTGACGGCGTCCTTGAGGCGCGCGATGGCCTCCCAGTCGGCCTCGCCGGAGTAGTAGTCGGCAGCGGTGCGGGCGTGCAGCGCGACAGCGGCCACACCTTCGGACTCGGCCATCAGGCCCGCGTCCAGATACGTCAAGTGGTCGTCGTCGATGCCCTTGCGCATCTTCACGGTCACGGGGATTCCGTACGGGTCAGCCTCGCGGACAGCCGCGCGCACAATCTCGCGGAACAGGTCGCGCTTCCAGGGCAGGACCGCTCCCCCGCCCTTCTTGGTGACCTTGGGCACGGGGCAGCCAAAGTTCATGTCGATGTGATCCGCGCGATCCTCCTGCACCAGCATCTTGACCGCGGCGCCAATGGTCGACGGGTCCACGCCGTACACCTGCACCGACCGCGGCGTCTCGTCCGGGTCGTGGTGGATGATGCGCATCGACTCGCGCGTGCGCTCGACCAGCGCGCGTGACGTCACCATCTCCGCGACGTACAGCCCGCCGCCGTGCTCGCGGCACAGGCGCCGGAACGCGGCATTCGTGATGCCCGCCATCGGCGCCAAAACAACTGGCGTGGCGACGGTGATGGGGCCGATGCTCAGTGGCGGCAGTACGCGCGCGGGCGCGGCCGTGCCGGGAGCGTCATTCACGATCGTCATGCCGTCATTTTCTCACGGCTGGCGCGAGTAGCCCACGCCCCGGCGAGCAGCCCGCCACGGCATCGGCCGCAAGAGAGCGCGAACGAAAAGAACTAGGCGCCAATCAGCCTCTGCGCGAGGTAACCCTGCACCTGGCCAAGCCCGACTCGCTCCTGCTGCATGGTGTCGCGGTCGCGAACGGTGACCGCCTGATCGTCGAGCGTCTCGAAGTCGACCGTGACGCAGAACGGGGTGCCGATCTCGTCCTGGCGCCGGTAACGCTTGCCTATTGCCTGCGTCTCGTCGTAATCAACATTCCAGATGCCGCGCAGTTCCTTCGCGAGGTTGCGTGCCGTCGGGGCGAGGTCAGCGGACTTGGACAGGGGCAACACGGCCGCCTTGACGGGTGCGAGGCGGTGGTCCAGGCGAAGCACCGTGCGCTTGTCCACGCCGCCCTTGGTGTTGGGGGCCTCGTCCTCCTCGTATGCCTCGACCAGGAACGCCATGAGCGACCTGGTCAGACCCGCGGCGGGCTCGATCACGTACGGGAAGTACTTCTCGTTGGTGACCGGGTCGCGGTACTGCAGGTCCTTGCCCGAGTGCTCGGAGTGTGTCTTCAGGTCAAAGTCGGTCCGGTTCGCAATGCCCTCGAGCTCGCCCCACTCGCTGCCCTGGAAGCCAAAGCGGTACTCGATGTCCACGGTGCGCTTGGAGTAGTGGGACAGCTTCTCCTGGGGGTGCTCGAACTGGCGCAGGTTGTCGCGATTAATGCCGAGCCCCACGTACCAGTCGGTGCGCTCGTCGATCCACTTCTGGTGCCACTCCTCGTCGGTGCCGGGCACCACAAAGAACTCCATCTCCATCTGCTCAAACTCACGGGTGCGGAAGATGAAGTTACCCGGCGTGATCTCATTGCGGAAGCTCTTGCCAATCTGCGCGATGCCGAACGGCGGCTTCTGACGCGTGGCCTGCATCACGTTGGCAAAGTTCACGAAGATGCCCTGCGCGGTCTCGGGGCGCAAATAATGCAGACCCGACTCGTCCTCCACGGCACCAAGGTACGTCTTGAGCAATCCGTTGAAGTTGCGCGGCTCGGTCCAGGCGCCGCGCGTGCCGCAGTTCGCACACGCGATGTCCGCCATTCCGTTCTCGGGGGCACGCCCCTTTTTCTCCTCGAATTCCTCGAGCAGGTGGTCCTCGCGGTAACGCTTGTGGCAGCTGGTGCACTCGACCAGCGGGTCGGTAAAGGCGTTCAAGTGGCCCGATGCTTCCCACACCTTGGGCGGCAGGATCACCGAGGAGTCGAGGCCTACGATGTCGTCGCGCGTGTTGACCATTGCGCGCCACCACTGGCGTTTGATGTTCTCCTTGAGCTCCACGCCGAGCGGCCCGTAGTCCCAGGCCGACTTGGTACCGCCGTAGATCTCGCCAGCGGGGAAGACGAAACCACGACGCTTCGCGAGCGAGATTGCGCTGTCAAGACGGGACGGCTGTGCCACGGGGAACTCCTTGTTTACAAACGGGAAAGTTGCTCGGCACAGTCTATCCACGCGCAGCTATCCACGCGCGGCCGATGCTGGTGGAGGCCCGACTCCACCGCAGGGCGGATCCCGAACGCACAAGTCTCGATGCGGTGGGGCTGTCGCTTGGATCCTCGGTTCGACCAAATCACTCTATTAGTAATGATAATCATTCTCGTATTATGCTAATGTCTTGCCATGACCGAATTCACCATCTCGATCCTTGCCACCGTCGACCCGGTCGTTCGCTCCGCGATGACCGTAAACCTCAGCTTCGATGACCCCCCTGTCGTGACGGTGACGTACGACCTGCTGGACAGCGGCGTGCGCCGCATGGTTGCCGACTCGAGCGGGATTATCGAGCTCACCGTCTCCGACCTCGAGCATCCGTGCTTGTCGTGCG
>Ga0307486_1003190_pt1 | contig 10805 bp, 7 predicted proteins | sample CBIW02metaG_FD_203663 | JGI IMG/M metagenome (GOLD analysis project Ga0307486, IMG submission 203663) | Sea-ice brine microbial communities from Beaufort Sea near Barrow, Alaska, United States - CBIW 0.2 | ecosystem: Environmental > Aquatic > Marine > Coastal | place: USA: Alaska | collected... | reverse complement strand
AGGCGATAAGATATTCGCCACCATCAATGGTCGACGTAAGGCATTAACCGTAGTCGGCACAGCACTCTCTCCTGAGTACATTTATCAAATCGCACCTGGCGCCATGTTCCCAGACTACCAACGCTACGGGGTTCTCTGGATGGCACGCACCCCTCTTGCAAGTGCCTATGATATGAAAGGCGCCTTTAATAATATCTCTCTCACCCTCAGCAAAGGCGCACACTCAGAAGATGTGATTGACCGGTTGGATGACATACTCAGACCTTATGGCAGCATTGGTGCCATCGCACGTAAAGACCAACTTTCAAACCGTTTTTTAACAGAAGAACTCAAGCAACAAAACACCATTGCAACCGTATTCCCCATCATCTTTTTCAGTGTTGCAGCCTTCTTATTAAATGTAGTCATTAGCCGTCTTATTAGCCTGGAACGCGAACAGATCGCAACCTTGAAGGCCTTTGGTTACAGCAACTTGTCCATAGGTTTACATTATATTAAGCTCGTTTTAATGATTGTGTCGATAGGTATAATCATTGGCATCGGAGCGGGTACTTGGATGGGTATTGGCATGAGTAATATCTATATGCATTTTTATAGTTTGCCTTACATGATTTACACACTCAAACCACAGGTCATTTTTTTTGCAGCGTTCATTAGTGTTTTAGTCGCTATATTAGGCACTCTGTTTGCTGTCTACAAAGCCGCTAAACTCGCACCCGCACAAGGCATGCGTGCCGAACAACCGACCATTTATCATACGACAGTGATTGAGCGACTTGGTCTCCAACGTTTTTTCTCACAACCCTCTCGAATGATTTTACGTAACATTGAACGCCGTCCCTTTAAATCCCTACTGACTACATTGGGCATTAGTATGGCATGTGGCATTATGATGGTGGGCGGATTTCAGGAAGGTGCCATAAATCAAATGATTGATGTGCAATACAATATGAGCCAACGTGAGGATATCATTGCACTCTATGCGGAACCCACTTCTCAAAAATCACTCTATTCATTGCGTAATTTACAGGGTGTAGAGTATGTTGAAGATTTTCGTAATGTGTCAGCTAAATTAAGCTTTGAACATCGTTCTTATCGAACATCAGTCAATGGCATACCCCAAAGCAGCCAGCTCATGCGATTACTCAACACGGATCTTAAGGAAATTGATCTGCCGGAAAAAGGTGTCATTTTAACGGATTACCTGGCTGAGCTATTACACATCAAGCCGGGAGATATGCTCACCATTGAAGTTCTGGAAGGTCAACGTACCACCCTGCAAGTTCCGGTTATCGGCACCGCTAAGCAATATCTAGGTGCTAATGTTTATTTACAGCAAAAAATGCTTAATCGTTTATTAAAGGAAGGCTCTATTATTTCAGGCGCCTTATTAAAAGTTGATGAACGCGATCAATCCCTTGTCTATAACAAGCTGAAAGAGATGCCGAGAATCGCGGGCGTGATAGAGCAACGCTCAGCCATTAAAGGCTTTTACGAAACCATGAATGAATCCATACTATTCTTTACCTTTATCAGCACACTGCTTGGGGGTAGCATTGCTTTTGGGGTGGTTTACAATAGTATGCGAATCGCGCTATCAGAACGTAATAGAGAATTAGCCAGTCTCCGAGTATTGGGCTTTCATCGGAGCGAAATTGCCTATATATTATTAGGTGAACAATTTCTTTTGACGCTGGTGGCAATTCCTTTAGGGTTTTTAATTGGTTATGGCTTGTGTGCCTATTTAGCATCACAATTTGAGTCTGATCTCTACCGAATCCCACTGGTATTAAGCCCTCAGGTTTATGCTTTTGCCGCCTTGGTCGTCATTGCTTCCTCACTGATTTCAGCCATTATGATTTGGCGTAACTTGGCACATCTTGATATGGTTGCCGCCCTTAAAGCGAAGGAATAAATTCATGTTTGTTCAATTACGAAATCATCCAGGAGTAATCGTTAGTGGTCTGCTGATAAGTGCATTATTGGTGTGGGGATTTTGGCCTCAGCCCATTCTAGTTGAGACGGCAACAGCGAAACACGCTCCTCTGACCATAACGATTGAAGAGGAAGGCCGCACCCGAATTATTGATCACTACACAATTGCCGCACCGGTGAATGGAATTACCTGCCTGCAACATCTTAAGGTTGGAGATACCGTTGAGCAAGGACAAACATTATTAAGTATTACCCCGCTTGCTTCTCAAGTACTTGATCCACGTAGTCGTGCCTTAGCACAAACGCAGGTCTTTGTCGCCGAGTCTGCATTACAAGTAGCAATAGAACAAGCACGAGCTACTGCTGTGTCGGCACAGCTTGCTAATAAGGAGCTCAACCGCTATCAACCCTTATTAGAAAAAGGTTTAATTTCTCAAGGTGTTTTCGATACAGCACAAACTCAAGCACAACGGTTATCAGCCACCAAGCGCTCTACTGATTTCGCTGTAGAAGTTGCCCGCCATGAGTTAGAATCAGCCAAAACGACCGTAGAGTATTCAGACACACCGGCTGCTGATCAACCCGTAGAACGTGTCGCAGTACGCTCCCCCATCAACGGTCAAATACTCAAAGTAGCACGCAGTTGTGAAGGTCCTGTAAGTACCGGTGAAGCCTTGTTAGAGGTCGGTGACCCAAGATCCTTAGAAATTGAGGTCGATGTCTTGTCCGCTGATGCCGTCAAAATCAAACGGGGCATGAAAGTCTTTTTTAACCGTTGGGGAGGATCACACGCACTAGAAGGTCGAGTGCGAGTGATAGAACCGGTCGGTTTCACTAAAACTTCTGCATTGGGTGTGGAGGAGCAACGTGTGCTGATTATCTCTGACTTCACCTCGCCCGCCGAGCAATGGCAACGCTTAGGAGATGGCTATCGAGTTGAGGCAAGCTTTGTTCTATGGCATGAAGAAGATGTGCTGCAAGTGCCTGCCAGCAGTCTATTTAGATACAATAATGGCTGGGCGCTTTTTGTGATTGAAGGTGATCATGCAAAACGTCGCAAAGTCACTATTGGACAGCGTAACGGTCTCCAAGCCCAAATTATTCAGGGCATTAGCGCAGGTGAATTGATTGTCAATCATCCAAGCGAAGCGGTGGAAGACAACATATCTATTGAACAGCGTGTCGAATAAGCTTTAAACAAGCAGTGGATTATAGACTGTACATTAAACCGTATGACCCACCAGGCCTGGTGAATCTCTTAAACGGCATAGACTTTATTGCCGACATAAAAAAACCGGGATAAACCCGGCTTTCTTATGTCATAACGATAGAGCTTTTAAACAAGCTTTATCATAATAACAATTACATCGCTCGAAAGGCTTTGAACTTAGCAATTAATGCTTCAGGACGTTTTTTCTTAGTCTCCTTAGTCAAAGCATAAACCACGGTTTCACCCTTAGGGCCTGCGCCAATATCCGTTAGTCGGAATGGAACTTCACCATGAGCCATAAACATCTGGAACAACTTCCAATCATCGAAGACATTAATGCGACCATCAGCAATAATTTCGCCATAAAAATCATTAGCAGGCGCTAAACGACCTTCCATCATTTCGATCGAAGGAATCCCCGTTAGCTTTTTCTTATCCGCCTTCGTCAAACCGTACATAAGCGTTTCCCCTTTAGGACCCGCACCAATGAACGTTTTACGGAAAGACGTCTCACCAAGCTGAAGGAAATCTTTATAAAGGTCAGCATCATAAAAAATATTCATTCGGCCTTCTTCATAAACCACAAATAAATCTTCGTTATTCAAACTTGATGCAGCAGCAGTTTTTTCGACCACTTTTGCATCACCTTGAGTTGAGTTACTCTCTGGTACAGAAGAACAACCGGTCATCATGCCAGCAACGGATAAAGCGACTAATAATTTTTTCATTTTTCTTACCTTTTAAATCACATTAAATAAAGACCAACGTAGTTTAAAAGATGTTGATAACAAAGAGATGACGGCTTTATGACAAACAAATGAAATGAGTTATAACGTCATTATTAACCCGTTGTCATTTTTAGAATCTCAGCAATGTTAATTTTTTCTTGGTAGCAGCTGAATTTAGCCTCTTTGGTTTTAATCGCCAAAATAGACATTCTATCCGCTAATTCATTGCCCTCCACTCCCACGTGACCATTGACATGCAACACCTGCACCCTATCTTTTAACAGCTGATGCAAAGCAAACATCTCTTTAATCAACTCTAAATTTTTGATTTCACCGCCAGCTTTTTTCCAGCCTTTTTTCTGCCAGTTAATCGCCCACTGTGTCACACACTGAATAGAATACTTTGAGTCACAAAAAATGGCGACTGACTTATCATTATTGCTCTCAATTTGAGCCAACATGAGAGCTTGATGTAAAGCGTTTAACTCTGCTGTATTATTAGTGCCCATTGGGTTATACAATCCATACCAAAGTTCCGCTATCATTTCATTACGATACACCGCCATCCCCGAACCAGCTTTACCTGGATTTGGATCGCAGCCACCATCGGTATAAATCTTAACGTCGATTGGCATGGTGGCGATTTCAGCCGCCGTATAGGTTTTGACAGTAGCTGCTTTTGAGGGGGCTTTCTTTTTGACCGGCGTTGTTTTGGAAGCCGTGGATGTTGAACGGGATTGCGTATGCACGCCAACATAAGCCTGTTCAGCTTCTGCTAAGGTTGGAAATGACTTATACTTTGCACCCGCAAATTTATCAACCTGACTTTTACAGCTATTCCAGTCAGTGTAAATACCCGGCACTTTACCTTGCCAAACCACATAAAACTTTTTAGCCATTAATGCTCACCTTTAATACTTTTAGTTGGATATATTTGGATATATTTAGGGGCTTTTCTTTAACTTAAAAGCACTGCCATAGAATCTAAAGAAAATAGTAAACGATATGATACACGCGCCCATGATTGCTTTAAAGCTTGTTTCAATTTGTTTGGCAAATCACTCCTCTCGTTCAAGCTTTTTTAGCTAAAGCAGAGCGCCAAATAATCCTATATATTTTTACTAAATTCCACTGATTAAGTGTGTAACAAATACCTTATAAGTTCCAAAATAGGTTTCAGTTGATTTTTAAAGTTACCAAGCTTGACCATCACTTATGCTATTATTTTAAAACGTCACTACATGAACTTATTGTTTACCAATCAAATGTTTAAATTATTCAGTGTTTTTATTCTATTTTTCACACTCTTATCGCCAGCATGCGCTGCTTTGCCGACCGTGGACATTACACAACCCAATCATCAAATCGGTCATGCCATCTCATTCTACGAAGATGTCAACCACCACGTCGAATTCTCCCATATAACCGAATTGCCAATAGACAACTTCAAGCCGCTGAAACAGGATGTTAGCGCACACTTATTTACCAACTCAACCTTTTATTATAAGTTTGATGTCACCAACCCTCAAATTCAATCCTTAAGTCGACTGCTGGTCTTTGAAACCCCTTGGTTGGATGACATTAAAATTAAAGTAATTTCGCCAAACTCAACAATACAGCAATACTCGACAGGAAACATTTATCCTTTTAGCCAAAGGGCTGTGGCCCACCCTTACCCAAATATAGAACATCTTTTTGAACCCGGTATTTCGACGGTTTATGTTCAAGTGAAGACCCGTGATCCGTTTATCGTACCAATCTCGATTATCGACCGTGAAACCCTGTTCAAAGATCAAGTTTTACACGTTAGTGTAACTGCATTTATGTACGGTATTATTATTGCGATGCTTCTATATCATTTGATTCTTTTTGTCAGTATTAAGTTACGCTACTATGCTTTTTACGCACTCTATTTAGCCACTTTTTTAATGGCGAACGTCAGTTATCATGGTTATACCTTTCAATTTCTTTTGGGTGATTACCCCACCATTCAAAATTGGCTACAATCGACAACCATCTTTTTATTTTCAATTTCCGGATTACTGTTTGCCAAATCCTTTCTAAACCTAAAAAAATATCTACCTTCGGCTCAAAAAAGCATGAATGCTTTTATTTTAATATTTATAGGCACAATGCTTTTTTCTGCTCTATTTGGATATCATATACACATCATACTCGCCATCACTATGGCAATTTTATTTAGCATTTATGTCTTTTCTATTGCGCTGTTATCACTTTTAAATGGGAATCAATCTGCACTTTTCTTTTTACTTGGAACCACTGCTGGGCTGATTGGTACCTCCATAACAGCACTCACTGTCATGGCACTAGTTCCTTACACTCGCATTGGCTATCAAGCGATAGAAATTGGCATGGTCGTTGATTCAATCTTACTATCATTTGCCTTAGTCAATCGGGTAAAAATCAATGAAAAAGATAAGCAAATTGCTGAGTTCTTTGCCAAAACCGATGCGCTAACGAATTTGCCCAACCGTAGAGCTTATAACGACATTTGCCACCAAGAACAGAGTCTCACCAATAAGATTCACCACACACAACTGTCCGCTTTGATGATTGATATCGACTTTTTTAAATTGGTAAACGATACTTATGGACATGAAACGGGAGACATCGTTTTGCAAAGAATCGCGAGGTTACTGCAAAACTCAATTAAAACCAGCGACTATATTTTTCGTCTTGGCGGAGAAGAGTTTCTTATTCTTCTTCCCGACACTCAGGTTAACCAAACAAAAGAGATTGCAGAGCGAATAAGGTCAACGGTTGAAAATATGGAAATTTTAGACAAAACTCAACCGATCAAAATCACTGTTAGCATTGGTGTTTCTATCCATATAACACCGGATAAGTGTATTATCGAAGCTGTGCGCACAGCCGATTCACTTCTTTACAGAGCGAAACAATCTGGTAGAAACCAAGTCATGGTCGCTACTTTTAACCCCCTCGTTTCAAACGGATTAAGCCTTCAAAATGCCGACCAAGCCCTCCGACATGATTAATCAATACAGCACTCATCTTGTTTTCGCCGATCGCGAAATGACACCGAATCTAGGACCTATATTAGATGAACGGTTGATTGTTAAGAATGTTTTGATTGCCTATACACCCAACCTCATTGAAAATGCCAAGCGACTCAAAACGATCTACAATGCACATAACATCAAGGCCGAGCTGCGGCCAATAGAACCTGCTTTTGAGATCAGCGACATCGTCAGTGACCTCAAAAATCTGGTAAAAGAGATACCCTACGAACAGCTCGCCTTTAATATCAGCTGTGCCAGCAAAATGTATACGCTCAGTGTCTTCAAGGCCTTTGAAAACACCCCTGTTGGGCTCTATTATCTGTTGCCGAACGACCAATTCAAATGGATTCAACCCAATGGTCTGGCTGAGTTTAATATTGCTGACAACCTTCAGCTTGAAGAGTTTTTGCATGCACATGGAATAGAACAAATGGATGCCGTTAAATTAACACCCAGCCAAGCAAGCTTTGCCAATGGTTTGGTGAATGCCATTCAAAAAATCATTCTGCAACAACATGCACTGACGACTTATCAGTTTTTTTCAACGCACTTTGCGCGAGGTAAATCGTTTAAATTGATCTTACACAATGAGCACTATTATTTAAATGAAATCAATTCTCACACACGAATCAACGCCGATTTATTAGTGGGCTTTCTGCGTAAACTGCATAATCAAAACATACTCTGCTTAAACATGAACGACAATGAAATCAGTCCTAGAGCTGAACACGATGGATGGAGGCGCACCTTTTTTGAAGGCGGTTGGTTAGAGTACTATACCTATCGTGCGATATTAGAACTCAAAGCAGAAATTCCTAAGCTGAAAGACGTCGCGTTTGGCGTCAAGCTACAGCGTGAAAACGCCCATGATGAAGCTGATGTGTTGTTTATTGCCAACAATCAACTGTTTATTGTGGAATGTAAAACCGGGGCGAACGTGAATGTAAACTTACATTTACAAAGACTAGACAGTTTAAAAAATCGACTTGGAGGCGTAACCGCGCATGGGCTTTTGGTGACGACTGAAGACATTGGTGCCAACCTCAATAAAGCCAATCTGCTGAATGTTGGTGTGATTGATGGTAAGCAGTTAATGGATTTAAAAACGCATCTCAAACACTGGATTCTGAATGAAATCAGTCATACTTGGCAACGCAAAGAATAAACTTAATGAGAGACTGTTTCCATCGTGGGATCGACAATTTTGTAATGATCAGGCCTGATGTCAACACTGATATCATCTCGTACACGGTCAAACTGTATCACCACACTTTTAGTCTTTCTATCAACCCCTACTTTGGCTTTGATACGCTTATATTTTTGACCCTGTTTATCCCAAACAAACACCTGATAGGGTATTAACGCTTTCAACAAGCGGGTTTTAATAAGCACTGTTTTGTCCGTATAGAGCAATTTTTGAGCGCCAAAAGGCCTCGCTAATGGCTCTCCTACAAATAACCCCTCTCCCGGTTGTTCAACCGATTTCCAATAAGACTCTAATAAGGTTTCCCCAGCCAAATAATGAGGCAATATGTAAATCGGATTTGGAAATTTGGCGGAGAAATTACAAGGCTCAATCACCGTTCCATAACTGCCCGTTGCACCCGCCTCCAACCAGCGAAACGCTTTCATTTGCCCTTCAACGCCTAAACCCGCACCTCCTACTGACGTTAAGTGGTCAGCGATCGCGCCAGGGAGGTAGGTATTATCATTAAGGAATGGAATATCAACCCCGCCCGTCTGATACAGCATGATGTCTTTTATGCCTTGCAAATAATCCGGCTCATCCTTTTGAGAACGATCCATATATTTTACCCGTAACTCATCGTTATAGTTCCAGTGATCAGCCAATGCTTTAAAAGCACTGGCGCGAGTACTACGCGCTTGATCAGAGGTCCGCACTAAATATGCACTGCCTACTGGCATTTTTCCATCAGAGGCCACGCCTCGATCAATCAAGTGCTTTATGTCTTCAAAATTACGCCCCGTTAACAGCATACTAGGTCGCATGCCCAAGTCTTGCCATGGCTGTGTGCTGAAACTATTAAAATATGAGCTCTTCGCCGTCGGTTGACAGCCTTTCCCAGAGGGCTGAGTATATTTAGAATCAAATCCAAAGCTAAAGGCACTGGTCACTGACATACTCTCTACTCGGTAAGGTTTTTGCCACGTCAGCAACAAGCCTTGAATATCATCTGGCATCTCCTGTAGAAGCGTCCTGTACACGGTTTTGAATTGAGTTGAGTCCATTGAGTCAGTGTCCGGAAGATCCACTATATAAAGATGCTCAATGGGAATATGTCGTTGCTGTTGATAGTATTCAGCCGTTTGTTCGGACAGTAAATCACCCCGCTTCACAATGACCGCTAAATTTTGGCTGTTTATACCGTAGCTAGGCAGTTCAATTTGGGGATTTTGAGCATTCGCCAGAGGTAACCAACTGCTCCCTAATAGGAACAAAAACAGACTTAGAATTTTTCGTCTCTGCACTTTCTCTCCCCATGGATCTTATGCATCTATTTAAGTTGATTAAACATATCATAATAAATTCAAAACGATGACTTAAAATGCACACAAAATAGACATAAATGAGTACATTTCTGATTATTTTATAAACCGACCAGGCCTGGTGAATTCTTTTTTAAATAGAGGGACACCCATAGTAATAAGCCTAATCTATTCCCTTAAAAGGCCGTGTGCTTATTTTGGTATAATTCGCTCTTGCCCAAAACTTAGTGCTTTATCGATACTCTATGCAACCTCAAGCTGATCCATTTATCGTACCCGTTTGCCATGAAGAGATTGAAATTCTCTATCAGGACGAATACCTGCTGTTGATTAATAAGCCCACCCGACTGTTAAGCCTGTCGAGTAAACCACCACACAATCAAGACTCGGTTCATTCACGTTTAGCTAAGGCATTTCCGACGCCTACACTGGTTCATCGTCTGGATTTTGGAACGTCTGGCATTATGATTGTGGCTTTAAATAAAGCCATTAATGCCGCGATTGGCACTCAATTTCAAGAGCGTACCGTGACTAAAAGCTATACGGCAATTTTGCATGGCCACTTACACAAAGACTCTGGCAGCATGGATTTTCCAATTGGTAAAGGTACGTTCCCACAACAGAAAGTCTGTTACGAAACGGGGAAAAAAGCTTTAACACATTATCAAGTGATGGAGCGGTATGAAGATAAAGAGAAACGAATTACTCGAGTAGAGTTCAAACCCGTCACTGGGCGAACCCATCAGTTACGAGTGCATAGCGAAGCGTTCGGCCACCCTATTTTGGGCTGCGACCTGTATGCTTCTGATGAGGCATTTTTTATGGCTAACCGCCTAATGTTACACGCCACCACAATTGAATTTGACCATCCTATTACGGGTAAACGAATCAGTGGTGTATGCTCTTGTCCTTTTTAAAAAAGAAATGTACTTGCAGACAAAGAGTTAAAACCAATCCATTTTGACTCGAACGCATGGTACTGAGACACAGAGAACGGTTAGATGAGCCACTATTGAACAGGTTCTATCGAAGAAGTACTGATGCTGCTAGCTTGTCGAGAGGTCGTCTATTGAGAAGTATTCAGATGGTTAGAGGCAGAGAATGGAGAAAGGGGCTAATCATCATGGCTAATCCATTAGATTTCGAATGAATCAGCCGTTTGTCGAGATGTTCCCCTTCAGTCGAGCAGTGCACTCGACAGAGAAAATAGGATCACAAAATCTTATTAATAGACAACTCTCACTTGTAGGGCGATACGGTTATCAACAGCATCTAGTACTTTATGAACAGGTGCCGTCGAAGGGGCCGTTGGTGCCTTAACATCACGAATTTCATAGTTAGCCATCAAGGTTGTTTTCTTATTAAAGAAGTATTGAACGCCTA
>Ga0307486_1003186_pt1 | contig 10814 bp, 9 predicted proteins | sample CBIW02metaG_FD_203663 | JGI IMG/M metagenome (GOLD analysis project Ga0307486, IMG submission 203663) | Sea-ice brine microbial communities from Beaufort Sea near Barrow, Alaska, United States - CBIW 0.2 | ecosystem: Environmental > Aquatic > Marine > Coastal | place: USA: Alaska | collected... | reverse complement strand
AAAGCGCTAAATTATAAAAATGAAGCGTTCCAAAGGAAAAATATTGTTTGCCCCGAAACGTAAAATTAATTAATTAATAGACTGAATTACAGTGGATTAACTTTTAAAAACTGCAAGTTGGGTTAAGGGATTTGTGCCCCAGCATTTTTGATACGGTTTCAATAGGAACTCCATTGGCCAAGGTTATGGTTGTAGCAAAGGTGTGTCGGGCAATATGAAAGGTGAGTGATTTATTGATCTCACATACATCCGCAATCTCTTTCAAATAGGAATTCATCTTTTGGTTGCTTAAAACCGGCAATACATGAGTCCCATTCTGGCATTGAGGATGGTTCTGGTACTTTTCGATTAACTGTAATGCTTTTGGCAATAAGGGCAAACGGGTAGGAGAATCTGTTTTTTGCCTCTGAGTATATATCCATTGCTCTCCGTCAATACCTGTTGCTATTTGATTTTTTCTAAGGTTTTTCACATCAATGTAGGCAAGTCCGGTATAGCAACTGAATAGAAAAATATCCCTGACATGGTTTAGCCGTTCAGTTGCGAATTGTTTTTCAGATATCCTTTGGATTTCAATCCATGATAGAAAGTCCCGATTGACCTCCTTTTTGACCATCTTAAACTGAACAAACGGATTTCTGATCAACCATCCGTTTTTTATGCAGAGCAGTACAATCTTTTTAAAATTGGAAAGGTATTTCACTGTGGTATTGTGACTGCAGTTCTGTACCGACCTTAGCCAAAAGGAATACCCTGAAATAAATTCATAATCCAGAAGTTGGATGTCCATGTCATCTGATCCATATTTCCATTGGATAAATGAGCGGGTATGGTCTAGTGAGGTTTTGTATCGCTGCAAGGTTCCAGGAGCAAATTCTTTTCCCAGCAACGCTTCCACCTGTTCATTGTGCTCCTTGAAAATCTCCAGTATCATTTTTTTCTTCTCACCGATTCCAAGAAGGACATTCTTCAAAGCTTCTGAGGTGACTTCTCTGTCTGATTCAATCAGTTGCTTTTTGGCCTGCAGTGCTTTATAGGAAAGTGTATCCAAGAATGCGTTTAATGTTTTGCAGTCCTCTTTGTTTCCTTCGGCTCTTCCGGCTGAAGCATTCCATCTTGAAGGGTTCCAAATTCTCTTGGTGGAAATTTCTTTAGAAATCCCATCGACGGTAATTCTGAGGTATACATACCTCTCTTTTTTTGTGGATTTTTTGGACTGTTTCAAAAAGAAGAGCAATCCGAAGCTTTTTTCTAACATGATTTAATGAGTTAGGTTAAATAAAATTCGGAATACAAGCTCTAAATCACAAGATGTTCAGTTATTGAACATGTTGATAATCAAAATAATATAACCTTTTCAGTGCGTCTTTTTTTTTCGGGTAGAGGACTACACGAATGACGCACTGGAATTACAGGCAATTGTGAAAATTTTATGGGTTTTTGACCACAAAAAAAGCCTGTAAAGAAAATCTTTACAGGCTTTTTTTGAATCTGATGAGTTTAATAAAGTGAAAAACCGATTTGTAATCTACTGATAATCAGTGTTTTTCAATTTAAATACTTCTTGAATTGATTTTTATACTTTTTTTTCAAGAAGATTGCTGACTTTATCAGCAAGGTACTCAGCAGAGGAAGAGGGATTCGAACCCCCGGTACCTCTCGGTACAACGGTTTTCAAGACCGCCGCATTCGACCGCTCTGCCATTCCTCTAGGTCGTAAATCAAGATATGTTCCTGATTAGATTTGCAAAGGTATTATAAAAGATAAATTTTGCAATATCACTCTTGACATTTTATCCTAAACCCTTGATTTCCTTGCCCATTAATTTTTAAATCTTTTATAATTATTTTATTCCCCACCCTTTATTGAAGCTATCCACAGATCTACTTCCTCTTCCAACAGGTTTAAGGGAAGCGCGCCCTGACTTAAAATCACATCATGAAAGCTCTTAATATCAAACTTGACACCCAGTTCTTTTTCAGCTCTTCCTCTTAGCTCCATGATCTTTAGCATCCCGATTTTGTATCCCGTTGCCTGACCCGGCATCACCATATATCGGCGAACTTCCGACTGGATGGCTCCAGCTGAAATGGATGAATTTTCCTTAAAATAATCTATCGCCTGTTGCTCTGTCCAGCCCTTGGAATGCAAACCGGTATCCGTCACCAATCTTATCGCCCTCCATATCTCATTGACTAAGCGTCCAAAATCATAATAGGGATTCTTATATCCTCCCATCTCTTTGGCCAACAATTCAGAATACAATGCCCAGCCTTCCACATAGGCATTAAAGAAAAGCTGAGTTCTGAACTTTGGGATGTCTTGAAGTTCCTGCTGAATTGAAATCTGCATGTGATGCCCTGGAATTCCCTCATGATATGCAACGCCCTCCATGGTGGTCTTCGGCATAGCGTTCATATCTGAAAGATGAACATAGTAAGTGCCAGGTCGGCTGCCGTCTGGTGTGCCCTGAGCGTAATGCTGTGGTGCACCATCCTGCTCACGAAATGCTTCTACCCGCTTTACAACTAGTTTAGTCTTGGGAAGTATGCCGAAATAATCCGGAGTCTTTTGCTCCATCGTATCAAGATAGGCAGTTGATTGGTTTAGGTATTCTTGTCGTCCCGCGTCAGTATTAGGGAAATAGAACTGAGGATCCGAATTGACAAACTTGAAAAAAGCTTTCAAATCACCCTCAAATCCTACCTGATCTTTGATCGCAACCATTTCTTTTTTTATTCGGTCAACTTCTTTTAATCCGATCTGATGAATTTCGTCCTCCGATAAATCTGTGGTTGTAGCGTCTTTAAGCCTGAATGCGTAATATTGATCTCCACCTTTATGACGGCTAAGTCCTGTAGGCGTTTCTTCAAGATTGGGAAGTTCTGCCTTCAAATAAATTACTAGATTAGCATACTCTGGTTGAAAGGAATTGACCAATGACTCTTTGGCCTCTCCTTTTAATGTTTCTGCTTCTTCACTACTGATCTTTTCGTCTTTCTCCAGCTGATCAATTTTGGACAGTGCATCATTCCACATCGGAGAATTTTTTCCAGATTGATCAAAAGGTTCACCTTCAATCAAAGCTTCAGATTGTTTGATTACATATTCATAAGCAAATTTTGGGGGTTGATAACCATTTGCTGACTGTGCTTTTGCCCGCGTTAGGAGTTGATTCATGGCTCTTCCAAGTTCAGCATAACGCTTAATCAAATCCTTCATATCAGACAATGAATCTACCTTGTGAAAGTTGATCAATAAGTTAGGAAGGGAAGTATGCAAACCGGTCATTTGGTTAAACAAGTAGCCTGAATTTCTGAATTCGAATTCAGATTTGGCTTGAGATAATTGATATTCCCAAAGCTTCCAAGATAATTGCGCTTCATGATCTATCTCGTCCATTGAAAACTTCTCCTTCATTTCAGCCACACTGTTTTCCATCCAGTCCAACTTCATTTTTTCTCCTTCCTCGCTCATGTTATCAATCTCAGAATAATGCTCTTTCCTGCCCAGTGTGGTAAGTTGAAGTGGGCTCAGTTGTAGTAATTCCTCATACTGTGTATCAAACCACTGATTGATGTCTGCGGTGGAATCTTTAGCTTCTTGCGGCTCCGTGCAACTACTAAATAGTGCAATGCCAAAAATGAGGAGAGTAAGTTGGATTGTCGGACTTATTTTCATGGAGATTAGGGATAAATTTATAACCAAGGTAAGTAAAAATAAAAATTTTAACTTCATAAATCGTTGAAGCAGTGGTGCTCGTGATTGATGAGTATGAAACAAAGTATTCTATTGGGATCTTTAGCAATAGCCTAATAATCCGCTTCTGCACGCTCTAAATGTTCCTGACGTTTCTTATTTTCTTCTACCAGATCCAAACTTACATTCACCTCAAAACATACGATCATAATAATTGAAGTGATCAATAGCCATAGCATCAAGGCGATGAGCGTTCCGATAGATCCGTAGAGTTTATTGTAGCTCGCAAAATTGTTGAGATAGAATGAGAAGCCATAAAAAGCTATAGTAATAAGCAGACCCGCCAATTTTGCACTGATTGAGAAAAACTTCCACTTGTCATGGACCGCGGGCGCAAACCTAAAAATGAAGGCTGAAGTGATGAAAAACATAAACAACAGGATGAGGAACTTCAGACTGGAAAATAAGAAAATCATAAATCCTGAATTGAATACCTGCATCTCATCTAACCTTCGAATCACGATACTCCCGATAATCATTACAATACTGGCTGCAAACACCGTAAATGCCAACACGATCACAATACTAAACGCAATTCCTCTACTAAGTAAAAAACTCCGGTTTTCCTTAGTCTGATAGACTGAATTAAACGTGTTCATCATCGAGATGACTCCCTGTGTAGAGGCGAATAGGGCAAAGAAAAACCCAAGAGACAACATACTCTGCCTTGGTTTGGATACAATATCCATTATAGTGTTTTCCGACTGGCTGAATACGCCTTCAGGAAGAATCTCCTGAATGAATTTGAGGATATTTTGTGTGGTGATATAGGGAAAAAAATCTTGTAAGTAGGGGATAAGATTAAGTAGAAATAGAATTAGTGGGAAAAGTGCAATAGTAAAGCTAAACGCCATTGATCCCGCGCGCTCTATGATTTCGTCCTTTTGAAGCTGAATCAAAAAGATTCTTCCAACGTCAAAAAGATTCTTTTCTGGATCTCCCAGGTGAACCTTTCTTAGTTTTCTGGCTTGCCAAAGTAACTTGACTTCTAATCGGAGGAGTTTTGTTTTTAGCACTTATTGCAATTTCTTAAAAATACGGTTTCAATAAAGCTAATAAATTATGTGGAGGTCTTGTAGGACGATGACTCTCTTTTTTGAGAAAAGTGAGCGTGGTCCATCCTTGGGTGATTAATTCATCTATTTCGTTATATACCTGATATTCAAAACGAATTCGTACTCCAGGCATTTCTGGAATGGTCGTTTTAATCGTCAGAAGCTCGTCATACTTCCCCGGCTTATGATAGTTAAAATGACTCTCCAACACTGGCATTATCACACCTTCATCCTCCATTTCTTTATAGGAAAATCCTATGCTTCGCATCGCTTCGACTCTCGCCACTTCAAAATACATAGCATAATTGCCGTAATAAACATAGCTCATTTGATCGGTTTCAGCGTAGCGTACTCTGAGTTGGGTTTCGGCGAAATACATGGTTAGTAAATTTTTGCTGAATTCAATGCCGCTTGGTATCGTCTCGCATTTGCATTGTGCTGAGCAAGATTGGTAGCAAAGGAATGATATCCAGAAAAATCTTCTTTTGCACAGAAGTATAAATAATTATTATCCTCTGCATTGAGCACGGCATCTAAAGAATTGATGTCCGGAAGATTGATCGGTCCAGGAGGAAGTCCGGTAAACTTATAGGTATTATAAGGGCTGTCGGTTTCTTTGTGAATATTCAATACCCGCTTCAGTTCAAAATCTCCCAAAGCGAAGACAAGAGTAGGATCTGCCTGCAAAGGCATGTTTAGTTTCAGTCTATTGAGATACACCCCAGCGATTTTTGATCGTTCATCCGACTGTTGACTTTCTGCCTGCACGATACTTGCCAAAGTGCTCACCTGAGTAGGAGTCAAATCCATTTCACTGGCTTTTTGTTTTCTCTCTGCCGTCCAAAAGCTTTGATACTCTTTATACATTCTGTCAAAAAGCGCCTCAGGTGTGGTGTCCCACCAGAATTCATAAGTGTTGGGAATAAACATACTCATGATAGTTTCCTCATTGAAGTCAAATTTTCGGATATAAACAGAGTCTTGTAGAAGATGTAAAAACTGATCTTCCGAAATTTCCAGATTAGCTGTAATCTTTTCTGCGAGGTCTTTTTTAAGACGGATGTTGTTGAAGGTCACCCTTACCGGATTTTGCTTTCCTCCACGAAGCATCCGTATCAATTGCAGATTGGTCATCTTCGGCTGGACGATATAAAGCCCGGGTTTGACGTTTTCTTGATAATCCATCAACTTCGAGACGAACGCAAAGCTCACCATGTCATTGATTACTCTGTTGTCATATAAATTTTTTGCTACAGTCTGGTAATCCGAGTTGCTGGGGATTTTCAGGGTATAGGCTACATCTGATTCCACTAGTGTATTGGGGCTAAAGAAAACCTGATAGAAGTAGAAACTTAATGAAATTGACATCACCGAAAACGCGATGATGAATACGAGGGCAATTTTTCTTTTTTTGTCGCTTAGCATATTGGTGCCAAAAATAGGTAAAAATCATGGTAGACATTTGCTTAGGAAGAAGTCTAATTTTATCTTTCTTTCTAAAATTTTTGAATATGGAACCAATCACCGTCGTATGTGCAGTGATTTTGTCGGATAATAAAGTGCTTGCAACCCTTCGATCTTCCAACATGTCTCAAGGAGGATTATGGGAATTTCCTGGTGGAAAAATGGAAGAAAATGAAGAAGCTGAAGCCTGCATAATCAGAGAAATTAAAGAAGAGTTAGCGATTGATATCCAGGTACTTTGGCAGTTATCTTCCAGCGAATATGCGTATCCTCAAAGTAGCGCAATTCGCTTGCTTCCATTTGTATGTTTGCAGCGATCAGGAGAACTTAAATTAATCCAACATGATGACTTCAGATTTCTCACAAAAGCTGAATTATTTACTGTCAGTTGGGCATCTGCGGATCTTCCCATTGTAGAGGAACTCTCAAGGGATTGGAACCTGATTCAGGAAAATTCGTTTATTTACAAAGTTTAACCTCATACCGATGGCAGCAGAATTTATACGACTATATGAGGAAAATCCAGATCCTGACCTGATCAGAAAAATCGTAGCCACGTTGCGAGACGGGGGAGTAGTAATATATCCTACCGATACTGTTTATGGAATGGGCTGTGACATCACCAACCTGAGAGCTGTAGAGCGAATATGTAAGATCAAGGGAATTAATCCACGAAAACACAATTTCTCTATTATTTGTGGGGATTTGAGTAATATTTCGACTTTCACAAAAGTCATCAGCAAACCTGTTTTCAAAATGATGAAAAAAGGACTTCCCGGTCCATTTACTTTTATTCTGGAGGCAAGTAGCCACGTTCCCAAGATTCTGCATAGTAAAAAGAAAACGATAGGAATCAGAATCCCCGCACACAATGTCCCAAGGATGTTAGTAGAAACACTCGGACATCCGATTCTCACTACCTCTATCAATGACGAAGATGAAGTGGTAGAATATAGCACTGATCCTGAGTTGATCTTCGAAAAATATCAACTTTTGGTAGACATAGTAATAGATGGGGGATATGGACAAAATGTCGCTTCTACAGTATTGAATTGTGCAGAGGGTGAAGTAGAAATAATTCGTCAAGGTTTAGGGAATTTAGAGGACATAGAGTAGCTATTATGAACAGAATTGCGGTTGACCTTCATTATTTTCCCAATCTTGAGTTTTTTGCAGCTATAGTTAAGGCAGATGAACTGATCTTATTTTCAGAGGACCGATATCAGCGACAGTCCTATTTCAACAGAACCCAAATAAGGCTAGCCAACAAAGTAGAGACACTCAGTGTGCCTATCGTGGGCCGAAGACCCAGGATTCCTTTCAAAGAAATACTGGTTGATAATTCTCAGGATTGGAAGAAAATTCATCTTCGAGGTATTCAAAGTGCCTATGGAAAAGCACCTTTTTACGAGTATTACTTTCCATATTTTGAAAAAATATTTCAAGAAAACCATTCTTCTTTGTGGGATATGAATATTGAGCTCCTGACAATCTGTCTTAAACTACTAGGAATTTCTGTCAAAATTAAATTGGCTGATTTAGAAGAGAATTTGGAGATAAGTAAGGATATAAGAGGTGAATTGAAGCCTTCAAGGCACTTTTTAGAACGAGAGTACTACGAGTCTCAGTCTTATTTTCAGCTTTTTGGCTTAGACTTTGATTCTAACCTCAGCATACTGGATTTATTGTTCTGCGAAGGCACGTCCGCTAAAAGCATAATCTTAAAGTCCGCAAAAAATCGGTGAACATTCTGTTAAATCATTGTGTTTTCGGAACAAAATAGGTAACATACGTACTAGAATTTTAAACATTCAGATAGGTAATAAATGGAAGCAAAATTTTCGAATAGAGTCAAAGAGGTAATTTCTCTAAGTCGCGAAGAAGCACTTCGCCTTGGACACGATTACATCGGCACAGAGCACCTCTTGCTGGGGATGATTCGTGAAGGCGAAGGCGTTGCTGTTTCCATTCTTAAAAAACTGGGAGTGCCAATGGACGAGCTTCGCAACGTAATCGAGCGAGCAGTAAAAGGGTCCGCTAATCATAATGTGAAGAATATGGCAAATATTCCTTTGACCCGACAGTCAGAGAAAGTTCTGAAAATCACATATTTAGAGGCTAAAATATTTAAGAGTCAGTTGATTGGTACAGAGCATCTGCTCCTTTCTATCTTGAGAGATGAAGACAACATAGCAACTCAGATTCTTAATAAATTTGATATCAATTATGATACAGTCAAAGAAATGCTAGACACGTCATCTGATTCAGCTCCTAGAGCTAGAGCAGAAGCCGAAGATGGTGACGACGATGGTTCCAAATTATTTGGTTCCTCAGGAAGTGGCGCAGGATCTTCTAATAAGCCAGGAGCGGAGAAATCCAGAACTCCTGTGTTGGATAATTTTGGTCGTGACTTAACCAAAATGGCTGAAGATGATAAACTGGATCCCATTATTGGTCGTGATAAAGAAATCGAACGGGTAGCTCAAATTCTATCCAGGAGAAAGAAAAATAATCCTATTCTCATCGGTGAACCTGGTGTGGGTAAGACAGCCATCGCTGAAGGACTTGCGTTGAGAATCATACAGAAGAAAGTTTCCAGAGTCCTATTTAACAAACGGGTGGTAACGCTGGATCTTGCCTCTTTGGTAGCCGGCACTAAATACAGAGGTCAATTTGAGGAGAGAATGAAAGCTGTAATGAATGAGCTGGAAAAGTCTCCGAACGTTGTTCTGTTCATTGATGAGCTACACACCATAGTTGGTGCAGGAGGAGCTTCAGGTTCACTGGACGCTTCAAATATGTTTAAACCAGCTTTGTCACGTGGTGAAATCCAGTGTATAGGAGCTACCACCCTGGACGAGTATCGCCAGTACATTGAGAAGGACGGAGCTTTGGCACGTAGATTCCAGATGGTGTTGGTAGATGCTACTACTCCTGAAGAGACGGTTCAGATATTGAACAACATCAAAGATAAATATGAAGATCACCACAATGTCAACTACACCAACGAAGCAATTGAGGCTTGTGTGAAGTTGTCAGACCGGTATATTTCTGATCGCTTCTTACCTGATAAAGCGATTGATATCATGGATGAAGCTGGCGCTAGAGTACACATCAATAACATTCATGTGCCAGAAGAAATCATCAAATTAGAAGCTGAAGTTGAAGACATCAAAACCGAGAAAAACCGTGTGGTCAAATCTCAGAAATATGAAGAAGCGGCTCAGTTGAGAGATAAAGAAAAGAAACTGCTTGAGCAGCTGGAAATTGCCAAAAATAAGTGGGAAGAAGACAGTAAGTCCAAAAGATTTACAGTTGATGAAGAGCATGTCGCTGAAGTGATTGCCATGATGACAGGCATTCCTGCAAAAAGAGTTGCGCAAAATGAAGGAGCAAAACTTCTTAATATGAGCAACGAATTAGCCGGGAAAGTGATCGGTCAGGATGAGGCAATCAGGAAGCTTACCAAGGCTATCCAGCGCACAAGAGTAGGGTTGAAGGATCCAAAGAAACCAATTGGCTCATTTATTTTCTTGGGTCCTACGGGTGTAGGAAAGACTGAGCTTGCAAAAATGCTTGCTACCTATCTATTTGACAAAGATGATTCTTTGATAAGAATAGACATGTCTGAATATATGGAAAAATTCTCCGTATCTAGATTGGTCGGAGCACCTCCAGGCTATGTGGGTTATGAAGAAGGTGGACAATTGACTGAGAAGGTGAGAAGAAAGCCATATTCAGTTGTGCTGCTCGATGAAATTGAAAAAGCCCACCCTGATGTATTCAACATCTTATTACAGGTATTGGACGACGGTATTTTGACGGATGGACTTGGAAGGAAAGTTGACTTTAGAAATACGATCATCATCATGACTTCCAATATAGGAGTTCGAGATTTGAAAGACTTTGGGGCAGGAATTGGCTTTGCCAACAAAGCCAAAAGTGACAACATGGATGATATTGTGAAATCCACGATTCAGTCGGCCTTGAAAAAAGCGTTTAGTCCTGAATTTCTAAATCGTTTGGATGATGTAGTCGTGTTCAACTCACTTACAAGAGATCATATCTATAAGATCATCGATATCAGTCTTGGCAAATTGTTCTCTAGAATAACTGACTTAGGCTACAAGATTGATTTGACTGACAAAGCCAAAGGTTTCTTGGCCGAAAAAGGGTACGATCAACAATATGGAGCAAGACCTCTAAACCGTGCCATCCAAAAATACCTGGAAGATGCAGTGGCAGAGGAAATACTCAAAGGAGATTTATCTGATGGCGATGTCATCACGGCCGATTATTCTGGCGAAGGTGATGAGTTAAGTATTTCGGTAAAGAAAAAGGAAAAAGCTGATTAAAGGTTAGTCAATAAATAAACGGAAAACCTCGGGACGTTGCGCTCGAGGTTTTTTTTATATGACTATTCGCTATGTTGCACGTATGGGTAAATAGCCGCAATAAGTAACCTGTCGAATAATTTTTCTCCAAAATATCTTCTGTTCAGTTTGTACACAAACTCATCGAGATAATTCTGAATA
>Ga0307486_1003185_pt1 | contig 10814 bp, 8 predicted proteins | sample CBIW02metaG_FD_203663 | JGI IMG/M metagenome (GOLD analysis project Ga0307486, IMG submission 203663) | Sea-ice brine microbial communities from Beaufort Sea near Barrow, Alaska, United States - CBIW 0.2 | ecosystem: Environmental > Aquatic > Marine > Coastal | place: USA: Alaska | collected... | reverse complement strand
AGGCTATTCGCCCGCGCCGTGGATTGCGTTAGCCCTCCCCTCAGCGTTGGCGGCGACAGCGAGCCTCGTGCTTCTTCGCACCGGAATGACTGCTGATGGCTCGCTCGCCCGGCAGCCGTTCGTGCTACGTCACCCCGGGGCCGCCTAAGCTCAACCGCTGGACCTGGCGCAGACCCGTGCTGGCTGCAGCACCGGGTGGGGCCGCTGCTAGCTCTTGACTCGCGCGCTTCGGAAGAGGGCAAGCGGCAGGGTGAGTAGTGATATTGCGGCAGCGACGAGCAGCGCTGGCGGGAAGGACAGCCCAGCGGCGAGGCTGCCGATGAGGATGGATCCGACCGCCGTGCCCAGGTCGAATCCAATATTCCAGACGGCGCTGGCTGTTCCGTATTGCTTGCGATCTACCGCGGCGAGCGAGAGCAAAAGCGTGAGGTTTTGTAGCCCACCATAGGCAACGCCGACCAGGGTCATTCCCGTAAGGAACAGCAGGATGCTTGTCGCGTTCGGATCGGTGACGGCGATCGCAATAATGACGAGCCCGATTATCGAGATCACAACTAGTGGCCAGAGGAACGGTGCAGTTCCGTGGCGATCGGCAAGTCCGCCGACAGCCCACCGGGTGACGGCGGCGCTGAGTGTTAGCAGGCCGAGTGCGCCTGCTGTCGCGGCGGCGGATGAACTCATTTGTGGGGCGAAGGTGATGAGCGCACCACCAGCGAGGGTGACACCGCTGAGCAGCATCATGGGGCGAAGAAGCCTGATGAGAAGTATGCGCCATTGAGGGCCGGCGCCAGTCACGATGTGTGTGGCCTCGGTAGGTGCTCGCAGGGCGCGTTCGGCTGCTTGTTCACGCAGAATTCGGGCCAGCCGTGGGGCGGAACTGATGCCAAGAACTGGGAGCATTCCGAGTGCGAAAACGGTCCAGTATCCGATGGATCCTGCCAGCAGCGGGCCAGCGGGAATGAGGATGATCTGGGGAACGGCAATTGCGGCACCGTAGGCCCCGATCGCTGCGCCGTGCTGAGCGCGTGGCACAAGGTTGGCAACAACCGTTGACCCCGTCACAGTGAGGATGCCGAAGCCGAGGCCACGCAGGCCTGAGAGAAGCAGAATCCAGCCAAGGTGGTCGGAGATGAGGAAGAACAGTGAAGGAACGCCGAGAAGCGCCAGTCCGGCGGCAAGTACACGACCGGTTCCCCATCGATTGAGTAGGCGCGGAACGAACGGCTGAGTCATCACCGTCACGAGCAGAAGCAGCCCGTTGACTAGCCCGGATCCTGCTTCATTGGCGCCACCATGAACCGCCCACAGCGGGGCGACGGGCACCAGGGCCGCAAACCCACCAAAGCCAGCAGCGGTCAGCGCAAGCAGCGCGGGCATTCCGGGTGCACGCCAGACCGGCGTTGGGGCTGGTGGGGGATTCTGGCTCACGTTGTTCAACTCTATGTCCCACAGTGCACACTCACTTCGGGCCGGTGCCCGACCGCGAGCTCCTAGTGGGCTAGCCGCGCGGAACCAGCCGCTGCAACTGCGTCACGTGCTTAGGCTCGAGCTCTTCGATGCTGGTGACTTCGAGCAGCTTCATCGTGCGGATGACCTGCTCAGAAAGAATCTCGATCGTGCGGTCAACACCTTCGCGACCGCCGGCCATGAGCCCGTAGAGGTAGGCGCGACCGATGAGCGTGAACTTGGCGCCGAGGGCCATGGAGGCCACGATGTCGGCACCGTTCATGATGCCGGTGTCGACCATTACTTCAACGTCGTTGCCGACTTCACGGACGACGTTCGGGAGGAGGTGGAAGGGGATCGGCGCGCGGTCGAGCTGGCGGCCACCGTGGTTCGAGAGCAGGATGCTGTCAACGCCGAGATCAGCCAACCGTTTCGCGTCTTCGAGATTCTGCACGCCCTTGATCACGATCTTGCCCGGCCACATGGCGCGGATGGCCTTCAGGTCGTCGTAGTTGATCGAGGGATCCATAGCGGAGTCAACCAGTTCTGCCACAGTGCCGCCGGTGGTGGAGAGTGACGCGAACTCGAGTGGGGGCGTGGTGAGGAAGTCGAACCACCACCACGGGCGAGGAATCGCGTTGAGGATCGTGCCAGCAGTCAACTGTGGCGGGATCGAGAATCCGTTGCGCTTGTCCCGCAGGCGGGCGCCGGCGATCGGGGTGTCGACGGTGAACATGAGGGTGTCGTAGCCAGCGGCTGCAGCACGCTCAACAAGTCCGTACGAGATGTCGCGATCGCGCATCACATAGAGCTGGAACCAGTTGCGGCCATCAGGGTTCGCGGCCTTCACATCCTCAATGGATGTCGTGCCCAGTGTCGACAGAGTGAACGGAATTCCTGCTGCCGCTGCTGCACCCGCACCGGCAATCTCGCCCTCGGTCTGCATGAGTCGAGTGAAGCCCGTGGGTGCGATGCCGAAGGGCATTGCGGAGGTGCCGCCCAAGATTTGGGTGGTGGTGTCAACATTCGAGGCGTCGCGCAGGATCGACGGGTGGAACTCGATGTCTTCGAACGCCTGGCGCGCACGGCTGAGCGAAATCTCGCCTTCGGCCGAACCATCCGTGTAGTCGAAGGCAGCCTTGGGGGTGCGGCGCTTCGCGATCGCCTTGAGGTCGTAGATCGTGAGGGCGCTGTCGAGGCGACGCTTCTTGCCGTTGAGTTCTGGTGTCTTGAACTTCATGAGCTTCGCAAGCTCAACGGGGTTCGGGAACTGACGCTTAACCATTAGGTGCCTTTAGTTGGTGCTGTCGAGGTGGGTGAGGAGACGATCGCGCGCCCCCACAATGTGGTCGCGGGTGAGGCGTTTGGCGGTGGCGGCATCCCCGGCGGTAACGGCGTCGAGGATGCCCTGGTGTTGTTCGGCTATCTCCGCCGAGGTGAGCAGTTGAGCCGATTGAACCTGCCCTATGCACAGCTCGATTTCGCCCATCAGCAGTTCGTGCAGGCGAGTGAGACGGGAGCTGGGTTGGCCGGCGACGAGCGCGCGGTGGAATTGGATGTCGTCGTGGGCGAAGTCTTCGGTGGCCGCGAGGGAACGGTGGGCGGCGAGCGCTTTAGCGGGAATCGCCCCGGCCGCGGCGAGGGCGCCCATTGCGGCAGATTCCACTATGGAACGGGTGTCGAACAGGTCGAGAACGTCGTCGTGGCTGAGTTTGGGAATGCGGGCTGCCCTGTGGGCTTCACGACGGAGCAGGCCGGCGGCGACGAGGCGGTCGATGGCAATGCGAGCGGTGGGGCGCGCTACGCCGAAGCGCAGGGCGACAGCAGATTCTGTGATGGCGGAACCTGGGGCGTCCTTGTGAGAAATGATGTCTGCGCGAAGTTTCTGCGCGACAGTTTCGGGAAGAACTGCTGCATTGTCGATCATCACGCACTCCTTCGGCCGTCTTTGGATTGTTAGACAATCTAGCAGACTGTCTTACAAAACAGAACACCGTCTTGTAGCATGGGGTCATAAATTTCGTGGCACAACAAAGGAGTTGGAATGAGTGATCAGCTGGCGTGGGGAATTTTAGGCACCGGATGGATCGCAACCCTGCAAACGAGTGACCTTATCGAGCACGGCTTCACCGTCGCCGCAGTGGGCTCTCGCACGCAGGAATCGGCAAACAAGTTCGCCGCCGAGTACGGCATCCCGACCGCCCACGGCAGCTATGAAGACCTCGTCGCCGACCCCAACGTTGACGCCATCTATGTCGCCACTCCGCACCCGTTTCACGAAGAGCACGCCCTGCTCGTGCTCAACGCCGGCAAGCACGTTCTCGTAGAGAAAGCTTTCACGATGAACGCGGCTCAGGCCGAAAATGTCGTTTCCCGGGCATCCGAACTCAACCTTGTTGTGCTGGAAGCAATGTGGACGCGCTACCTGCCCCACATGGTGCGAATTCGCGAACTCGTGAAGAGCGGCGCGCTCGGCACCATCCGCAGCGTGATGGCGGACCACAACCAGAACATCTCGATGGACCCGCTGCACCGCCTCAACAACCCGCTTCTCGGCGGTGGCGCACTGCTCGACCTCGGCATCTACCCGATTTCATTCGCGTACGACATCCTCGGAGCACCCACGAGCATTGCGGCGGTCGCCACCAAGACGGTCACCGACGTCGACCGCCAGACCTCAATGATCTTGAGCTACGGCGATGAGGCCCAAGCGATGCTCCAGTGCACGCTCGACTTGGCTGGCCCAACCCGCGCCGTCATCGTCGGCACCGATGGCCGCATCGAGATCGACGAGACCTGGTACGCGCCGACCAGCTACACGCGCTTCGACGGCAAGGGCAACGTTGTCGAAGAGTTCGACGGCACTGTTACGGGCCGCGGCATGCAGTTCCAAGCGGCAGAACTTGAACGCCTCGTGGCTGCCGGCGAACTGGCCAACGACATCCTCTCGCCAACAGAGAGCGTGCAGATCATGCACACCCTCGACGAGATCCGCCGCCAGATCGGCCTGACCTACCCGATGCTCGACGAGAGTTAGACCGCTGCGACCTGTCGCGGGCCCAACCTCGCGGCGGGTTCCGCGCTGGTCGACGCGAGCACTTGTCGCGCGAGCTTCCGTCGGCCCGTCGATCCATGTGACGAGGCTATGCGCGCGGCTCGTACCGTGTCAGTGACATGGACCGTGTGATGACGGCTCGCAGTGCTTCAAGGCTGCCCGAAAGCAAGCCCGCAGCCCGTGCCTGAATAAGTACATTGCCGAGCGAGGTCGCCTCAGACGGTCCGGCGATGACGGGGAGTCCACTGCGGTTGGCGGTCAGCTGGCACAGCAGTGCGTTTTGCGATCCACCGCCGACAATATGGAGGACCTTCACGTTCTTTCCCGACAGCTTCGCGGCGTCGTGAACGGCGCGCGCATACGCCTCGGCGAGGCTCTCATTAATGGCGCGGGTGAACTCGGCTGGCGACTGCGGCGCAGGCTGACCGGCTTCGATGCAGCATTGCGCGATGCGAGCAGGCATGTCGCCCGGAGCGAAAAGACGCGCATCGTTGGCGTCGAACATCGATCCACGCGGCAATGCTGCGGCCGCGTCAATGAGGGCCGGCAAATCGATACTGAGGCCTTCGCGCTCCCAAGTTCGAATGCTTTCTGACTGCAACCAGAGCCCGGTGATGTTTTTAAGGAACCGGATGCGGCCATCAACGCCGGTTTCATTGGTGAAGTTGGCGAGGCGTGCAGCTTCGCTCAACACAGGCTGTTCCAGCTCGACGCCAGCGAGCGACCAGGTGCCCGAGGAAATGTACGCAAAGTCTTCGCCGAGAGCCGGGATACCCACGACGGCGGAGGCGGTGTCGTGCGAACCAACGGCAACAACCGGCACCTGCGCACCAATCTCGTCCTGAACACTGGGCAACAATGAACCCAGTGTCTGCCCGGGGTCGACGAGCTGGGCGAACAGACTAGCGTCGAATCCGAGCCGGTTGGCGAGGTCGGTTGACCACTCTTGGGTGTGCACATTCAGCAGCCCCGTTGTCGACGCGTTGGTACGTTCGGCTGCCTCGACTCCCGTAAGCCAATACCCGATGAGATCGGGAATCAGCAGAGCAGTGTCGCCGGGCTGAACGCGCACCGCTAGCCGGTCGGCGGTGAACTGGTAGAGCGTATTGATCGGCATGAACTGCATCCCGCTGACGGAATACAGTTCTTTCTGCGACACGAGTTCATGGGTTACCCCAACAGCAGCGTCGGTGCGCGCGTCGCGGTGCGAATACGGGTTGCCCAGCAGGGCGCCCGCCCGCAAGAGCCCATAATCGAGCCCCCACGAGTCAACACCGATGCTGCGTAGTTCAGGGTTGTCGTTCGCGGCCTTTCGCAGCCCAATCATCAACGAGCGGAACAGCTCGAGTGCATTCCATTGCAAGCCATCAACGGTGCCTTGCCACGTGCGCACCGGGTTGTTCATGAACCGCTCGACAATTTCGAGACGCACAATGTCGTTGTCGATATGACCGACGACAACACGCCCACTGGACGCACCGAGATCGACCGCGGCGACCGATCCTTGGGTCATCGGAGGAACGCGGCCGCTACACCGGAGTCAACAGGGATGTGCATTCCGGTCGTGCGACTGAGCTCGGGGCCGGTGAGCACCCACACAGCATCCGCGACATTTTCAGGAACGACCTCGCGACGCAGAATAGTTCTGTTCGCGTAGAACTGACCCAGATCTTCCTCTTTGACGCCATACGTCTTCGCGCGGTTGGCGCCCCAGCCTGACGCGAAGATTCCTGAACCGCGCACGACACCGTCGGGGTTGATTCCGTTGACGCGAATGCCGTGACCACCGAGCTCGGCAGCCAGCAAACGCACTTGATGCGCTTGATCGGCCTTGGTTGCCGAATACGCGATGTTGTCTGGGCCAGCAAAGATCGAATTCTTCGAGGAGATGTAGACGATGTCGCCGCCCATGCCCTGTTCGATCAGAGTCTTTGCCGCAGCTTTCGCCACCAAGAACGATCCCTTAGACATCACGTCGTGCAGCAGGTCCCATTCCGCCTCCGTGGTCTCCAACAACGAGCGTGCGATCGAGAGGCCAGCGTTGTTGACGACGAGGTCTAGTCCGCCAAACGCGAGAAGGGCGGCATCCACTGCAGCCTGCACGGCGTGGGCTTGGGAGACGTCGGCCGCTACGCCGATAGCGACATCGGTGGAACCGAGCTCTGCCGCAGCCGCCTGAGCCTTTTCGAGGTCTAGGTCGGCGATGACAACGCAGGCGCCATCCGCCGCGAGCCGGGTCGCGATGGCCTTACCAATACCGGAAGCTGCACCCGTGACGAAAGCGATTCGGCCCTGATGGCTCTTGGGCTTCGGCATGCGCTTCAGCTTCGCCTCCTCAAGAGCCCAGTACTCAATCCGGAACTTTTCCGCGTCAGAAATTGGGCTGTACGTGGAGAGAGCCTCGGCACCACGCATGACGTTGATGGCATTGAGGTAAAACTCCCCAGCTACGCGGGCGGTCTGCTTGCTCGCACCGTAGCTGAACATGCCGACACCGGGAATCAGAACGATTGCCGGGTCGGCTCCGCGCATCGCGGGGCTATCCGGGGTGGCGTGCTTCTCGTAGTAACCGGTGTAGTCAACGCGGTACGCCTCGTGCAGCTCTTTGAGGCGCTCGATCGATTCTTCGACGGAGGCGTCGGCAGCCAGATCTAGCAGTAGTGGCTTGACCTTGGTGCGCAGAAAGTGGTCGGGGCAGCTCGTGCCGAGAGCGGCGAGCTTAGGGGCATTTGCGCTGCTAAGAAACTCGAGCACGCGCGGGTCGTCGGTGAAGTGACCAACCATCGGCTTGTCTTGCGAGGCAATGCCTCGGATAGTGGCGGCGAGGGCTGCAGCTTTGGTGCGGCGTTCTTCCGCCGGGAGCGCAGCGTTTATGGCGACTTGAGCGCCGAACGGGTTCGTTGAGCCTTCCGCGTCGATGTAGGCCTGCGCGGTGTCGATCATCCAGCGGCTGTTCTTTTCGCACTCCGCCGAGGTGTCTCCCCAGGCAGTAATGCCGTGGCCGCCGAGGATGCACCCGATGGCTTCTGGGTTCTTCTCTTTGATGGCGGCGATGTCGAGCCCGAGTTGGAACCCGGGGCGGCGCCAATCAACCCAAACGACTGTGCCGCCGAAAATCTTCCCGGTCAGCTCTTCGCCGTCTTTGGCGGTTGCGATTGCTATGCCTGCGTCGGGATGCAGGTGGTCTACGTGAATCGCATCGACGAGAGCATGCATGGCGGTGTCGATGGAGGGAGTTGCGCCTCCGGAGCCGTGAAGGCAGTACGCGAACGCATCAACCATTTCGTCTTCGCGGTCAACGCCGGGGTAGACGTTTTTGAGGGCGCGGATGCGGTCGAGGCGCAGAACGGCGAGGCCCGACTCGGATAGCGTGCCGAGGTCGCCACCGGACCCCTTGACCCACAGAAGTTCAACCGGTTCGCCGGTGACGGGGTCAATGTCGGCGCCCTTAGCGGAGGTGTTGCCGCCGGCGTAGTTGGTGATCTTGGGGTCGCTGCCCAAAGCGTTGCTCCGGGCAACAAGGTCGGCCGTGGTCGAGTTCTTCATTGAGCTCCTGACTCTGCGTCTGTGAAGTGGTCTGATCGACGATAATACGCCGCGTGTGAGCAATTGTGAAATATAACAAGCAATAACACACAAAGTCACAAATGCGGCATGGGTCTCTAGCGCAGTTCGACGTAGTCGCGAAACTCGTCAAGCAGGCTGTCGTTGGGGTCAAGTTCGGTGATGAGGACGGTGATCTGAGACAACTCAAGGGCGGCCGCCGTAGCCTCCTGGTTGAGCTTTGACGAGTCGACGCACAGCACGATTTCTTTTGAGACTTTGGCGAAGACCTGTTTCATCTGTGTCTCTGCGAGTGACACCTCAGTAGTGCCGGACTCCGCAACGACCGCGCTGGACGAGGCAAAGAACCGGCTGTACCGCAATGACTGTGCGGTCTGCACAGCCAAGGGCCCCACGAAAGAACCCGTTGATTCTTCTGCCTCGCCGCCAATGAGAATCGGGGTAACGCCGACCGTGCCGTTGATGGTCATGTACGTCGGGTAGGAATTCGTGGCAACGATAAGGCCAGATCTCGGCCCCAGTTTGCTCGCCATGATGCCCACCGTTGTGGATGAGTCAAGAGCGATCGAGCCGAACCGCGGCACGAACACGAGCGCCTTGTCTGCGATGATCTCTTTCGCGCGAGAGCGCACCGAGCGTCGTTCTTCAAACGGGCGAGGGCGAAGTACCGAGATCGCGCCGCCGCGTACTCGCCGCAGCAGTCCCTCAGCTTCGAGGTCGGCTAGATCGCGACGGATGGTCATAGCTGATACTCCGAGCGAATCAGCAGCATCGGTGAGACGGATGACGCTCTCCTGTTCGAGGGCGTCTAGCAATTGCTTGCGTCGATCTTCAGATTCAGCGCTGCCCGTCGTGGCCATGATTGTCCCGTTTCTTTGTGGTACCAATTGAACTAAACCTAACAATATCTTGTTTCTGCCCTTTGTTCGCCTGCTTTCTATTACGTGTTGATATCCAACGTTGACACACAAATTGGGTGGTGCTAGATTCCCTAAACGGGGTTCATTGAACCCATATTTATTGGCAGCGTTGCCGTTTCGGTGGCGCGCAAACTTCAAGGGAGAGCGTCACTGATGACCTCTGAGGCCTACGAAAACGTTGTGACGTCAGCAACGGCATACGATCGTGTACTCGACGCCGGCAACGGCATCGTTCGATTGGCGCCGGCGTGGGTTCCCCGTGCATTCTGCACGCCTGGCAAGCGCATCCGCCTTCACCCCGACGACTACTTTCCCCTCGGCCACGGTCGCGGCGGTATTGACGAACGCTGGCTCTCGTCATCGATTCGTGCCGACAACGGTCCTCTCACCGGCGCCTATGAGGGTCTTAGCCTCGTCGTCGATCCCGATGGCGGACTGCTGCCGTTCGATGAGTTCATCGCTCACCACAAAGACCATCTCATCGGGTCGCGTCTCTGGGAGCGCTTCGGCGCCTGGACGATGTACTCCAAGTTCTACGACAACCTCATGCCATTGCCCTTTCACGTGCACCACTCAGATGAAAAGGCCGCGCTTGTCGACAAGGTAGGTAAGCCTGAGGCTTACTACTACTCGCCTCACATGAACGACAACCTTGGCATGCAGCCGATCTCCTTCTTCGGATTTCAGCCGGGCACCACTCGCGACCAAGTCAAAGAGCGCCTCATGCGTTTTGCTGACGGTGGAGACAACCGCATCACCGACCTGTCGCTCGGATACCGCACACAGCTCGGTACCGGATGGGACATCCCGGCTGGCGTTCTGCACGCACCGGCAAGTATCTGCACCTACGAACCCCAGTCCGCAAGCGACGTGTTTGCCATGTGCGAGTCCTGGAGCAATAACAAGGAAGTGCCAGAAGAGCTGCTCTGGAAGGACGTTCCCGAGGCGCACCACGGCGACTACGAGTTCCTCCTCGACCTTCTCGACTGGGAAAAGAACGTTGACGCCGACTTCGTTTCTCACCGCTTCATGAACCCGTACCCCACAGCTGCATCCGTAGCCGATGGTGGCACCGCATACGTCGAAAACTGGATCGTCTATCGCTCCGACTCTTTCAGCGCGAAGGAGCTCACGGTGCGACCCGGTCACACAGTGACCATCAAGGATCAAGACGCGTACGGCGTTATCTTCGTTCAGGGCGGCGGAACCTTCGGGGCGCACGACGCGCAGGCAGCAACCGTCATTCGTTACGGGCAACTCAGCCAAGATGAGTTCTTCGTCTCTGAGGCTGCGGCCCGGGCCGGGGTCACGATCACCAACCGCAGCTCCACCGATGACATCGTCATGCTCAAGCACTTTGGTCCTGGAAACCAGGAACTCGGCCATGTCGGCTGATGTTTACGGAGTCCCCATTGACGAGGCCATCCTTCGGGTAGGCACGCTCGATCAATTCGCCCGCGTGGATCGCTTCATCGAAGACGATGGTCCCGCTCGGGGCGCTCGTCGATATCGCGTTGTCAACGGGGGAGGGCTCGAATTTGACGTTCATCCCGACCGTGGGCTTGACATCGGTGCGGCGACCGTTAATGGCGTTCCGCTTGCATGGTTGTCGTCGACCGGATTCACGCGCCCCGAGGCACGGGAACCTGACGGCCGCGGATGGCTCCGCACCTTTGGGGGCGGCCTCGTCACCACGTGCGGCCTCGACAGCTTCGGCCCGCCGGCAGATGACGAAGATGGCGTCTCAGGGATGCACGGTCGCATAGGTTCTCTCTCGGCCCGCGTCTCGGAGGTAACTGTTACTCCCGAGCTCATCACGATTGCCGGTG
>Ga0307486_1003184_pt1 | contig 10814 bp, 12 predicted proteins | sample CBIW02metaG_FD_203663 | JGI IMG/M metagenome (GOLD analysis project Ga0307486, IMG submission 203663) | Sea-ice brine microbial communities from Beaufort Sea near Barrow, Alaska, United States - CBIW 0.2 | ecosystem: Environmental > Aquatic > Marine > Coastal | place: USA: Alaska | collected... | reverse complement strand
GGGTATCTCGGTCTGCGGTTACAAAGCGGCTCATCATCAGTATCCCGTCGTGATTAAGGCCGTGCGATTATCTCACAGCGGATTTGTCAGGTTAAGTCCGACAGGCTGCTAGGTGATAGATAACAATAATTATGAGGGAAACCTTATGGAGCACATCGAAAAAACAGGCTCACTTGCAGAGCCAGCGAACGCGAGCTTACTTGAGCGTATGTTCAAAATTGAGGCGCACGGTAGCTCAGTAAAGACTGAGCTTATTGCAGGCCTTACCACGTTCGTGACCATGGCTTACATTATCTTTGTAACCCCGGCGATTATGGCTGATGCCGGCCTTGATCATGGCGCAGCATTTGTGGCGGCTTGTATAGGCGCTGCGCTCGGTTGTTTCCTCATGGGCTTTTACGCCAATTGGCCTGGCGGTGTTCTTTGCCCCATTGGCAGGAATGATACCGACCTATGCAACCGCAACTTCGCGTTTATGTAAAGAGTTATCCGGGCAGTTGGCTGGCCGCGACTGAACGATAGTATTTATTTGAAAAGAACAAAAACGAATGACTATGGGGTTATTGAAAATGTCTCTCGCAGTGGCGGGTGTCGGTATTTTGTTAATATCGATAAACGTCAAGGCGGAGACATTCTTCAGTAACCCCATTGCCCTTCCATATGCCCGCTCCGCCAGATGCTTCCCCGAAAACCAGTCCTTATCTCACAGGCCTGGTTTCAGTTCGCTTAATTCTGCCATTGATAATGTATACATTATTAGATGTTGAGTGTACTCTAAATTAAATACAATAAATGTTTTGGTGCGGCTGTCCGCGCCCTGACAAAGATCAGAATACAGGAGAGCAATATGGGACGCCTGACAACGCACGTGCTGGACACATCCCTTGGTCGGCCTGGAAAAGGGCTGCGCATTGAGCTGTATCGTCTGGAAGGCGATGTCCGAGTGTTTATCAAAGACGTGACAACCAATTCCGATGGCCGTTGTGATGCACCTGTTCTTGAGAATGACGCATTTACCGTGGGGCAGTACGAGCTGGTCTTCCACGCAGGCGATTATTTTCGAAGCCAGGGCGTCGAGATGAGCGATCGGCCATTCCTGGATGTGATCCCCCTGAGATTTGGTGTTGCCGATGCATCCCAGCATTACCATGTGCCTCTTCTGGTTACGCCATACAGCTACTCCACCTATCGAGGCAGCTGAGCCTTACTGACGAGACCTGATGTCTCGTCAAACATAACAAAAGTACAAACGAGAGATCTGCCCCATGGAAGCTTACATTCTGGACTTCGGGAACTTCATGCTGCGCTGGCTGCACATTATTGCGGCTGTCGCGTGGATTGGTGAATCCATCTACTTCGTGATGCTCGATAACAGTTTGCGGCCGCCCAAGGGTGATGCCTGCAAAAAGAAAGGTGTGTTTGGCGAGATGTGGGCGGTACATGGCGGTGGTTTCTATCACAACCAGAAATACGCAACCAGCCCTGAGAATCTGCCGGAGGATCTGCACTGGTCGTTCTGGAAGGCCTACACAACCTGGCTCACGGGTTTTGCCCTATTCACCATTCTTTATATGGTCAACCCGAGCTTTTATCTGGTTAACCCAAACAGCAATTGGGCGTGGGCCGCAGCACTGACGGGTTGGCAGGCGAATATTCTGGCACTGGTGTTCCTGCTGTCGGGCTGGGTGATATACAACGAGTTGTGCAAGCGGATCAGCCCCAATATGGAGCGGGATGGCGTGCTGAGCATTGCCGTTGGGATCATGATGATTGGTTTTGCTTACCTGAGCACACAGTTATTCGCCGGGCGTGCCGCATTCCTGCTGACTGGCGCAGTGATGGCAACGGCCATGAGTGCCAACGTGTTCTTTTGGATCATTCCCGGCCAACGCCGGATCGTAAACGCCATGAAAGCGGGCGAAGCCCCCAATCCGCTTGATGGCAAGCGCGGCAAGCAGCGCTCGGTGCACAACACTTATTTCACGCTTCCGGTTCTATTGCTGATGATCAGCAACCATTACGCGTTCGCCTACACCCACGATCTGGCATGGATAATCATGACCATCCTGATTTTTGCGGGTGCTGTCATTCGTCAGTTTTTCGTGCTGATGCATCAGGGCAACAAGCAGCCCGGTTATCTGGTGGTCGGAGCTGCGCTGATCCTTTTGGCCTTCTGGGTAGCGGCGCCGGAGACCAAGCCGGCGGCAGAAACCGGGGCTTTAGCCGGGGCTGAGACCGACTTGGCGCAGGTACAGGCGATTGTTAATCAACATTGTGTCGCCTGCCACGCGGCGAAGCCGAAATTCCCTGGTTTTGCGGCGCCGCCAGCCGGTGTCATGCTCGATACAGAAGCCGGTATTACGAATCTGGGAGCAAAAATCCGGGAAGTGGTTGCGAGTCATTACATGCCTTTGGGCAATGTGACCGGCATGACCGAAGAAGAGCGCCAGCTGATTGCAGACTGGCGCGAATTGCAGCGTTGTGACGCGAATGTCTATAACTGAGGAAGTGTTTTAATGGTTGCGCCAAAGCGGAATGGTTATCCAAGGGATCTGATTGGTTACGGGGCTTCAGTGCCCTTTGCAGATTGGCCCGGTAAAGCCCGTGTTGCTGTTCAGTTCGTGTTGAATTACGAGGAGGGTAGCGAAAACTGCGTGTTGCACGGAGACGCTCATTCCGAGCAATTTCTGTCTGAAATTGCCGGTGCCGAGGCCTATCCGAGTCGGCACATGAGCATGGAGTCGATATACGAATACGGCTCCCGTGCTGGCGTGTGGCGTATTTTGAATGAATTCAAACGACGCGAAATGCCGCTGACCGTATTTGGTGTTGCCATGGCGCTTGAGCGCCATCCGGAGGTTGCCCGTGCGTTCAAGGACCTGGGGCACGAGATTGCATGCCATGGTTGGCGCTGGATTCATTACCAGAACGTGCCCGAAAGCGTTGAGCGCGAGCACATGCGCAAAGCGATCGAGATTTTCCAGACGCTATACGGCGAGAAGCCCCAAGGCTGGTACACCGGCCGGGACAGTGAGAATACCCGGCGTCTGGTCGTAGACGAAGGCAGTTTTCTCTACGACAGCGATTATTACGGTGATGATTTGCCGTTCTGGATTACCGAGCATGATAGCGATGGCCAAGAGCGTGGCCATCTGGTGGTGCCTTATACCCTAGACACAAACGACATGCGATTCGCGTCGCCCCAGGGGTTCGGTACCGGCGAAGACTTTTTTAACTACCTTCGGGATGCATTCGATGTGCTCTATGCCGAAGGTGATGACGTGCCCAAAATGCTCTCGGTGGGCCTGCATTGCCGGCTTATCGGCCGGCCAGGGCGCTTCCGCGCTTTACAACGCTTTCTTGACCATATTGAAGCCCACGACCGCGTTTGGGTGGCTCGTCGAATTGACATAGCGCGCCATTGGGCTGAGCGCCACCCTTATACTCCCAAGGAGTTGTGATGACTGATAAAACTGTGAAAAAACATACTTACTACGCGCCCCAAGGTGGGCATCCACCGCAGACCCAGTTGCTGTCGGACCGCGCCGTATTTACTGAAGCCTACGCCATTATCCCCAAAGGTGTGCTTCGGGATATCGTTGCCAGCCTTTTGCCGCACTGGGAAAAAACCCGGTTGTGGGTGCTTTCGCGCCCGCTGTCTGGATTTGCGGAGACCTTCTCGCAGTACATTATGGAAGTGTCGCCAGGCGGCGGCAGCTCCCGACCCGAGCTGGATCCGGGTGCTGAAGGCGTGCTGTTCGTGGTTGAAGGTAAAATGACCCTGACGATTGATGGCGAGAAGCATCACATGGAAGAGGGCGGTTACGCTTTTATTCCGCCGGGAGCGGATTGGCAGCTGTTTAACGAAGCCGATCGCATTGTGCGCTTTCACTGGATTCGTAAAGCCTATGAGGCGGTTGATGGGATTGATGCGCCGGAAGCCTTCGTTGTTAACGAGAACGACGTAAAGCCGCTCGAAATGGCGGGCACAGAAGGCCGCTGGACCACCACACGTTTTGTGGATAACCACGATCTGCGCCACGACATGCAAGTCAACATCGTGAACTTCCTGCCAGGCGGCGTCATTCCGTTTGATGAAACTCACGTGATGGAGCACGGCCTGTACGTGCTGGAAGGCAAGGCGGTGTATCACCTGAACCAGGACTGGGTAGAAGTGGAAGCGGGCGATTACATGTGGCTCAGAGCCTTCTGCCCGCAAGCCTGTTACGCAGGTGGCCCCGGCCCCTTCCGTTACTTGCTGTACAAGGATGTGAACCGACACATGAAACTAAACGGATTTGGTGCACGCTGAGCCCGGGCCAGGAATAAATCATGCTTGAACTTGATGCACGACCGCTGACTGCTGAGGCGTTCTCAGATTTTGGTGACGTTATTGAACGATGTGATACCAGGTCGTTCCCTATCAATTCCGGGAGAACCCGGCGCCATCATGATCTGGCGAAGGTAGAAGCGTTGGGCGACGAAGCGCGGGTGTTGGTGAGCATCTTCGTCAGCCAGCCTGTGGCATTGCCGCTGGAGCTTGCGTTCCTTGAGCGACATCCACAAGGCAGTCAGGCGTTTATGCCACTCAACGGTGAACGCTTTCTGATTGTTGTAGCGCCTCCCGGAGACGCTATAAACCCTGAGAAGGTTCGCGCCTTCGTAACCAACGGTCAGCAGGGTGTGAACTACCGGGCCGGTACCTGGCACGCCGTTCAGTCGGTGCTGGGAACCGAAGGGGAGTTTCTGGTGGTTGATCGTGGTGGCGCAGGCAATAACTGTGATGAGTATGGATTGGACATCCGAGTAAGTCTCGGGGCATAAGATGTACCCCGGGAGCTGGCGACAAGGGTCGCTGCGGGTCTATGTCCCGCGGCGGCCCACATTGGAGAAAATGGCGTGAAGATCGTCCGTTAAACTGTCGTTCTCGAAGTTCAGCTTCTCATTAATGTGGTCCATATGATTCATCATCAGAGCGACAGCTTTTTCAGTATCCCGTGCCTCTATGGCATCAAGAAGCTGGTTGTGCTCGTCAAATGAACAGTGGGAGCGGGTGCGAGTCGCTTTTTCGTACTGCGCAATGATGAGAGACGTCTGTGATACGAGGCTGCGTTGAAAACCTGTCAAAGGGCTGTTGTTGGCAGCCTCTGCCAGTTTCAGGTGAAACTCCCCGGATAGGCGGATGCCGGTGCCTGTTTCCCCTCGAGCAAAGCAGTCTTGCTCATCAATCACCAATTCCCGCAAAGCCTGGAGTTGCTTCCCGGTGGCGTTCTGAATGGCCAGTTCTGTAACGGCACGCTCGACAAGGCGCCGCGCATATAGAATCTGACGTGCTTCTTCTACGTCAGGGTTTGCGACCATGGCGCCGCGATTGGGGCGCATGGAAACAACACCTTCATGAGCGAGCTGCAGTAATTCACGCCGGATTATGGTGCGGCTGACGCCAAATATCTCCCCTAGGGCCTCCTCGCTGAGTTTGGTGCCGGGGGCGAGACGATGCTCCAGAATAGCATCAAAGATATGGGCATAAATCGTATCATTCTTCTTTCCGGTGCGTTTTTTGAATGCGCGGTCAGGATCGGAGTCGGCCTTGTTTGTTTTGCTCATAATTTCTCTTGGTTAGGTAGTGCGTGAGGCAAGGTGCGAGTGCCTTCTACGTTTATGGCATTATCCTGAAGCGAACACAAAAAAAGAAGCCGTTGTCGATCGCACGCTGATCTGTTTTACTTCACTTTGTGCATGTTCATTGTATACAAAAGTGGCCTTACGTTGCTGAAAATAGTTGATTAAATTACGCAGTAAACGTTTGAGATGAATCTGATTTGCCATTTGTGCTTGCCCGGGTAGCCGTATACGGCTGCCATCGTTCCGGAAAGATAAGGAGTCATAATGAGCCGCTTTCAGACACTGACACCCTCTGATATGAGCCGAGAGGAGTTCGTGACAGCTTTTGCAGATATTTATGAGCATTCGCCATGGGTGGCCGAACAGGCTTATGACCTGGGTATGAATGAAACCCTGGACCACATCGGAGCCCTGCATAAACGCATGTCTCAGGTCTTTCTGAGTGCAGACCCTGACACCCAACTGGCGTTAATCAATGCTCACCCGGACCTTGCGGGCAAGGCTGCCACGCGTGGGGAGCTAACCGCCGCCAGTACGTCTGAGCAGGCCGGAGCAGGTATTCAGGACTGCACCCCGAATGAATTTGAGCGCTTTGTTCACTTCAATGCAGCCTACAAGGCCAAGTTCGGGTTTATATTCATCATGGCGGTGAAAGGGAGCGACAGGCACAAGATTCTCGCGTCATTTGAAGAGCGCATGGACAATACCCGGGAGCAGGAGTTCAATCGGGCTATTGCCGAGATCAACAAAATTGCAATGTTCCGGCTGCAGGAAATGTAACTTCGGTTATCGATCTGTCCTGGCAAAACGCAGTACCAGGACAGATTTTCAGAACATGCGGGCTAAAAGTGTCAGGCTTGGCCTGCAGTAACTTTTTGCGCCGCTTCTGCTGCTTCCGCGGCCTCGAGAGCTTGGCGCTCCCGAGCTTCATCAGCCAATGATTTTTTTGGCAAAACGAGATTGAGAGTGAAGGCTACGAAGGCTGCCACCACAATGGGTGAGCCGCCAAGGAGGCTGTGCAGGACATCCGGGAACATTACGGTGGCCTCAGGAACTGAGGAAATACCCATGCTAAGCGCCAACGCCAGCCCAACAATCGTCATGTTGCGGGCAGACAGTTCGTCTTTTATCAGGAGCTGAATGCCGGTAAGCGATATCATTCCAAACACTGTAATCGTAGCGCCTCCCAATACCGGGAGCGGAATTGTTGTTATCAGGGCGCTGAACTTGGGGCTAAGGCCCGCAACGATCAGTAAAACGCCGGTGATCGCGAGTACAAACCGGCTAACAACTTTGGTCATTGCCACAATGCCCACGTTCTGACTGAAAGTAGAGGTTGGCATGGCCGCAAACAGCGCACTGACGGCAGTGGTCAGGCCATTACCCAGCAAGCCCCCGGTCAACTCTTTGGTCTTGAGTTCCCGGTTCATCCCGCCGACCGTGGTGGCCGAAAGATCACCGATCGTCTGCACTGAGTTGATGACACAGATCACGACCATTGAGGTGATCGCCGCGGTGTGGAATTCCATTTCAAATGGCATGAACGCAGGGATGGCCAGGACTTTTGCACCGGCAATGTTCGAAAAGTTCACCATCCCCAAAGGTAAGGCAATAAGGTAGCCGACAACGATACCGACAATAACGGCGGCGAGTTTGAAGACGCCTTTGCCAAACTGGGCTGCAATCAGAACGGTTAGCATGGTGATCATGCCCACGATCCAGTTCTTGGGGTCGCCAAACCCCTCAGCGGCTACGTTTCCGCTACCGGCAATGTACTTGATGGCGACACCATAAAGCGACAGGCCGATAACCAGCACTACAGTGCCAGCAACAACCGGTGGGAAGAGGTGTCGAACGTACTGGATAAAATAGCCGACCACCATCATGGAAATACCACCGATGAGCTGGGCGCCAATAATCCCTTCAATACCGTATTGGCTTCCTACTGCAATCAACGTTGGCACATACGCAAAGCCCACACCAAACAGGGCTGGCACGCGCGCCCCGAGTTTCCACACACCATAAAGATGAAAAATAGTGCAGATGCCTGAGGCCAGAATCGCAGCCTGAATCAGTAATAACTTGTCAGGGACCGATGCATCCACCACTCCCGCCACAATGATGGGAGGTGTAATGATGCCAGCGATCGCAGCAAGCAAGTGTTGCAGGCCGAGTGGCAGGGCTTTTGATAAAGGCGGTCTGCTATTGTAATCGAACAGGGATGTGCTGACGCTTTTGGTGTGACTTTCTGGCGAAGGGGGTGCATTGGCTTCACTCATTGGGAATCTATCCTTTCGTTTTTTGTATGCATTAATATGATCGGATTGTTCCATTTTGCGACAATTATTGTACCCATATCAACTACAAAAATATGAAGAGGATTCTAATCAGACCTTGGAGGCACGGTATTGCCGGTCCAGATTTTTTCATTACATTGAAAAATATGACTTAATCAGCGAATCTTATAGTCATCGATGACACAGTTGGATGGCCGCAGTGGCAAGTTAATCGATCGAGGGCGGTAAGGTTGGTGATAGTTGGCTCGGCTGAAAGGCCCTACGCTTTCACGTAAGGCCTTGGACATTTGGCGCGCCCGACAGGGTTTGAACCTGTGACTCCTCCTTCGGAGGGCACCCCAGTAGACGGTTTTAACTGGCCGGCCCCGCCTTAAATCGGTGTAAGTCGTTGCTGGCTATGGGGTTGGTCAATATGTTCTCGTCCAAATGAAAACCGTTAAGCCCACATAACGACCTATAGTTTGGGCACAGAGTGAGATTTCTGGATCGCCCGAATATGACCTTTGGCTACTGAGGAATTGGAAGGTTGTTCGGTGTGGGCCGGCCCCGATTTTAGCATTGTCACATTGGAGCTGAGAGAGTCTTTAAATCCAGGGTGAAGGAGAGATTACCCTGGCACATCGGTGCCATCAAAATCCAGCACGATCTCCTTGGGTGGTTCGTCATGCTGCTCAATGAAGTGATGCCACAGCAGTTCGTGGGCTTTTACCACCGACTGCCGGTCCACTCGCTGCTCCATCCGGCAAAGGGTGGACTTGCCCGCCAGGGAGTCATCCTCTCCCATTTTGGTGTAAGGTCCTGAAATTCTGTCACTTTCAGCCGTTTTCTTTTATCCCCTATGAGAAATCCGGGCTAGCGGCAACATTTTCTATGCTCTGACCTGGTTCCGTAATGCTAACTCCCGCACAGAACTAGGTATGGTGCGGGAGCTAAAAAGTAGGCAGTTTGGTGGAGCGGAACAGAAATTCACCTTCGTGTAGGTGAGAAATAGTTTGACAGCATGCTTTAATGATGCGGCATCAGAAAATGCGTTTGCGGAGCGCAATTTCGCAGATTTCTATAATGTTCAGGCCGTCAGTCACAAACTCGTAGTGAGCCGTTTGGACAATTGATTCAACGCCTTTTGGCGTGAACAAGCCCCAGCATTTCTTACCAGGGGCTCGAACCGACCAGTACGTTATCCCTTCCGCCCCATTCTTGCGAAGCTGTCCACCAAGCGCCTGAGCTTCGGTGTGACTTTCGGAATCATAAATGCCATGCGACAGAGGCAGTGTTGTGGCGTCGTGGATTGCAGAGCCCGAAAACGTGCAAACAAGGCCACGGAAAACAAGCCTGTCAAACGACAAACCCTTGACGTTGGCCAGGTATTTGCCTTGATGGTAAGCCACCTCCTGGATGGCGGTTTCCATTTCATCGCCCACGTACAACATGCCGTAATCGCCATCACTGAAACGACGGCCATCCGGAGCTACGTGGGTGAAGGGGGCCACCGCGTATGAGCAGCCTGGAATGCCCCAGGGCACCTCGTCACCATCCAGGTAGTCCAGGTCCCCAACGGCTGACGACAGGCGCGGGTTGGTCATGGCTTGTAGCTCGTACAAATCCTCAAAATCCTCAGCACTGGCCACATCATCAAAGATCTCAATGGTGGGCAGCTTGGAGTTGATCAGCCGGTAAGCCTTCTGGTGAGTGGCGGGGTTTGTTGGCAGGTTAACGCCCACTACCAAAGCCCTCCCCTCAGCGAGTCAACGCGCTTATACGTTTCGTACAACGCTGCAAAATCCCCGCTTTCAATAACCTCCAGCGGGGCGCGGCCATTGAAGTAAGGGTTGTGGTTCTCCTTGCTCATGAAGCCATAAACGTTGTCTTGGTTCTCGAACACGATACGCAACGCTTGATGCATGTTCAGTAGATAGCTTAGGCGAGTCATTTGGTCTCGATCGAGTCGAGCTTTTTCCGGATCGCTCCGATATTTATAGAATGTCGCTTTCGGCAGCCGAAGGATCGCCATGGCCTGTTCAGAGGAGCACCCCCACTTTTCAAGGATATTCATAGCCGTTTTAAGGCCTTTGGCTCCGATCCGATTAAGATCACTTTGGCTACGGGCACTAAAGTTGGCAGAATTCACTGCGATATCCTCCATGACGAAAAAGAGCTTTTCGTTCTCAATATAGACTTAAATGAATTTTTTGTCTACACATGGAATCATTGTGCAAGAATCGACATTGTGGCAACCGGCGCAATTTCACTGTTCGGAAATCAACGCTCCGTGCCTGGCGTCGCAGAACAAATTTCAGTTGGCTGGGACTTGTCTCAAGATGGTACCTACACCTGAGAATTCGCAAGCTAGAGTGCCTTTTCCTTCTTCCAGCTGCTTGTTGTGGAATATTGTCTGGTTTGCTGCGTTTGATTCTGGCAGCAGGCCAGGTGCGATAGTTAGAAAACCGAGCAGTGTGATGGAGTTAAGCAACACTACTCACAAACGGACCCTTTATTGGCCATAGGTTTAAAAAATGCCACGCACTTCTAGAACGCCCGTGCTGGTTGTTGATCTGGAAGCCACCTGCTGGGAGCGTCGAACAGCGCCTTCGGGTGAGCGCCAGGGCGCGCATAATATGGAGATTATCGAGTTTGGGTGTGCCCTGGCGACTCGGGACGGCGAGTTGTTGGATAGTCAGTCATTTCTGGTGCGTCCGACACAAAACCCCGTGCTCAGTGAGTTCTGCAAGTCGCTAACGAGCATCCAGCAGTCGATGGTCGATGCTGCACCCGTTTTTTCGGAAGCGTGCCACTTAATAGATGTATGGTTAGGTCAACCCCACGAGGATTTTCTCTGGTGCAGCTGGGGCAACTATGATCGCCTACACATTCAAGCAGACGGCGAGAAGCACA
>Ga0307486_1003182_pt1 | contig 10823 bp, 5 predicted proteins | sample CBIW02metaG_FD_203663 | JGI IMG/M metagenome (GOLD analysis project Ga0307486, IMG submission 203663) | Sea-ice brine microbial communities from Beaufort Sea near Barrow, Alaska, United States - CBIW 0.2 | ecosystem: Environmental > Aquatic > Marine > Coastal | place: USA: Alaska | collected... | reverse complement strand
CCAATACCATTAATTTTATAATTTGAATTGCCATTAGGATCGACAAGGGTTTCTATGAAGTACGGTCCTTGCGTCCAGTTAATCTCATTAAAAACTCCCTTTTCTATAGATCCTGAACCAATTTCCAAGGATAGAAGACCATTATTATTGGTCATTGCGTAATGCGTTTCTTCATAAACGCTGGAACCATTCGGAGCACCCTGTCTAAGAATAATTTTTAGATTTACATTCGAATTTTTAAGAAGGACATCTGAATTATCTCTTATTACAGCCTGATAACTCATTTTTTCTGGAGTTTGTCCAAAAACGCTAATATGAATTAACGTTAATAGTGAAAATTTAAATAACCACTTCATAATATTACTGTTTTAAAATTTTAATTGTTTTTATATGCTGCCCATTATCTTTTATTAATAGTAAATACATCGCTACCGATAAACTGGAGATATCTACTTTAGCTGCGGATTTTCCAATTCGGTCTTCCATTATTAATCTGCCATTTAAATCCATTAAATGATAGCTTAAGGACCGGTTGGTATAAGAGGAAGCTTCTATTGTAAAATAGTTAGTAACTGGGTTTGGATAAGCTGCCAACTTGAAGCTTTCTTCCCCCTTTTCATCAAGAGGTGTTATGGTAATAATAAGTGGTTGCTGGATACCTTCTGTAACATAATTTTTCTCGCCATTGTAAGATGAATAGAAAACCTGGCCTATAGAATAAGATATACTGCCTTCTTCGCTAGATATATCTCCGCCTGTTACATTAATAGAGGAGTGAACCTCGTTGTTTTTAGGAATTTTATTTTGAGTAGTCTGGCTTTTGCATAATAGGGGTATGATTAAAAGAAGTGCCAAAATAATATATTTCATAAGGATGGGGGATAGGGGGATTCAACTATACTAAAATTTATTTGGTGAGAAATGGATCGATTAACTAATTATTTATAACGATTAAAAACATCCTTCTTGTCTTTAAATCAGATTATTGTAAAATTTGTAAGTAAATACTTATAATATCACATAATGGGATATAGTCAATATGATGCCAAAAAGACTACTGTATTAATTGGTAAATTAGATAACAGGAATTATAGGCTCTATCAAGCAATAATTTTTATTTAGAAGAATTAATCTTTATTACTTAAAGCGAGTAATTATGTGGATTTTTGAATTTTACTGTGTATAATATCCACATAAATATTTTGAAAAAGAAAATCAATGGGTCTTATTACAGGTTTTTTTAACAGAAGGAAAAATAATTATTACTGAAAAAATGAATTACTTAATGCCTGAGGATAGGCATAATAGCTCTTAATAAATTGGAGAATAGTCAAAGAGTTTTACTTAATGATAAAGTAACTGAAGAATTATAGAAAAAATTGGTATAATAATTAAAGAAATCAAAATAATCCTTGAAAGCTTTTCAAATTAGGGTTGAATTTATATATTAATTTGGCTTCGCTTTTCGAATTATAACTTATATCTATCAACATCATACCTAATCGCTTACCTTGATATTCCAAGATGAAATCGAATGGATAATCTTCGTGAAAGATTTTATTAGAATTTTCCACTGCATTTGATAGCTTTTTCGAATCGAGGGGTAATTCTAATATTCCAGAAAGGACAGATCCTATAAAGCGAGATATTAAGATGCCTTTCTCTTCTTCCAGAAGACTACTAATACTGGCATTTCGATTTTGAGGAAAGCTTTGTGGCTTGGAGACAAGCCTATTCCAGAAATCATTCAGAAATTTGAAATTTTTAATCTTATTTATTTCAACTTCTTTAGATAAATCTATAGGTAATTTTTCTTTTACCGTTTTTAAAAGTAAGCCTTTATCAGAGTTTTCAACAGAATTATCTAGTAAATCAGAATTACTCTTCATTTATAAATCAATTTATCTGGGAAATATATAAAAAATATCTGAAAGAAAACTTTTATCTTATGGTTTTTAATTTAATATGTTGTGATAACTTTAAGTTAATATTAAAATAACCTTTATAGAAATATGTAATTGCTGAAATACTCGGCGTTATATATCGCTTTCTTTCCTTTAGAAACCTTGAAATAAGAGTGATGTAATTTTTATGTTAATATTATCTAAGTTGATGATTTAGCACTCAGACCAATCAAATTTATTCATTAGAGTCAAGGAGGTATATAGTATGAGGAGAAAACTGTAAGATATAGAATAAGTGTAACAATTTTTAACACCTTAATTTTTCTATTGTTTCACTGCCTCAACAGGACCTTCTTAAAACAACCTGTTAGGAAGGTGCTATAGGTAGATTTTAGATGATTTTTCCTTTGAATAAATGCCTATTGGTAGTTAAAAATATATCTTTAATGCTATGAAACAAAGGAAAAACAGACCTATTCAAAGGTCAAAACACCATATCGTTTGCTGAACGCTTCAAAACCGACCTCAATTGGATAATATTTTTTTATTTCGTGCAAACCTGTCCAAATTATTCAATTTAATTCCTTAGCTTTAAGTTATTGTAAATTGATGTACGTTTTTATATTTTCAAAAATTTCTTTTCTAAAAGATTTATATTTTGTGATTTAAAAAAAATCTTTTGTGAAATTAATTTTTCTTTTCCCCCACCATACGCCCCCCTTAATATCCCAGGAAAATGTTTTTTCAGAACAAAGGAAAAACCTCCTGTTAATTTTTTGAAATGCACTATTTATTTGGCAATTTGTTAAATAGATAGCCAAATAGGCAGATACACTTTTATTTTTTTTCCCCTTGGTACCTGTGTATCAAGTTCCGGTTTAAGGGACTTCTCGAGAAGTGATCGAGATATATTTTGCTCATTCTTGTAATAATATTATGACCTACAGCATTGTTAGTGTTCACTTATATTTCAACTAATTGCTGACTAAAAACCTTGGTTTTTGGTAGATATTTAGAGAAACTGTTTTTTATCAAATCGTAATATGATTCTGAACGTACTTTTCTAAATATTTAACGACCCTACTCGTATTTCCCCGGTTTTTTTTTAATTTTTTAATTTCTTGAAAAATGAAAAGGTCGTCTTTAATTATTCCATTATCTATTTTTTTGCATTTATCCATAATAAACCTTGTTTTATATTTTTTAACTCCGGTTACATATTTGGATTTTTCAAGTATTGTTTATTATAATTTGTCCTGGTTGCTCATTTCTTATGGTCTAAACTTTTATCCTATCGGGAGAAATGAACGGTTTAGATCCAGCTTAAAAAAATTGTTTTATCAGTATTTAATTTTTAGTCTTTCTTATTTTGCCTTCTTTGGGTTCAAAAATTTCACCGATATAACAGCTGGATATCAGCTAGGTGTTCTTATTATAATATGTTCTACGATAAGTTTCAGCAGATGGATATTTCATATGGTCATGAAAATCTATAGAATAGAAGGAGGAAATTCTGTGAATGTTGTTATTGTGGGAAATGATAAAAATTTAAAGAAAATGATAAATGTGTTCAATAAGGCAGAATTGGGTTATAGATATAAGGGTTACTTTGATAACAAAAGGTCAGAAAGCACATCATACCTGGGCCAAATTGAAGATTCATTTCAATACATTATTAAAAATAAAATTGATGAAATTTATTGTATGGCTTCACAACTTTCCTCATTGGAAATTAATAACCTTATAAATTTTGCCGATAATAATTTAAAAAAGTTAAAAATAATTCCTGATCATAAAGATGTTTATACTCGGGCTATGGGAGTAGAACTTTTCGGGGTAATTCCGGTTCTTAATTTAAGAAAATCTCCCCTGGATTCAGATCTTGCCAGGGTAGGTAAAAGGGGATTCGATATTATCTTTTCCGTATTTGTCATTATTTTACTGCTTTCCTGGTTAAGTCCCTTATTATTTATTTTGCAAAATATTGAGTCTAGAGGGCCTGTATTTTTTAAGCAAAAAAGGCATGGGTACAATAAAAATGTTTTTTGGTGTTATAAATTCAGATCAATGGCACCTAACAATAATGCAGATCATTCAATGTGTACAAAAAACGATTGCAGGATCACTAAAATTGGCAGAATTCTCAGGAAGACAAGTATTGATGAACTTCCCCAGTTTTTCAATGTGTTTTTGGGGGAAATGAGTGTAGTTGGTCCAAGGCCTCATATGCAAACCCATACCCACCAATACGAAACTTCTGTTGATAAATACCTTGTTCGTCATTTTGTGAAACCGGGAATTACCGGATTGGCACAAATAAAAGGATACAGGGGAGAAATTATAAAAAAGGCAGACATTATCAATAGGGTAAGAATGGATGTTTTCTATATTGAAAAATGGTGCCTTATGATGGATGTTAAAATTATATATTCTACTATTTTTAATGCACTTAGGGGAGAAGAAAAGGCATATTGATGGCTAATTAAATCAAAGGAAGCTCTCCCAGAATGATTCATAAAAAATGCCCCTCTATAAATATTCAAAGAATAAAAGATAGTTTTAAGTTTCTTTAAATCAACTTTATCATGTTTAGCTAATCTATTTCTTTGGTCCAATTTATAAAAAATCGAAATACTTTTTAGCATAAATAATGGTATTCCCCTATGTTCAAATAGCTCATTTTCAATTATATTTAGTTTACCCATTTTCACCTAATCCCTGAAGTCATGGTACATCTCTACATTCTTAAATTTCGAAACTCATTTCTCCTACTGGTATTATTTTTTGTCCTCTTGCTTAATTGTGACATGAACGCCCAAAGTTTCTCTCAAAGTAACATCAACTTTAATGGGAATGGTTCTGTATCCAATGGTACATCTCTCATGTTCGGCCCGGATGGGCGGCTCTATGTAGGGCAATATACGGGTGCTATTAAAATATTTACTGTGGTGCGCAATTCGGCAAACAATTATGTGGTATCAGCCTCAGAAACCTTGAATGGAATAAATGGAATTAAAAATCACAATGATAACGGAACGACAGATTCATCGACTTTACGTCAATTTACAGGTTTTACTGTTGCAGGTACTGCTTCAAATCCTGTTATTTACGCTGGATCCAGTGACTTTCGGATAGGTGGTGGAGGGGGAGGAGGAAACGGGGATCTGGGATTAGATACCAATTCCGGAGTGATTACCCGATTCAGCTGGAATGGTTCCACCTGGGTTGTGGTGGATCTTGTGCGAGGCCTTCCCCGTTCTGAAGAAAATCACGCTACAAATGGAATGGAATTCATTACGGTGAATGGTACTAACTATCTAATTGTTGCTCAGGGTGGTCACACCAATGCGGGATCACCTTCAGAAAATTTTGCTTATACCGCAGAATACGCCCTTTCTGCTGCCATACTTTCGGTAAATCTTACTCAACTCAATGGAATGCCAATAAAGAATGACAATGGCAGGAGCTATATTTACGACATTCCAACAATGGATGATCCTACGCGTGCAAATGTGAACGGGATCACAGATCCGGATACTCCCGGATATAATGGAATTGATGTAAACGATCCATTTGGTGGAAATGACGGGCTCAATCAAGCGATGATAGTTCCCGGAGGTCCGGTTCAAATTTTCTCCCCTGGCTATCGCAACGCTTATGATCTGGTGATAACCCAGAATGGTTCTGTGTATGTTACCGATAATGGTGCCAACCCTGGATGGGGTGGATTCCCGGTCAATGAAGGTGGGGGATCTGCCAATAATAATTATGACCCGGCAGAACCCGGTAGCAATTCCCCATCGGGAGGAGAACAGATAAACAATGCAGATCACCTTAGTTTGGTGACAACCAATATACAAAACTATATTTTTGGAAGCTTCTATGGGGGGCATCCCACCCCCACAAGAGCGAACCCCTCCGGGGCTGGTCTTTACACAAACCCAGCTGTAACTGGTACGGTGGGTGCTGTTTTCCGCACCAAGGTGTATGACCCTAATGGTTCTAGGCCAAACTCAACCACGAACCCCAACCTTGGACTACCGGCGAACTGGCCACCTTTACCCTTGGCACAGGCCAATCCTATTGAGGGTGATTGGCGTGGTCCCGGAATTGACAATCCAGATGGTCCCAATGATGCTATTGTCACTATCTGGGGAACAAATACCAATGGGATAGATGAATATACCGCTTCTAACTTCAATAACGCCATGAAGGGCAATTTAATAGCAGGTGTAAATACAGGAGTGCTCCGCCGGGTGGAACTAAAACCAGATGGAAGTCTTAAAACCCTTACTCCATCCTTTGCGTCCGGAATTGGGGGTGATGCACTTGGGGTTACCTGTAATAGTGATTCAGATCCGTTCCCGGGAACAATCTGGGTGGTTACACTTAATGGTAAACTGGTTGTCCTGGAGCCCCAGGACTTTGGTATTTGCCTTCAACCTGGTCAAACAGGCTATAATTTTAATGCCGATTATGATATGGACGGCTATACAAACCAGGACGAAATTGATAATGGCACAAACCATTGCAACGGTGGCTCCCAACCAAATGATTTTGACAAATCAGCAGGTGGTACGCTTATTTCTGACTTGAACGATCCAGACGATGATAATGACGGGATTCTTGATGCAAATGACCCCTTCCAACTGGGTGACCCAAACAAAGGGGGGAGCGATGCTTTTGTATTACCCGTTATCAACGAACTTTTTTCCTCCAATACCATATTAAATGGCTATATGGGCCTTGGATTTACCGGGCTGATGAATAATGGAACCTCTGGTCCCAACTGGTTAAACTCGCTTGACCGACGTGACGATTTGAATGACCCGAACCCGAACGATATCCTTGGTGGGGCGATAGGTGTCATGACCATGAATATGACCTCAGGTACTGCACTTGGAAATAGCAATACCCAGGAAAAAGGGTTCCAGTATGGTGTACAGGTTGATGGAAGCACAGGTGTTTTTACAGTATCAGGTAGCCTTTTTAATTTCAATGCACCCCTTCAACTATATGGTCATTCCGGTGTTCCAAATGGGGAGCTGGGAATTTTTATAGGAGATGGGACACAGAGCAACTATATCAAATTTGTAATTACAAAAACTGGATTAACTGCCCAACAGGAAATAAATAATGTTCCACAAACACCATTAAATCTTGTGATTGCTACAGGAAATCGACCAAACAGTGGTGTGACATTATTTTTCGTTGTGAATCCAACCAATGGGGTGGTAGCCTTGGAGTATGCCTTTGATGCTGGTACACGTATTTCCTTAGGAACTCTAATTGCACAGGGCAATATTCTAAAAGCTCTACAACAGTCCGGCACCGATTTAGCTGTAGGACTCATAGGAACTTCCAATGCTGCCGGAAAAGAAGTGGAAGGTACTTGGGATTTCCTTAATGTTACAGGAGGTAAACCATACATAATACAAACTCTTCCGGATATTGAGAGGTCCATTGGATCAGCTATAGAAAACATCAATTTAAATAATTATTTCAATGACGACAAAGGTGTTGGAAACCTTACTTATAGCGTCCGGGGCAATACGAACACTAGTATTGGAGCTGTTATTTCCGCAAATATACTTCGCCTGACTTATCCATCATCTCCGGCAGTATCAAATATCACACTTCGTGCGACCGATTCGAATGCTAATTTTGTGGAACAGGTTTTTAAAGTAACAGTCAGCCAGGTCCCGGTATCCACGGTGCTTTATAGGGTAAATTCAGGTGGGCCTGCCATTACCGCTATTGATGGGGGCCTTGATTGGGGTGCAGATACCTCCACCCAGAAATCCCCCTTCCTTATTGAGCCAGCTAAAAATAATGTCGCAAAATTTACCATGAGTGGTTACACCTCTGGGGTGAATAAAGCAACAACCCCCGTGAGCATATACAATTCAGAACGTTTTGATAGTAGTCCGGGAGTACCAAACATGACCTATTCCTTCCCGGTGAATCAACCCGGCAGCTATGAGGTGCGTTTATATCTTGGCAATGGTTATTCCGGCACATCCGGTGCGGGCCAGCGCATTTATGATGTAGCGATCGAAGGGGTAATTTATCCGGAGTTGGATAATATTGATCTTTCGGGAACCTTCGGATCCGGGGTAGGAGGCATAATTACCAAATTTGTTAGTGTGACTGATGGATCCATAGATATCTCTTTTATTCACGGGGTAGAAAACCCACTTATCAATGGGATAGAAATCTTAGGGGCTGGAAGTTCGAATATATCTATACAGGTAAGCCCGATTGCCAATCAGACAAATAACATCGGGGATGTGCTTAATGGCAACCTAAAGGTTTCTGCCAGTGGAGGTGAGGGTAATTTATCCTATTCCATCACGGGTGCGCCTAACGGAATTGTGATTGAACCCACAAATGGACAAATTGGTGGAACAATAGGCCAAAATGCAGACGTATCAAGTCCATATTCTGTGAGCGTTACTGTAGATGACAGTGATGGAAAGACCAACGATGCTGTTACCGTTAGTTTTACCTGGACAATCACAGCAGGTAAACCATTCATAGTACAAAATCTTCCGGATATTGAGAGGTCCATCGGATCAGCGATTGAAAATATCAATTTAAATAATTATTTTGATGATAACAATGGAGTTGGAAACTTGACTTATACGGTCCGGGGGAATACAAACACAAGTATTGGAGCCGTTATTTCAGCAAATATACTTCGCCTGACGTATCCATCATCTCCGGCTGTATCAACCATCACACTTCGTGCGACCGATTCGAATGCCAATTTTGTGGAACAGGTTTTTAAGGTAACGGTCAGTCAAGTCACGGTATCCACGGTGCTTTATAGGGTGAATTCAGGTGGGCCTGCCATAACTGCAATTGATGGAGGCCTTGCTTGGGGTGCAGATACATCCACCCAGAAATCCCCATACCTTATTGTGCCAGCTCAGAATAATGTAGCAAAATTTACCATGAGTAGTTACACCTCTGGGGTGAATCGAGCTACAACTCCCCTGAGCATATACAATTCAGAACGTTTTGATAGTAGTCCGGGAGTACCAAACATGACCTATTCCTTCCCGGTGAATCAACCTGGCAGCTATGAGGTGCGTTTATATCTTGGCAATGGTTATTCGGGCACATCCGGTGCGGGTCAGCGTATTTATGATGTAGCGATCGAAGGGGTAATTTATCCGGAGTTGGATAATATTGATCTTTCGGGAACCTTCGGATCCGGGGTAGGAGGCATAATTACCAAATTTGTTAGTGTGACTGATGGATCCATAGATATCTCTTTTATTCACGGGGTAGAAAACCCACTTATCAATGGGATAGAAATCTTAGGGGCTGGAAGTTCGAATATATCTATACAGGTAAGCCCGATTGCCAATCAGACAAATAACATCGGGGATGTGCTCAATGGCAACCTAAAGGTTTCTGCCAGTGGAGGTGAGGGCAATTTATCCTATTCCATCACGGGTGCACCACAAGGGGTTATTATAAATTCAACCAGCGGGGCTATTAGTGGAACAATAAATCAAAATGCACACGTATCAAGTCCATATTCTGTTAGTGTTACTGTAGATGACAGTGATGGCCAAACTACGGATGCTATTACCGTTGGTTTTACCTGGACAATCACGGCAGGTAAACCATACATAGTACAAACTCTTCCGGATATTGAGAGGTCCATCGGATCAGCGATTGAAAATATCAATTTAAATAATTATTTCAATGATGACAAAGGTGTTGGAAACCTTACTTATACCGTCGGGGGGAATACAAATACTAGTATTGGAGCTGTTATTTCAGCAAATATACTTCGCCTGACGTATCCATCCTCTCCGGCGGTATCAACTATCACACTTCGTGCGACCGATTCGAATGCTAATTTTGTGGAACAGGTTTTTAAGGTAACAGTCAGCCAGGTACCGGTATCCACGGTGCTTTATAGGGTAAATTCAGGTGGGCCTGCCATTACCGCTATTGATGGGGGCCTTGATTGGGGTGCAGATACTGAGTTAGTTAATAACCAGTATCTGTTAGAAGCAGCAAGTAATAGTGCTTCATCACTCCCTGCAACAAGCTATACCTCAGAAGTCAATTTAGTAACTACCCCAACTACTATTTTCGACACAGAGCGTTCTGATAATGTTGCTGGTGCTCCTATAATGACCTATTCCTTCCCTGTTCAGAGTGGAACTTACGAGGTTCGGTTATACATGAATAATGGCTGGTCTGGTACAGCAAGTGCAGGACAACGTATATTTGATGTGTCGATTAATGGAGTAATATATCCATCGTTGAACGATATAGATTTATCTGGCACATTTGGACATAAGGTAGGAGCAGTGATTACCAACACAGTAGTTATTACAGGTGCTACAATTGATATTGGATTTCTTCATGGAGCTGTAGAAAACCCACTTATTAATGGGATAGAGATCTTAGGGGCGGGTAGTTCGAATACACCTGTACAAGTAAGCCCGATTGCCAATCAGACAAATACCATCGGTGATGTGCTCAATGGCAACCTAAAGGTTTCTGCCAGTGGGGGTGAGGGTAATTTATCCTATTCCATCACGGGTGCACCACAAGGGGTTCTTATGAATTCAGCCAGCGGGGTTATTAGTGGAACAATAAATCAAAATGCACACGTATCAAGTCCATATTCTGTTAGTATTACTGTAGATGACAGTGATGGCCAAACTACGGATGCTGTAACCGTTGGTTTTACCTGGACAATTACGTCAGGTAAACCATATATAGTACAAACTCTTCCGGATATTGAGAGGTCCATCGGATCAGCGATTGAAAATATCAATTTAAATAATTATTTCAATGACGACAAAGGTGTTGGAAACCTTACTTATAGCGTCCGGGGCAATACGAACACTAGTATTGGAGCTGTTATTTCCGCAAATATACTTCGCC
>Ga0307486_1003180_pt1 | contig 10831 bp, 8 predicted proteins | sample CBIW02metaG_FD_203663 | JGI IMG/M metagenome (GOLD analysis project Ga0307486, IMG submission 203663) | Sea-ice brine microbial communities from Beaufort Sea near Barrow, Alaska, United States - CBIW 0.2 | ecosystem: Environmental > Aquatic > Marine > Coastal | place: USA: Alaska | collected... | reverse complement strand
GAAGGTGCAACAATCACGATAGATGGTGAAGCTTATGATGCAAACGCAACTTATGCAGCTGGAGACTATACAGTATTAGTTACAGTTCCTGGAGGAAATGTAGGTGATCCAGTATGTAGTGATACCACACTGATCACAATTTCAGAGCCAGCAGATATCGTATTAACAACTTCATTTACGGAAGTAACCTGTAATGGAGCAGCTGATGGAACAATCACAGCATCTGCCACTGGTGATGCAACAATCACTGTAGATGGAAAAGCTTATAATGCATCAGCGACTTATGGTCCTGGAGATTATGTAGTGAGAGCTGAAGCTGCAGGTGGAAATGAAAGTGATGTTTGTTTTGAACAAACAACGATCACAATTTCAGAACCCGCAGATATCATAATAACGACTTCATTTACTGAGGTAACTTGTAATGGTGCCGCTGACGGAACAATCACAGCATCTGCCACTGGTGATGCAAAAATCACAGTAGATGGATTAGCTTATATTGCAACCGCAACTTATGGTCCTGGAGATTATCTAGTGAGAGCTGAAGCTGCAGGAGGAAATGAAAGTGATGTTTGTTTTGAAGAGACAACGATCACAATTTCAGAACCCGCAGATATTATAATAACGACTTCATTTACTGAGATAACTTGTAATGGTGCCGCTGACGGAACAATCACAGCATCTGCCACAGGTGATGCAACAATCACCGTAGATGGAAAAGCTTATATTGCATCAGCGACTTATGGTCCTGGAGATTATGTAGTGAGAGCTGAAGCTGCAGGTGGAAATGAAGGTGATGTTTGTTTTGAACAAACAACGATCACAATTTCAGAACCAATATTGGTAACCGTAAACGCAAGTTCAACGAACATAACTTGTAATGGAGAAGCAGACGGAACAATCACTGTTAGCGGTGTTAGTTCTGGAGCATCAACAATGATACAATTAGATGGAGCTGGAGCTGACATAAGTTCTCAAACAACATTTGCTCCAGGTAGATATGTTATTACAGCTACTGCTGATGGAGGAAACGAAGGAGATGTTTGTACTGCTGCTGCAGTGGTGAACCTATCTGAACCAATGGAAATAGCTTTACACGTCAATTCTACAAACGTATCTTGTTTTGGAAAGGCTGATGGTACTTTAACAGTAACTTCTGTGGAAGGTGCTACAATTACAGTAAATGCCGCAAATTATGATGTGAACGCAACATATGGGCCAGGACAATATATTGTTCGTGCCGAGGCAATTGGGGGTAATGAAGGAGATGTATGTTTTGAAGAAAAAACTATAACAATTAATGAGCCTGCTCAAATAATTGCAAATGCAGGAACTCCTGGAACCATTACTATATGTGAAGGAACTACGATAACTGATGAAATGTTATTTGCAGGCTTATCCGGAACTAAAGATGTAGGCGGAGATTGGTCAAATGCCGCAGATGGCGTATACACTTATACCGTAACAGGGACAGAACCTTGTACAGTAGAAGATACTTCAACAGTAACAGTAACAGTGCAACCAGCACCGAATGCTGGTGAAGACGGAACCTTGAAAGTATGTGAAGGAACTACAATAACTGAAGAAATGTTATATGTTGAATTAACAGCTGCAGATGAAGGCGGAAGTTGGTCAACTCCGGTAGATGGTGTATACACCTACACCGTATCAGCAACAGAACCTTGCACAGTAGAAGATACTTCAACAGTAACAATAACAGTTCAAGCGAAACCTATAGTTTCCATTACACAGCAACCAAGCTGTGCGATACCAACAGGAACAATTTCTATTACTAATTTTGATAGCACACTGTCATATACCTTAATTGATGAGGATGGGGATACTGCCGAAGCCATAGATGAAAATGGCGTCTTTACGGAGCTTGAGTCAGGTGAGTATTCAGTGAGAGTTAATACTGATTGTAATGCAGTTTCTGAATCAGTGACCATCACAATGGCTGTAGTTGAAGAGATAGAAATAGTTACTGGAGCAACACATTGTTATAATGGTGGCACCTATGATTTATTCGATCTATTAGTTGGGGAATATGATAATAATGGAGCTTGGGAAAATACAAATTCAGTAGGAACCTTGGAAGGTAGTATGTTGGATTTAAGTTCATATGAGTATAATATAGACAGCTCCTATTCTTTCAATTATGTGATCTCAGGGAATTGTCCTTCTACAACATCGGTAGAATTAACAATAGATGATTCTTGTATTGTTCTTGCCTGTAGTATAGATGATATTAAGAAAAGTGCTTCTAAGGCTGTAACCCCGAATGGCGACGGATTTAACGATTTCTTTTCTATTGGCGTAGATTTGGATTGTGGATTTACATTCGATGTGAAAATATTTAATAGATGGGGTGCAGAAATTTATTCTAAGAGAAATTACCAGAACAACTGGGATGGATACTCTGAGAAATCATTTTCGAGTTCAAATCAATTACCTTCAGGTACCTACTACTATATCATAGAAATTAATGGCGCAAGTGGTTTAGGACCAATTCAAGGATACATCTACTTAGGAACTAAATAAAACAAAAACAAATGAAAAATTTCTATCTCCTGATATCGATACTTTTTGTTGGCCTTGGAACATCTCAGGCACAACAACTTCCACAGTTCACCCAGTATATGTACAATACGATCTCCATAAATCCAGCATATGCAGGAAGTCGGGACGGATTATCCCTGACTGCATTGAACAGAAATCAATGGGCTGGAATAGACGGGGGACCACGAACACAAACCCTTTCCATAAACTCTCCCTTGAGAAATAAAAAGGTTGGCTTGGGCTTATCCGTAATAAACGACAAATCAGGTTATGAAAAATACACATATATCTATGGCGATTTTTCATATACTATTGATGTCTCCGATGCCACAACTTTATCTTTTGGTATAAAAGGAGGTTTTAGTTATTACGATCTGGATAAAGATCTTTTCTCAGAACCAAGTGTTTTGGTAGATCCTTTCTTCAGCGATAATTTCAATAAATGGACCCCTAACGTTGGAGCCGGACTCTACCTATCTTCACAGGACTGGTATATTGGTTTATCCGCACCAAAACTGATCAATAACAACAACAATAAGTTCAACCAGTATGTTGCATTGGAACAAGTACATTACTACCTTACGGGGGGCTATGTTTTTGACCTCAGCGACACTTGGAAGCTTAGACCTACAGCCCTGATGAAGGCCACTACTGGTGCCCCACTCTCCTTCGATATGTCCGGAACAGTGATCTATGACGAAAAAGTATACCTCGGGGCAACCTATAGGTTGGACGATGCAATAGGAGCATTTGTGGATTTTCAAATCTTTGAACCATTGCGAATTGGATATGCCTATGAATATACAATTTCAGATTTGCAGCCATATTCTAACGGTTCTCACGAAATCCTGTTGATCTATGAAATAAGATATAAAAATACCAAATACAAATCCCCTAGATTTTTCTAACCTAAATAAACTATTATGAAGAATTTTACATACTTAATACTCCTACTGTTTATCGGGAATAGTTTTATGGTATCTGCACAAAAAGGAAAGCAAAAAAAAGCGGATAGGTTATTTGACGATCTCGCCTATATTGAGGCCGTAGAGGTCTATAAGGAACTTGTGAAAAATGATTATAACACCGATTATAACAACCAAAAATTAGGGGATAGTTATATGAAGCTACGCAGTCCTGAGAATGCTGTGTTTTATTATGGTGATGCAATGAAAGCTGAAACTGCCTCCCCTGAGTATTATTTTAAATACGCTCAAGCTTTAAGAGGCGTCAAGCGTTATAAAGAATCCAGGGAATGGCTGGAAAAATATCGTAATTCCGGAAAAGCCCCCAAAGAGGTTGATGAAATGCTCTCCAAAGAAATTTTAGATTTTAAATTAAATGATAAGTACAGCCTTGCAAAAGCAGCATTTAATTCCGATTACAGTGATTTTGGAGCCATTGAGAACGATGGTAAAATTTACTTCGTTTCGGCACGTGATGAAGGAATGTCAAGAAAAAGCAAAATTTATTCCTGGAACGGGGAACCTTTTCTGGATGTATACCAATTAGAAACAGGCAAGGTTTCTCCTTTATCTGGAGACGTAAATACTATTCTGCACGACGGTCCAATCTGCATTTCCAAAGATGGAAAGACCATGTTTTTTACAAGAAATAATTATCTCAATAACAAAAAAGGAAAACCAGATAAAGACAAAATCAATAATCTTAAAATATACCGTGCATCAAATGTGAACGGAAAGTGGGAAAATGTAAGTGAACTTCCATTTAATAACGATTCCTATTCTGTAGGCCATCCAGCATTATCCAAGGATGAAAAAACCCTTTATTTTGCATCAGACATGCCGTCCGGGATGGGGGGAACAGATATATATAAAATCGAAATATTAGATGATAATCTATATGGAGCACCCGTAAATATGGGAAAAACCATCAATACAATTATGGATGAAAGCTTCCCCTATGTCACTGAACCTAATGTACTGTATTTTTCGTCAACCGGACATTTGGGATTAGGGCTAATGGATATTTTTAAAGCCGATTTGGGAAAAGTGCCAGTTGCCGTAGAAAATCTAGGATCTCCTGTGAATAGCAGTATGGATGATTTCGCCTATTTTCAGAAAGATCAAACTAATACAGGTTATTTAGCCTCTAATAGGGATGGAGCAAGTGACGATATTTATGAATTCAATTTATTAAAACCATTGATGCTTAAAGGAAAGGTAACAGATATTGTCAACCAATCTCCTATTCCCCTTGCCACGGTGCGACTGATGGATGAAAGTGGCAAGCAAATTGCCTTCCTGGAAACTGATAAGGATGGAAATTATCAAATTGAGATCAACAGAGATACTCGATATCCCATCGAAGCCAAACATATAAAATACCAGGAAGAAAAAGGCACAATTAATTCAATTGATACTGATGACAAAGAAGAATTGATATATGATATTGCCTTGGATCCTATAGAAGATGTCGATTACTTAGCCGAGATCGACAATATTTATTTTGATTTTGACAAATCCGTCATTCGCTCTGATGGTGAGAAAGAATTGGAGAAGTTGGTAGATCTCATGAAAAATGAATATCCGGAGCTGGTAATTGAAATTGGTTCACATACCGATATTCGAGGGTCAAATAAATATAATGACGCTTTGTCAATACGAAGGGCAAAATCTACCTATGACTACCTGGTATCAAAAGGAGTTTCCTCAGACCGAATACAGAAGTATAAAGGCTATGGAGAATCACAACCTGCTATGGAATGTGAGAGGTGCACATCTTCTGATCATCAACTAAACAGAAGATCTATGTTCAGCGTAGTAAATATGAATTAGAATCCTTTTAAATAAGCAGAAGCCAAGGCTTTCAACTTAAGATTAAAACAAAAGCTACTCCCGATTAAGATCTGGGGTAGCTTTTTTTATTCTTCTAAAAGTAAGATTCATATATATAATATCTTCTTGATTTATCTTCTCACGAATATATTATTGAAATAATTTTTACCGTTCTGGTCTTGATCCACTGATATTTTAAAATGAGTATAATTTCCTTCAAAATTTTTTCCGATGATCTTAACTTCTGATCAATGTCTTTACAAAAGCCTCTGCTGTTCTCTACACTAAACCAACATTCTCACTTAGGGCTTTAGCCTCTATTTCCTTAACTAAATTAAGGTGATGATTAATGAAATTGTCATTATTTACGACATTGAGGCTCACCATATACTTTGTGTGATCAACCGCTTTAATCCAATTGGTATAGAACAGTTAATCCTTGACTTATTCTAAAATCATTTAGGACATCGTGAATTTCAATTTCCATAGAACTATAGGCCACCAACTGAACAGAAGATCTATGTTAGTGTGGTAAATATGAATTAGGATCCTTTTAAGTAAGCAAAAGCCAAGGGTTTGCCTAACAGAAGAATAAATCAAAAGCTACTCCAAGGTAAGATTTGAAGTAGCTTTTGATATTCATCTAAAATAAAATGGGTAGATTATATTTTATTCTTGACACTGATTTATCTTCTCACGAAGATATTAGTGAAATAATTTTTACCGTTCTCGTCTTGATCCACTGATATTCCAAAATGTGTATAATTTCCTTCAATGTTTTTACGATGACCTTCACTATTAATCCAAGCTTTTACAACAGCTTCTGCTGTTCTATAGCCAAAACCAACATTTTCACTTACGGCTTTAGCCCCTATTTCATTAACTAAATTCTGGTATCGATTATTGAAATTGTCATGATTGACAACATTGAGACTCACCATATATTTAGTGTGGTCAAAAGCTTCAATTGTAATATCATCCAATTGGTGTAGAACAGTTAATCCTTGACTTATTCTATAGTCATTAATAGCATCGAGAGTTTCGATTTCCATAGAACTATATGCGAAATTGTCATTCAGTTCTATATTCTTTGAAATGTTATTTTCATCCTGAACAATATTGTCTTTTGAACATGAGCTTAAAGATAAAACGCATACAAAAGTCAAACACAAAAATTTTGTATTAGTGAACATAAGTAAGTAGGTTAACAGTTTGGTCTAGCCAAAATACGTAAAAAATCGATTAAATGCATATGACATAATGCATTTAATCGATTTTAACTTAAATTTTAACAATAATTGTAACCTATTTCCTACATACTGTTATTTTTTATCTTAAAATTTTAAAAAAATTACCCTTTTATCAGTTAAAGTGTGAATATTTTCCCATCATCGGCAAGTTCCACTTCCTTAAAGATAGTTTGGGCCTCTTCCTTAAAAGGAATGATGCTTCCATAACGGGTTGAAAAATGACCAAGTATAAGTTTTTTTACATTGGCATCCCTGGCGATAGTGCCTGCTTGCTTAGCAGTACTATGTTTTGTTGGTTCGGCAAGTGCTACATGTTCTTCTAAAAAGGTAGACTCATGATACAGGGTTGTGATATTTCTTAATTGTAGGACAATTCCGGGGTCAAAAACAGTATCACTGCAAAACGCATAACTTTTTGGTGGATCTGGTGGAGCGGTAACCAAGTGATTAGAAATTACTTTCCCATCATTAGAGATTACATCTTTACCCATTTTTATACTCTGATAAAGTGAAATATCAATGTTGTAATCACTTGCCTCATTTATAAGTAATTTCCTTAGGCCCGGCTTTTCCCTAAATAAAAATCCATTAGTATAAATCCTGTGTTTCAAAGGAATCGTTTCCACAGAAACTTTATCATCTTCGAAAATAACCTGTGGTTTTTTGCTATCAAGTTCGTGAAAAAGAAGTGGATAATTTGTCCAGGAATTTGAAAGCTTGAGTTGTAAGCTTATGATTTCTTTAATCCCTTTTGGACCGTATACATGTAGTTCCGATTCTCTGCTCAACAACCGGAATGTGGAAATCAATCCTACAAGACCAAAACAATGATCCCCATGAAGATGAGAGATAAATATGTGTTTTACCTTCGAAAATTTTATCTTATTCCTTCTCAGTTCAACCTGAGTGCCTTCGCCACAATCAATTAAAAAAAGGTGATTCTTAATTTCAAGTACTTGTGAAGTAGGATTGGTAAATGTCCTAGGAGTGGCTGCATAACAACCTAATATTGTAAGTTTCATGCTTTAATCATTTTTACGCAAAAACTTCCGTATGGAAAGATCTATTTAATAATTTAGTAGAATTTTCTTAATTTTAGAATCCCAGTTCTCTCTCCAATTCTTCCATTCCAATAATGTCAACAGCTTCCAGCAGAGTTGGAACCAATGTAAGTTCTTCCGGAATTCCATCTAAATTTACGCTGTCATTAACAATTACAAAAGATTTTTTTTGATGACGATGAATTTTAGAAATCTTCAAAAACAAAAGTAATTCCTGTTGGCTTAGTGCATCGGATTTAATAATATCGATTACTATATTATCCATCTTAAAGTCCGAATGATTTATGGTGAGGTATTTTACAAATTCCGCAATGTCTTGCTCTTCGGGTTTAAGAACAATATAATTGTCTTTGTGAGTGATTTTCATATATGGACGTTATTAGTATATTAAAGATTATCCCGATTTCATAAATCAAAAATTAGACCCGATCGTTAAATTAACGTTTAATTTTAGAAGCCAATAAATAAATAGCTGCCATTCGAACAGCTACTCCATTTTGAACCTGATCCAAAATAATCGCTTGCTTGGAATCGGCGACATCACTCGTAATCTCTACTCCCCTATTTATTGGACCGGGGTGCATTACTACAATTTCTTTATTTAAGGAATCTAAAATGTGCTTATTCAATCCAAATTGTTGTGTGTATTCCCGCGTGCTGGGAAAATAACTTATTTCCATTCGCTCATTCTGAACCCGAAGCATATTAGCTACATCACACCATTCCAAAGCTTTTATAAGATTGGTTTCAACACTAACTCCTAAAGATTCAATATGTTTTGGAATAAGGGTCTTTGGGCCACATACTTTAATTTCTGCTCCCTGAAGTTTCAAAGCAAAAATATTAGAAAGGGCAACACGACTATGCAAAATGTCTCCCACTATAACTACTTTTTTACCCTTAACTTCCCCCAATTTTTCCCTTATTGAATAGCTATCCAATAAGGCTTGAGTGGGATGCTCATGAGTTCCGTCTCCGGCATTAATGATACTGGCATCAATATGTTTTGACAGGAATATCCCTGCTCCTGGATTTGGATGTCTCATAACGACCATATCCACTTTCATTGCCAGGATATTATTGACAGTATCTATTAGAGTTTCTCCTTTTTTTACGGAGGAAGATGCAGCTGAAAAATTTACCACATCAGCGCTTAATCTTTTTTCTGCAAGTTCAAAAGAGAGTCGGGTTCTGGTGCTATCTTCAAAAAACAAATTGGCTATCGTAATATCCCGAAGTGAAGGAACCTTTTTTATAGGCCTGTTAATTACTTCTTTAAAATGATCCGCAGTTTTAAAAATCAGGTCAATATCTTTAAGACTAAGATATTTAATTCCCAATAAGTGGTTAACACTTAATTCGCTCATGAAATTATTTATTTTGATATAACATATACCGTATCTTCTCCCTCATTTTCTTTCCAGTGTACTTTTACTTTTTCGTCATTGATTGCATCAACCTGTCTTCCATTATAATCCGGTTGAATAGGCAAATGCCGGCTAAACCTTCTATCTATAAGGGTAAGTAATTCAATAGACATCGGCCTTCCAAAAGATTGTATGGCAGTCAAAGCAGCACGAATGCTCCTTCCAGTATATAGCACATCATCTATAAAAATCACATGCTTATCTTCAACGATAAAATCTATTTTTGTTTTATTGGCTTCCAGAGGTTTATCACTCCTTCTAAAATCATCTCTATAAAAAGTGATATCCAATTGTCCGTGAGGGATGTTTTTGATTCCATATTCTTCCTCCAGCACATCGATAATCCGGTTTGCCATAAAGACGCCTCTTGGCTGAATGCCAATGATCACTGTATCTTCAAATCCGGGATGATTTTCGATTAACTGACAGGCCAAGCGGTGAAGAATGATGTTGATCTCTTTTGAATTAAGCAACACTTTTTGGCTCATAATTTGTAAAACTGAAGTTGTTAAAACAAAAGTATGATTTTTTTTGGTCTCGAAGTAGATTATAACTCCCTACTAATTTCAATTACGAAAAAAATAGTGGGGAATTTTAAATTTAAATTGGCGGAATCCATCCTAAATTTTAGCTCAGTTATTTTTTATTATAAAAAAACCTCCCTGAAAATTCAGGGAGGTTTTAGTAAAAAATTAATGGATTCCCAAATTCGTGGGAATAATACTCAGCTTCCTGATTATTTTTTTCCTTCCATTTTATCTTTTAAAGCTTGAAGTTCAGCATTAACATCACCAATTGTGGTTTTGTCACTTGTTTGCGTAGCTGCTTTTTTAGCCGCTTGCTTAACAATTTGTTGTTCTTCTTCTTTATGGATCGCCATATGTGAGGCTACCACTCGCTTGAATTCTTTATTGAATTCTATTATTTGAAATTCAGCAGATTCTCCTTGCTTCAATTTCTTACCATCTTCTTTTTCAAGGTGACGGGTAGGAACAAAAGCGGTGATATCTTCGTTGAATTCAATAGTTGCACCTTTATCTACAATTTCGGCAATTTCAGCAGTATGAGTAGTTCCCACAGCGAATTCAGTTTCGTATTTATCCCAAGGATTAACTTCTGTTTGTTTGTGACCTAAACTTAATTTACGTCCTTCAACATCCAATTCTAATACTATAACTTCCAAACTATCACCTACATTGGTAAATTCAGATGGATGTTTGATTTTCTTAGTCCAGGAAAGATCAGATATATAAATAAGTCCATCGATTCCTTCTTCCAATTCAACGAACACACCAAAGTTGGTGAAATTACGTACGATACCAGAATGTTTAGAACCTACAGGATATTTAGAAGTGATATCAGTCCAAGGATCAGGTGTTAATTGTTTGATTCCAAGGGACATTTTTCTGTCTTCACGATCTAAAGTAAGGATTTGAGCTTCTACCTCATCACCAACTTTTACGAAATCCTGAGCAGAACGCAAATGCGTACTCCAGGACATTTCAGAAACGTGAATAAGTCCTTCAACTCCTTCAGCAACTTCAATAAATGCACCGTAATCTGCAATAACAACTACTTTTCCTTTTACTTTATCGCCAACCTTCATTTCACTATCAAGTGCTTCCCAAGGATGTTTGTTCAATTGTTTCAATCCTAATTGAATTCTTGTTTTAGCTTCATCGAAGTCAAGAATTACAACATTAAGTTTTTGATCCAATTCTACAATCTCATTAGGGTGG
>Ga0307486_1003179_pt1 | contig 10832 bp, 6 predicted proteins | sample CBIW02metaG_FD_203663 | JGI IMG/M metagenome (GOLD analysis project Ga0307486, IMG submission 203663) | Sea-ice brine microbial communities from Beaufort Sea near Barrow, Alaska, United States - CBIW 0.2 | ecosystem: Environmental > Aquatic > Marine > Coastal | place: USA: Alaska | collected... | reverse complement strand
ACGGGGATCAACAGGCTCAGCAGGATTCATGCCTCAAAGAATGAGGGGAAGTGTCACCACCAAAACAGCCCAAATGGTCACCGATCTATTGATGCAGAACTGTCACCTATGTCCTGATACATAACATGTAGTTCATCCATATAAACACGAATGAGGCCTTCCATGTTTATATAAAAGCTGCGATGATGGGGCCATGAAGAAAGTGGAGATAGTGTGGCGCACTCTGGCGGATGCCGCGCTGGATGGTCAGCGAGACTGGAACAGCATTGGCGACATCGCTGATGCTGCGTCGGTTGCACCATCCACTACTCATCAAGCGCTGGGGCGACTGGTCGATATCGGGGCCGTGCGCGCAAACCCGCGTCGCGGTTACACCGTCGTCTCGCCGGAGAAGCTGTTGGATGCCTTCGCCGCACACCGTAACCTGCACGCCGACACCATAATCTCGACAACTCTGCCAGCAGCGCAAGAGCTTCTCGACGATGAGGAGATCGACTATGCGCTGAGCGGCAGCACAGCTGCCGTGCACTACCTCGGTGGCCGCAACACGGTCGCCGACCTCGGCCGACGGATCATCTACACAACCCGGCCTTTCTCTCAAACGGGTTTCCCCGCGGGAGACGACGTCATCATCCTCAGCCAGGACGCTGTCGCGGCACGTACTTGGCGATCCGGATACGCCAGCCTCGCGCAAACTTACGCCGACCTGTGGGCGAGCCCTGGTTGGCAGGCCGCGGAGTTCACGCGCGCGCTGAAAACAAAACTGTTTGCCGACGCCGATTGGGAGCAACGCACCAGTGCCTAGCCTCTACGAAGACAACAACGGAGTTATCCGCGCGCTCGTCGACCGGCTCGGTCACGACCTCGAACCTTCCATCCTCATCGGCGGGTGGGCAACGTTCATACGCGTCGGCGGCGAGATCAGTCTCGACATTGACCTCATCACCTCGCAAGACAGCCGCCACAAACTCGAGCAACTAATGACGGACCTCTCGCCCAGCAATAATCACCAAGGGCGAAAGCTTCGAGCCACGATCGACAACGTGCACCTCGACATCTACCTGCCCTACGAATCCCAACTGGGCGGCAAGCTGCGCCTCAAGGTGGAAGTGCTTGCCGAGTACCCCGACGAGCTCTCGTTCGAGAAATGGACTCTGCTGCGTCTCGAAGCGCACATCGCGACCAAGATGGCAGCGTTGCTTGACCGGCACTTCTCAGAGAAGGGCCAGAAAGATGCGCGCGAGATCCTCGCCCTGTTGAAACTCGAGGATGTCGACCCCACCGTCGCGGCAGAGGTCCTCCAGCGGGCGTCGACTGTAAGCATCGAAGAACTGCCGGCCATGATTGGTGAGGCATTCGATTTGATCCGCACCGTAATCCCATTATCGAAAATTGACCAGAAACTAATCGCCGTGACAAAGAAAACATGGGTCGGTGAACTACAACTCCGCGGCTCGCGCTCACAGGAACAGCGCCCCCGGCTCTGAAAACCCTCAGAGGACGTTCCTCGCGGTGGTCCATAATCTTGCGTCGGATGTGGGCAAACCGTGGGCAAAACCGCCGAGAATCGGGCCGATCCTGCTCAGTTGTGGGCAAACACGATTCATAATGCGCGAGTTTGCGGATAAATAGCGGTCCTGACCAGCACTTTCACAAAGTGCCCCTGGAGGGATTCGAACCCCCAACCTGCTCCTTGGGATTCTGTCTTTTGGGGGCGGGGCTACACGCCCGGAAGTAGTGAGATTTTTGGCCGCAATCCCAGCGTACATCCTCATAAATACGGTATTCTTGAGCCGTAGACGTCCCGCGGCATCCCGCGCCTGCACGTCACTACCCCGGAGTAAACGTGGGGTAAGCGAGGGAATGCGTCGGATAAACGTCGGATTCACCATGGCTGTCTGACTAGCACCCCGTCGTTTTTTCGCTCGGAGTTCTGCGTGGTAAGCCCTGATGAGTGTTTTGGAACAACCCGCCGCCACATCACGATGGTTTGACGAGATTGAATCCCCGAATGTCGCAGCCTAGGTGTACTGCCCAGGCAGGTTGGTTGAGTTCGTGTGGTGACACGCCCTGATTTTCGGGCGTGAGGAAGGCCCCCGATAGTGAAGTGGAGATGTTCAAGTAACCGCTTCACAGGCCGGAGGCCTTCGTGTCCCACGCTAATGCTGAATTGACCCCGCGCGCCCGTTTGCGGCTGGCTCGTCTGATCGTCGAGGAAGGATCGAGTGTCTCGTCCGCGGCCGCGGATGTTCCGTGTCTCGTGGCCGACCGCGAAGCGGTGGGCCACCGCTTCGCCCAGCAGGGAGTCGCCGGGATGCAGGACAGGTCATCACGGCCGCGCCACTCGCCGAACAAGACACCGGAGGCGCTCAAACTGCGGATCGTGGCGTTGCGGTGGCGCAAGCGCATGGGGCCGGTCCAGATCGCCGGCCAGCTGGGGATCGCACCCTCTACCGTGCATGCCGTCCTGGTGCGGTGTCGCGTCAACAGGCTGTCGTTCATCACACGTGTCACCGGCGAGCCGGTTCATCGTTACGAACACGACTATCCGGGCTCGATGATCCACGTCGATGTGACCAAGTTCGGCAACATCCCCGATGGCGGTGGGCACCGCTTCGTCGGCCGCCAGCAAGGCGAGACGAACCGGTCCACAACTGCCCGACGAACCGGTACCCGAACCGCCCGGCATGCACCACGTCTGGGAACCTCGTTCGTGCACACCGTCATCGATGACAACTCCCGCGTCGCCTACGCCGAGATCTGCGCCGACGAGAAAGCAGACACCGCGATCGGGGTCCTCCGCCGCGCGATCGCCTGGTTCGCCGATCGCGGCGTCACCGTCGAGCGGGTCCTCTCCGACAACGGCTCCGCTTACAAGTCCCATGCCTGGCGCGACGCCTGCACCGAGCTCGGCATCACCCCGAAACGAACCCGTCCCTACCGCCCCCAGACCAACGGGAAGATCGAACACTTCCACCGCACCCTGGGCGGCATACGGGCATACGGGCGCTTCTACGCCTCAGACACCGAACGCCGCGCCGCACTGGCACCCTGGCTTCACTACTACAATCACCACAGGCTCCACTCAGCCATCGGAAACAAACCACCCCTCAGCCGCTTAACCAACCTCCCTGGGCATTACAACTAGTGCGACAGTCTTCCGACCGACATACGCAGATGCCCTAACCAGCCGTCGGAATTCAAATATCTCGAAATGGTCTAAAAGCACGTTAACTCCTATCGGGAACCAGATGACCCGTGATCTAGTCGAGCACACAGTTAGCGTTGCACATCGAGGCCTCCTCTAGTTCGTTCTAGTCAGACACAGCAAGCTTACGATCCTGATAAGAACCACTCGGGCGTCGGATCAACGGAGAGTGAAGGGCGATGGGCTTGAAAAAAAGGGCTATCCATTTCGCGGCCCCGGACTAAAAGCCGCTATGTCAGGCTTTCGGCCCGGCGTTTGCCCCGTGTGAGGGCGCAGGCCCTGATTTTAGATCGAATATGCCACAAAGCATCACCGTTGCCTTGCCGGATGCCAGGCTGTGATTGATGAATGTGAGGGGCCGCGAAATGGATAGCCCGCTTGACAAAAGCGCCGTCGTCATCGTCTGATATAAATCAGACTATGCACTAGGCGCAGCGCCGCTTGATCCGCCCCGCTGAAAAAGGCAGTCCCAGTGTCGGCTGCACTCGCGCGAGTCCTCCACAACGGCAGTGGCCGAAACTGAAGCACACTCATCATCCCGAGCGTCACCGCCGCCAGCCATTCATCCCGATGGATTCAGCTCTAGCGAGCAAGAAAGCTGCGTCACCGCAGCGTCCTGGCGGGCAGAAGACAGGAGAAGTGTCTCGGAACTTACCTGCCTCGAAACCCATGGGCGGTCTCAGACGGTCGTTGCAACAGGTGGTTCCGAGAGTAGCTTGTCGAGGGCCGCGGCGGGGGTGATACCTCCGAGGGTTTTGCGGGGGCGTTGGTTGAGTTCGGTCGCAACTTCGAGCAGACGCTCGGCGCTGTGGGTGTTGAGGTTGGTGCCCTTCGGGGACCACTCCGATCGGGTGCGGACCCCACCGCCTGGTCACCCGCAGGGCCACGATTCGCCGCTGCGTGCGCCGGGCTGTCTGGTTCGGAGAACGCTTGGGTCGCGATGACCGATCGGCCATTGCTGCTGTGCCCTCGGCCCAGTATCGACCCGCCCATTTGGAGACCGTACCCCGAGCAACTTGGGAAACGCTCAGCAACGCGGGCCCGAGCCCAACCGTCATAGACAACAAGCTGGGCGATCGTCAACCGGCCAGCCGGATTCAGAGCAGCACCAGCGTGAGAAACGTAAGACACGAGGACCTCCGTGGATCGCAATGAGTTTGGTTACCCATATCGATACCGGAGGTCCTCACCTTTTCAACTCACGCCACACACAACCTCCGTGGGAACAACAACTAGGCGTGTGCTCGGCACATCATGCACAGATGGTCATCAACAGGCTCGTTGCTTTACGCCCGACGACGACGAGCGCCAGCGATCAGTAACCCCGAGCCGAGCAGGAGGAGAATACTTGCAGCCCCGATCGGTAGTACGGCCGGGGCGCTACCCGTCACGGGAAGGCGGTCCGAGGAGCTGGCTGGAACCACGGCCGCAGCCTCGACCGCAGCCACCGTTATCGCCATGACCGAGACGGTGTCGCTGGTTTGACCGATGAACACCAATTGGTGTCCGCCTGCTGCAAGCTCGGACAGGTTAACACCGGTGATCTGTACCGTCCCGTTGATCACAGGAAAGGTGCCGAGGAAGACCGGCGTGGAGTAGGCGTATACATCAACGAAACTGTCCGACGTGTCCGACCATGGCAGCGTCCCGGAGAACGGCTTGCTCACGTCGAGAGAATCCAGGGCGTTTCCCTCAGTGGCACCGCTCGACACAAAACTGTCCGTGGTCGCCGATACGTTGAGGTCCAGTGTCTTGATGATCTCCTGGAGCCGATCAGTGTTCGCTGCCGGCGGCTCGGCCGGTAGCTCCTTCTCATTGACGGAGAACGTGACCGTAGCCGAGGTCGACACCAGGTAGTTCTCGGGGTTGTCCGGAGTGAACGTGGCGGTGAAGCTGTGGCTACCGACCCCAAGCGCGAAGGTCTCCACGGTGAAGACTCCACCGGCCACCGTGCCTTCACCCAGCGAGGTCTCGCCGTCGAGAATCTCGATGCTGCCAACCGCGTTCGACGGGGATACGGTTCCGGTGACGGTTACGGCCGTGCCTGTTGACGCCGAACCGGTCGGTGAAATGGTAACCGTCGAGGTGGTGCTCACCGACGGCGCGTTGACGAAGAACGCGGCCGACGTCGAGGTCGACACCAGGTAGTTCTCGGGGTTGTCCGGAGTGAACGTGGCGGTGAAGCTGTGGCTACCGACCCCAAGCGCGAAGGTCTCCACGGTGAAGACTCCACCGGCCACCGTGCCTTCACCCAGCGAGGTCTCGCCGTCGAGAATCTCGATGCTGCCAACCGCGTTCGACGGGGATACGGTTCCGGTGACGGTTACGGCCGTGCCTGTTGACGCCGAATCGGTCGGTGAAATGGTAACCGTCGAGGTGGTGCTCACCGACGGCGCGTTGACGAAGAACGCGGCCGACGTCGAGGTCGCCGTGTAACCGTCCTTGGTTACCGTCACGGTGACGGTGATCGTTTTGCCAGCATCGGCTTCCGTGATGGCGTAGGTTGTGCTGTCCGTTCCGATGTTGCTGCCATCGGCCTTCCACTGGTAGTGGAGTTCGACTCCGTCAGGGGTCCATGAGCCGGCATCCGCCGTCAACGTGGAATCGACCTTCGGGGTGCCACTGATCGTCGGCTGCGGGCCTACAAAGGTCGGTGCGCCGTCGAACAAGCTTGCCCATGTGGGAAGCGAAACCGTCCCAGTTGCCTGGAACGAACTATTTTCGGCCGTGTACGTCTCGCCGTTGATGTCAGTAACCGTGATTACTGCTTTTGCAGGACTAACCCCAGCTGTTGGTGTCGCTAGCCACATCCCGAGATACTGCGAACCGCTTGTAGTGTATTCTCCGATCTTTACCCTGAATGCAGAAGAGTAGGCCGGCGCGGCAAATTCGTAGTCTGGTTTGAAGTTGTTTGTTACCAGGAGATTGTCTGACTCATCAAAGAGCTCGACCTTGACCGACTTCACATTGTCCACGTCGGTACCACTCAAGGTGAAGCCGACATTCGCACCGTAATACTTGAGCGATTTGTTAGTGTTGAAGCTAGTCGCTGTTACGTTAATATCGAATGGAGTTGCTGCAGAAGCACTTTGACTAAAGTATTGTGGTGTGGCAAAGCCAACACTTCCCAACACCAGCGCAAAAGTGGCCACAAGCATTACGGTTGATCTTAATTTATGTGATCCATTGCGTGCAATTTTTATGCGCATGATAAACAACCTTCTCTCATTATTCCAGCACGGTATTAAGTCAACTAGCGCAGATCTGGTAACTAGTCAGGCTCCTTAACGAATCTGCGGTGCATTCGGGAACCTTCGTTTCGGGAGGATCGAACTGCGGGCTCAGCCAAAACGTACTGACCGATAAGACTGGCCGCGAGCAAGCCAACGACCACCCGCTGGTACTGCGGGCCAGCAGTACTCGTACCCCGCAGGCACATGTCAAATCCTGAGCGTGCAAAATCGGCGCGGACCTGAGCTGGCCCCGGTTACGTCGCCCAAACCACCACGTGGGCCACAGCCTCAACGCGATCGAGAAACTCGGTGGATCGGCGCCGCCGCACAGTTACCGCGGCCCAGACCCAGATGCCAAGGATGACCGCCAGCACGATGACCGCCGACAACGACGAGACCGTCAAGGCCTACGCGGGCAAGCTTTGCTGCGAATGTGCGGGTATAGGCCGCTGGCTTGTGGTGCATTTGTGGAACTCCCTTAGTTTTGAACTCGCCATGAGGTCGAGTAGGCCAGAATGATCAAAAGCGATCGTGCGTTGTGTTCTCGTCGGGCGATTTCGAGCCGGTTTTCGGCGACTACGGTACAGCGGCTCTTTACGTAGACACTGCGACGTCTAAGAACTCGACATGGCTACGCTTCCCGAGACGTCATCACATTGACCCATTCCGCATATGTGTGGTTCGACGAGATCACGCAATCGCACGAAACTCGGATGAGGTCGCCCGTTCGTGTGCTTTCGTAGATTTCCATGTGAGTGAATGTGACAGCTCTCAAGCGAGCGTGCTCGTGCCGGGTCGTTACCGACTTAGTAGATGGTTCTAGATTTCGTATTAATGTCACGGTGCGATGCCCTCCATGAACTCCATGCAATAGGTACGGGAACAGGCTAGAGGCGGTCTTTGAAAAAACTGACGTTCGTCCAGATTTTTCACCCTCCTGGGGCGTACGCACAGCACTAGACCTCTCTGTTCCCCCCCCCTTTGACGGGGCTGTCGTCTTGAAAAGAGGAGCGGCGTCATTGACGAGACGTTCGCAAGATCACCCCCAATGTCATCCCGTTCCTCATCGCTTGAAGGGTGCCTCACCTGTAAAGATGGTGCTTAGTGAGTGTCTGTGCTGCCCATCGGGTTGGGCGTACGGCGGCGCACTTGCCCAACGATCGGTTCACGCACTCGGGTTGCGGCCGGTCTCTAGGGGCGCGGCCTATCGGGTAGGTCGCGCCCTCCCCTTCCATGTCACACGCTGCGCCGAGAATCTTCATAACGGTCGCAGTGTGTACCCTCTCCGTCTGAAGCGAGCGCATGCAAACTGTTACCGACCAGATAGCTGCAAAATAAATTGGAGTTACACCATTACGCGTGTCCCTCTCCGGGGACGGGCAGTGAGAGGGGACTGTGAATCGTGAATGCGTCGTGCGGGCCGATGCCATCGGCACAATGGCCCTATCGCCGAAGTTGATGCTTGAGCGCAACGACGACGATGCTGTCGGGCCGCGACTGCGCCCCGCGCCCAGACTGCCTCGTGAACTGATAAGAAACCCGAATCTAGAGTCAAGGCTTGACGCGCTCGTCGTCACCCAGCCGCTCGTCTGGATCCGAGCGGGTGCCGGGATGGGCAAGAGGACGGCTGTGGTTGCCTGGCTGAAACAAAGCACAGACAGTCAGACATGTCTCTGGTTTGAGTTGCCCGATGAAGCGGCGCAGAATCGAGAGGCCATCCCGCTGATATTTACCGCGGCGGTGGCTGCGGCGGTGAGCGAAGAGCGCCCTTCGATGTCACTGAAGCTTCGCATGACCGAAACGCTCGCGAATCAGCGCGCTCGGGCAATAGATCTCGTACGCGAACAAGAAAAGCAGGTTCTACTTGTCGTAGACGTCAAGAATCAATGGATTTCTCTTGATGAAATGACAACGTTGACCGTCTTCGCGAAAGAGTGTCTCTTTTTGACCATAATTCTGATCCAGGACGACAATCTTCGTTCAATGCCCGCTCACAATGCGGCCGTTTCCGACATCGATGCGCGTGATTTACGGTTAGATTCCGATGTGCTCCTTGGCGAGTTGGCCTGTCGAGGGGTGACGGTGCCCGAGGCGGTGGTGGGGAGGATGCTCAATGAATTTGGGGGCAATCCACCCCTTGTCTCGGCGTTCGTCGAACACGCGCTGAGCCTGCCAACCCCGAATGCTGAAGAATCATTCGGCTGGGCACAAGCAAAAATTCTCGTCGACACCGGGCAGGTACTTATGCCCGAGGAAGGGTTAACAGTGTTCACCCTGCTGGCTTTGATCCCGGGGATGCACGAGAGTCACTTGGCGACAATAGGGAAGGGGCGTCGTGTTGATCTTGAACTGAGGACACTGATGGAACGGGGGCTTCTTGATCGCTCGTCTACACCGGAAGGCGAGTACGTCTACTCGCTTCCACACCATGTACGCGAGTTCGTTCGATCGATGACATTGTCGCACTATCTGGCAAATAGAAGTGAATTACATCACATTGCAAGCGACTACTTTGTTGCAATTGGCGAACTGGATTCAGCGGTGCGTCAGCTTCAATTCCTGGGAGATGCCAATGCAGCCCTGGAGCTGTTTGCCACGCATTGGCGCTCTTACCTCCGACTGCGGGGTTACCGGGCCGGACGAAAGCTTTGCGCCGAGTTCTCGTCTGAGGATGTGCTTATGAATCTTGAGGCATCGGCCGCGATCTGGCTCATTCACCATGGCTCACCGGATGCGGCCGACTCGGAAATATACGCGGCGCGCATCCGCGCAGCAGATGACGCTGAAATAGCAGCGTTGGACCCCCGCGCTAGATTAACGCTACGGACAGCCATAATTCTCAATCTTGTGGAGAAAAATCAGATCGAATTGGCCGAAGCGATCGCCGCAGCAGCGTCTTCCGACGTCGATCAGGTTCTAATGGAGACCGGGGTCGCCACCCGAGAGTTATATCTGGAACACTTGCTCACTGTCGGTGTCGTGAGCCTCTCCAACGGGGCGCTCCGGCAAAGTGCGCACCACTTTCAGGAGGCGCTGGCATCGTCCGAGACTATGCAGGATCCGCAGTCGACGTACCGGGCGCTCAGCGGCTTAGCACTGAGTTTGACAGCAAACGGAGAACTCACCGCCGGGCAGAGCCTGGTCGACCGCGCCGTAAGACTTGGCAAGGAACTGGGGGTGAGTTCCTCCCCGACCGCGGTCGAGCTGGTGTGGTGTCAAAGTCTAATTTGGACCAACCGCGATGACTATCGCAAGATCGGCGATGCAATCGCTGCCGCCAAAGCTCACGGCAAATCCAACAGTGCCTGGAAACGAATGTCGCACTTTCTCGAAGCGCGGTTGCTGCTGCGCGACGGCCAGAATCTCAAAGCGGCCGGCATTCTCCAGAACCTGCTCGCGTCGATACTCCCATCGCGGGCGCTGCCCCTGTTTCGTCAGTCTGTGGTGTGTCTCCTCGGCATTGTTCTTGTTGCTTCCCGCCAACCGGGTGCCACGCTGGAACTGTTGAGCAGCGAAACTTCGAATGTCGATCACATGCCGTGCGTCGCGTCCACGCGTGGCCTCGCGCACATTGCCAAGAGGGATCCTCGCGCGGCGATCACCGCAACCGATCAATGCCTGCAGCACACCCAACAACACGCCAGCCTCTCACTCACCCGCGTTTACCTCACGAGAGCCCTGGCCTTCGAGGCGGTCAACCTTCCGACGTCGGCCGAGGACGCATTCGCGACAGCTCTCAGCATCGCTGCCAACTCCGACATGCAACTGGACGTGCAGATGTTTGTCGGTAAACAACTCGACGACGTGCAACGTCGCACGCGCTCCAAGGAGATACACAGTGATTCGGAAGCGTCGCTGACGGGTCACGTCGACACTTCCCAATCCCGTCAGGTCCTGCCAAGCCTGACTGGACTCACCAGCAAGGAACGCCAAGTATTGCAGTATCTCATGGGCACTCTTACCATTGTCGAGATCGCTTCGACACTCTTCATCAGCAAGAACACGCTCAAGACACACATCCGGAATATCTACAGCAAGCTCGGAACGATCACGCGGGCTGAGGCGGTGGATATCGCTATGACATGGGGCGATGCGATCGCCCCGTCGACGGGCAAATCAAACGCCAGTCTCTGAGCCTGAGTCCACCGCTGGCTGCCGAGTCGAACGCCGTTTGTCGTTGAGCAGTGCGCGGAGGTAAGGGGTTTGATGTCGTTTTGGTTGAGTCAGGAATGAATGCGACGCATCGTGACCATGTCGCCTTCGTCCGGGTCTGCTCCGGTGTCTTCCATCGGGGCATGGTCGTCACCCATGCCGGTACGGGACGCCCCTTCACGACGAAGTACGCGCAACAGATGTTCGGCCGCGAACGGAAGATGGCCAATGAGGCTTGG
>Ga0307486_1003178_pt1 | contig 10833 bp, 10 predicted proteins | sample CBIW02metaG_FD_203663 | JGI IMG/M metagenome (GOLD analysis project Ga0307486, IMG submission 203663) | Sea-ice brine microbial communities from Beaufort Sea near Barrow, Alaska, United States - CBIW 0.2 | ecosystem: Environmental > Aquatic > Marine > Coastal | place: USA: Alaska | collected... | reverse complement strand
ACCTTTTCGACGAGCTCTGCGTCGTGGCGTCCCTCCACGTAGATGCGACTCGCGAGAGCGGTACGCGCGCGCTGCGCAGGTGCAGCAAATGAGCCTGATGCTGTCTTGCGCGTTGCGGCAGCTTTCGGTGCAGGTTTGGTGAGCTCTACGGCAACCCCATCGATGAGATAGCCACGGCCTAGCGGAAAAGCACGCGAACGACCTTTACGGTCTTCAAGTTCGATGAGGCCATTTGCGTGGCGCACGACGGCGCCGACGAAGCCATCGGCAATTACTTCAACGACCATCCCTGGCTCGATGGGTACCTTCGGGAGAGCTTGGGGAACGCGCTCGAGCTTGAAATCAGCGAGCACATCATTCGAGTATCGGTCGTCGGTCACCGATCGAGGTTAAGCTGCGCTGCCGAATTGCTGGCGGAGGCGCGTCGGTTCGCTGCAAGGTTGCTTGGCGATTGCGAGCCGCGCGCACCGCGTGTACGCCGTGAATGTGCACGCCATGAGCTGATCGCGACAGCGACCGCAACACCCGTACCTGCTCCGATGCTGGCGAGCAGAATGTCAGTGACGTTGGCGTAGCCTGCGGGCATCCAGACCGTCTGGGCAGCTTCAAGCCACGCGGCAGCGACGATGCTGAACGCGAGAGCAGCCCACCAGCGACGACGCCCGAACATGCACACAAGAAAAACTCCCACGGGCACAAACGCCAGCGCGGTCCAGACCCAGAACCGGCCGTTACCGCCAGGGGCGACGACGAATGCGAGACTCGCCAGTGCGGCAAAGTAGAACGCTGCGCCCGCAGCTACTACAAATCTCGATCGGAACATAGTGACATTGTCACAAGCGCATCTTTGTGCAAGTTGTGAAAATGATGCGTGTGGAGTGTGAACGGCCCCAAAATGACAACGATTCGGTAACCCCTTCGGACAGTAGCGTCCGCTGGCTATTTTTCTATCGTGCGGCCAGCCGATCGATCTCTCGGGCGATCGGCGGCAGTACCTGTCGCATGTACCGTGCCCACCACACACGCACGATGAGCCACACGACCCATCCCCGTGCCGGTCGCGCAAAAAATGTATAACTCCAGCGAACAATCGCCCCGCTCTGAAGCGGCTCGAATCGCCACTCGGCGCGAGCACCAGAGACAAGCATTCCGAACAGTTTCTGGAAGTCGCTCAGCTCGTAGCCGAACAACTCGGGCGCTTCAGTGTCGGTGATGGTCTCGACGACATGACCGCCGTCGGAAAGCATAAGGGTTCGCGTTCGCCCGACTGTGTCCCAGTCCCCCGACTGATTGCGCACTTCAACAACGGCGGGAAGAGGTCCAAAGCGTGGATAAAACTGGGTGGGGTCGAGCGGCCCTGAAATCGCATAAGCCTGTTGCGCATTCGTTCGCGTCAGCGCTTCGGCGGATGCCCTGATGCCTGTTCCGCGACGACGAGTCACTTGACGAACCAGGCGGAAGGCCCTCGTGAACCGGCGGGGTATTCCTCGAGAGGAACACGGTTCTCGCGAAAGGCTTCGAGTACCGGGGTGACGATCCGCCAGCACTGTTCGGCGACATCTCCTCGCACCGAAAGAACAGGATCGCCGTCGATGAGCGACGCGATCACTTCGCCGTAGGCGCTCATTGCCGCGTCACCGAGCGTTGTCGAGAGCTTCGTGCGATCCAATGTGAACGGGTCTCCCTCGCCATTGACGATGAGGTCAAGTTCGAGCGTTGCTGGCTTGATCGAAATCGTCAGTTGCGCTGGATCAGCCACGCCTGTGAGTCCGCGAGGCAGATGCGGAACCGGCGCAAACGTGATCACGATGTCTTGTCTGGACTCTCCCAAGGCTTTTCCTGAGCGCAAAACAAAGGGAACTCCTGCCCAGCGCCAATTGTCGATTTCGAACGTGACCTCGGCGAGAGTTTCGGTACCGAGATCGGGATTCACCCCATCCTCATCGACATAGGCAGGAAGCTTGCGGTCACCGATCGTGCCCGCGGTGTACCGCGCACGACGTGCACACATGCCATCAACCGACTGCACTCTGGTCGCGCGCAAAACTTGGGCCATCGCTCCCCGCAGATCCTCGGAGCTCACACTCGCGGGAGGCTCCATCGCCGTCAACGCGAGCACAAGGAGTAGGTGGCTCTGAATCATGTCAACAACGGCACCGGCGCGGTCGTAGTAGCCAGCACGACCCTCGAGCGCGAGTGCCTCATCAAAAATGAGTTCAACCTTCGCTACATTCGGTGCCGCGAGCAGCGGTTCAAATACCCGGTTTGCAAATCGAAGACCCAAGAGGTTGAGTACCGTCGACTTTCCCAGAAAATGGTCGACTCTAAAAATTTGCTCCTCGGGCAGAAGCTTTCCCAGCAATCGATTCAAATCGCGGGCGCTCGCTTCGTCACTGCCGAATGGCTTTTCGAGCGCGAAGACTATGCCCTGTGGCAGATCCTCATTGGCCAACGCGTGGACCACGAGCTGCGTGATGGCGGGCGGCAGGGCAAAGTACAGCGCGATCCGGCCGGAAGCGCCGGCTAACAGGTCGAGCAGTTGGGCAGCATCCGTCACGTCTGCCTGCACATAGTGGGTATTAGCGACGACCGCATCGGCAATTTGCGACGGCTGGGATGCAAACGACGCCGAAACGCGAGACTGCCATGCTGCGTCATCCATCCCTTGACGATCAACCCCGATTAGCGTCAGGTGTTGGGCTTCTCCACTGGCCAAGAACGATGCCAGCCCTGGCAATAGCAGTCGAGAGGTGAGGTCTCCGCCGGCACCAAGAATGATCAACGTCTCAATACGGTCAGTCATTGCTCGCCATTACTCTGAGCCAAGAATGCCGAATCTGTGCCCTGCTGAACTGAGCTTTTTGCATGCTCCGACGTTAGCGCAGCGCCATGACATGCGTCGATGAGCGCTGAAAAACGGGTGAACCGCAGAAATTGCCGTGACACCAAAACGCGGGTGATTTGCGCGCTTCGTGGGACAAGGAGGCCATTGAGTCGATACGGTTTGGATATGCAATCGTGGAGGGACGCGCTCAACGCTGACGAACAGGCCGACGTTGATAGAATTCTGGACTCCGCTCTTCATGTGGCCAGAACCAATCTGGGCCATGCGAGCGAGTTCATGACGTTCGCGCTCATGACAGATGGAAGCGGTCGAGTTCTCGAGATGACGGCCGATGATGCGCTTCGCAAGAAGCATCTTGATGCCTCAGCGCTGATCAAGCAGACGGTGACGCAGTTGCGACAAATGGCTAACATTTCTCGCTGCAGCGCAATTGTCTCGAATACTCGAATTTCCGCTCAAAAGTCGGATGCCATCGAAGTTCGCATCGAGCATCGCGCTGGCGCAGCACTCATGGTGTTGCTGCCGTATACGCGAGCCAGATTCACTGGTGCGCTGACTTTCGGCGATCTGCGACTCTATCCCCACACTCCTGAAGTCTGGGTATAGTCCGGGGATCTAGCTCGTTGCGGAACATTATTGACTCCGTGTGCGTTACTAGGGTGCATGAACAAGCGAATCCTTGCGCTCGTCGTCGCTCTTGCTGTCGTGGTCATCGCAGCTATTGTTGCGATTTCGATCAGCACCGCACAGAACCCGGACAACTCTGCAGGATCGAATGCCTCGTCGAGCAGTTCTGACAGCACCGACGGATCGGACGTTGCGGCTGTCGAGAACGACGGAGGCGGCACCTATGTTGACTACAGCCCGTCTGCGATCGCGGATGCCGAGGGTCGTGTTTTCTTGTTCTTCCACGCCACCTGGTGTCCCCAGTGTGTCGCTCTCGACGGTGACATCAAAGCTGAGGGCGTTCCTTCAGATATCACGATCATCAAAGTGGACTACGACACCAATCAAGACTTGCGTGCCGAATATGGCGTAACGCAGCAGACGACGGTCGTTGAAGTTGATTCGAGCGGCGAGAAACTTCAAGACAACTACATTGCCTACGCAGATCCCACCCTTGAGACTGTTCTCAACGCGCTCTACTAGGCCGAGATGCTCAGTCTTATACTGCTGTCGTTCGTCGCAGGAATCCTTACGGTCACTGCGCCATGCGTGCTGACCCTGCTGCCGGTAATCGTCGGCGGCTCGATCGCCAGAACCAGCAGCGACACAGCTGTCGCGGAACGTCAATGGTTTCGTCCGGTCGTCATCGCCACCAGCCTCGCCGGCTCAGTGATCATCTTTACGCTGCTGCTAAAAGCCACAACTGCCTTCTTGGGTGTCCCTCAGTTGGTGTGGCAAATCATAGCCGGCGTCATCCTAGGCATCTTTGGTCTCACGCTCGTGTTTCCATCACTGTGGGAACGCTTCATGCTCGCCACCGGCATCCAGAACCGGGCGAATGCCGCGATGAATCGCTCCTATTCGCGAGGCGGACTCGGCGGCGACGTGATGCTCGGAGCTGCACTTGGCCCCACGTTCAGCAGTTGCTCGCCAACCTACGCGCTGATTCTGGCCACCGTCTTGCCCGTGTCATTTGGTGAGGGACTGCTCTACATCGTCATTTACGCAGTCGGTCTAGCGATTGCACTGCTACTGATTGCCTACCTGGGCCAGACGTTCGCCCGCAAATTGGGGTGGCTAGCAAACCCCAACGGCGCTTTCAAACGCATCGTCGGAATCATCCTCATCGCCGTTGGCATTGCGGTGATTCTCGGGCTCGACAAGCAGTTCCAAAGCTTTGTTCTTGAGCAGGGTTGGTACGACCCGATTCAAAGATTCGAGGAAGGCATTACCGGATAGTGTTGCGTGTCGTTGTTTCATTTACGTTACGCTGGTTGGCTCGATCGGTCCGTTGACCGATTCCAGAGCTCGAACCAATCCGTTGAGCCGGCCGGCTCGATTCCGTCCGCCAGATACGAAGACCGCCGTCGTGCCTGATTGTTCGTATCGATGACCGGGAGGAACAATCGCAGCATAGGCAGAGTGCCGCATCCTTTTGAACGGACGTGGTATGTGTCAGAGTGAAGACGGGTCCGCGTGGTCGGGCCGGGATCGAGTCGATGCTGATGCAGAGCGGAGCACCCGTCGGGGTAGCGGCGTTCATCGGCCGCGGCCGTGAGCGCGCCAAGGTGGCGGACCTGCTCGCGGAGACCCGAGTGGTGACGTTGACCGGTTCGGGTGGTTGCGGAAAGACACGGCTGGCAATGGTGGTCAGCGGGGATGTAGCGGCACGTTTTGCCGACGGGGTCCGTTGGGTTGATCTGCAGGCGGTGAGCGAACGCGGCCGGGTGGCGCCGGCCGTCGCTGAGGCCGTGGGTGTTCGCGAGCGGCCGGGGCAGGCGCTGACAGACACTCTCGTCGAACAGCTCGAGGAACGACATCTGCTCCTTGTGCTGGATAACTGTGAGCATCTGATCCAGGAATGCTCGGAGCTGGTCGACAACCTGATAACGGCGTGTCCGCGGGTGAGTCTGCTGGCAACCAGCCGTGTGCCGCTGCTCGTCGACGGTGAGGCGTCCTTCGACGTGGCGCCGCTGCCGGTGCCGGGCCCAGATGCTCGCTCCTGGTCACTGGTTGCGTCAGCGGAGGCGGCGCGGCTGTTCGAGGTGCGAGCCCGGCAGGTGGACTCGGAGTTTCGGATCGATGATGGTAATGCTCGTGCCGTGGCCGAGATCTGCCGGCATCTTGATGGGGTCCCGTTGGCGATCGAACTGGCGGCGGCGCGCGTGCGGGTGCTCACGCCGAGCCAGATCGCGACGGGATTGTCTGACCGGTTCGGACTGCTGACCGGAGGGTTGCGCGGAGCCCCGGCGCGGCAGCGAACGCTGGAGGCGTCACTGGACTGGAGCTACGACCTGCTTGACGAGGGGCAGCGGCTGGCACTGGCTCGGCTGTCGGTGTTCGCCGGGTCGTTCGAGCTGGATGCTGCCGAGGCGGTCGTGAGCGGGACAGGCATAGCCAACAGCAACGTGCTGGACCTGGTCACGGGTCTGGTTGAGCAATCGCTCCTGCAGGTCGTCGAGCGTCAGGGGAGAGCACGCTATCGGCTGCTCGAGACGATCCGGTTCTACGCCCGCCAACGGCTGTCCGAGCTCGACGATGACTCTCGCGTACGTGGCCGTCATCTGGCGTTTCACCTCGAACTGGCCGCGCGTGCGCAGACGGGCCTCGCCAGCGGACAGCCTGAGCCCTGGGTTGCGCGGCTCGCGGCCGATCAAGACGACCTGCGTGCAGCGATAGACCGTGCGGTCGACTCACACGATTTGTCAGCGCTCGTAGGTCTCACTGAACCGATTTACAGGTTTTGGTTCGATCGCGCCGGGTCCACCGATGTCTACCACCGGCTGCACGATGCCGTTACCGGCGCAACCGCGAGTGAAGACGAGCGAGTGCGTGGGCTCACGACCGCAGCGCTTCTGGCGGTGGCTGGCGGCAGGCCGCACGACGCCCATCGGTCAGCGAGCATGGCCGTCGACGCGGCAAATTCCGCGCACGCGGACGTATCGCTGGTGCTGGCGCTGAGCGTTCGCGCACAGGCAGGGGCCGTTGCGGGGCTGTCGACCACCGAGCAGATTCGCGCCGACGTGGCGCGCGCGATCGAGCATGCCGAACGGTGCGGCGATCCGCCGGCCCTGACATCCGCCCTGACGATGGGGGGCTGGACATTGCTGCACAGCGCGACGATCACAGCCGCGCAGCGCGCGCTTGAGCGGGCCATCGATGTCTGCGACGCCACCGGGTACCGGTTTAATCTGCCCGCCGCACATGCGGTCCTCGGGCTGTGGCCGGTGTTTTCCGGCGAACTAGACCGGGCACGCCAGCATGCCCGTCATTGCCGGGAAGTCGCCGGCGAAGTCGGACGACCCGCGTGGGAGGCGATCGGGCTCGCGGGTCTGGGCGCGGCCGACATTCTCCACGGTGACCACGGACGAGCTCAGGCCTGGCTGTCCCAGGCACAGGAAGTTCTGCAGCGACCCACCCAGGAAGGGAACCTCTATCGCGACGAGTTTCTCCGTCCGTGGCTCGCGTTGTCTGCCTACGCATCCGGCAACCTGGAAAGTGCGTATTCCACCGCTGCGACGATCGTGCAGATCGCCCGTAGTTGGGGCAGCCGCTGGAACGAATCCCTCGGCGAATGGCTTCTCGCTCTGGTCGAGCTTTCTCGGGACGACTGCGAGCAGGCGCGGCCACATCTGGAGGCCTGCCGGGCGCTGTCGACCGACCCACGCCTCCCGTTCCCGCTGGGTCGGTCGTTGCTCGGTCTCGCGCAGCTGGCAACGGCGGACGGGAACTTCGCCGAGGCCTGGGAGCTTGCACATGACGGGCTGGAAATCCTCAACGACTACGGTGACCGGGTCGGAACCGCCGGGGCGCTCGAGACGATCGCCGCGCTTGCTGCTGCCCTCGCTGAGCCCGAACGGGCGCTGTGCCTGCTCGCGGCATCCGAACGATTTCACTCCGACACGGGTGTTGTCCGCTTTCCGACGGAAGCCGACCGCTTCGCTCGGCTCCGTGACGCTGCGCACGCCGCGCTGGAGTTCACCGACGCGACTGCCGCCTGGGAAGCCGGCGGCGCACTGTCATTGGTCGACGCGGTCTCCTATGCGCGCCGCGGGCGGGGTGAGCGGCAACGTCCGAAGATCGGTTGGGAGTCACTGACGCCCGTCGAATCTGACGTCGTTCGGTTGGTCGCCGAAGGGCATGCCAACGCGGAGATCGGTCGACGCCTGTTCATTTCCGTCAACACGGTTAAGAAGCACCTCTCCCACGTCTACGAAAAGGTGGCTGTCGACGGACGCGTCGACCTCGCCGCTCAGGTCGCCCGCCGGGGCTTGTAGGTCCCGCCGATGGCCGCGAACACCTCGCGCGCCGCCGTCCGTTCCATCGCGGCACTCCCCATCCCGGTGCCAAGGAGTCATGCCGTCATCCTGCGCACCGCAGTAACGTAGTACCCACCTTCTGCCGGAACGTAGCCGGGCGGGTGACGTTCTCCCACGTCTTCGGCGTGATCCTTGGATGCATGACCGCAAAACCGCACAAAACACCGGGAGGCACACCATGAACAACCAACGCACCCACTACGTGACCGCGACCGACGGAGTCACCATCGGCGGCACCGTGCACGGCACAGGACCAGCCCTGGTCTTCCTGCAGGGAATCATCGGCGACTGTGATCTCGACTGGGGCGCCACGATCGGACACCTCACCGACCGATTCACCTGCCATCTGCCGAGCATGCGCGGTCGGGGCCTCAGCGGCGATCACTTCGACCTTGGGCTAGATCGCCTCGTTGCCGACTTCGTCGCCTACATCGAGAGCATCGGGGAACCCACCGGCGTGGTCGGCTGGTCCGGCGGCGGCGCCTGGGCACTCTACGTCGCCGCGCAGTCAGATGCGGTGTACGCCGTCGCGTCCTATGAGCCGGGAATGCTGTACCTCTTGGACGAGCCGGAGCAGGCTGCCCTGGGCGGCGCACTCGCGCGGACGGGTGAACTGGCCGCCGACGGCAAGCTGCCAGAGGCAGCTCGAGCATTCGCCGGATGGCCCTTCAACGAGGAAGAAGTCAACGCCGCCGAGGCCGCCGGCTACTTCGCTGCCGCAGGGCGCTACATCCCAAACTTGCTCAACGTCATCCAGCAGGCGGTGCAATCCCCGCCCCCCGGCGACCCGGCTGCACCGCTCGGCGCGATCTCGGTGCCGGTTTTGGTGCTTCTGGGATCGGAGTCCAAACCTTTCTTCCCCATCAGCGCACAGCACGTGGTTGACCACGTCCCGAACGCTCGAATCCAGGAGATTCCCGGCGCCGGGCACGCCGCCCCGCTCACGCACCCCGAGGCGCTGGCAGAGGCGCTCCTCGGGTTCTTCGCGCAGACCCGGCAGGACGCATAATTTAGGGAGCCAGGAACTCGGCCCCGCCGGGCTGGGTTTGGGCGCGAGTAGGGGATACGTCGAGTGAACACCGGCGAACTCATCGACCGGTAAACGGACCCCGACTTCTAGGTGCCCACGACGATCGCGAGGTTTGGCAACGGGCTCTACGATGCAGGAGTTTCTTGGCCTGGTTCACAACCAGGATGTTGCCGAGTCGGACGTCGGCTAGCGTCACGTGTTGATGATTCGTTTGCGGTTGATTTTGCCGATGAGGTGCTCGCCGGTTTTGGTCCAGATGAATGGTGTTGCCCGCTCGTTGTAGCTGGCGATGTAGGTGCTGATCGTGGCCTCGAGGTCGTCGACGCTGTGGAATGATCCGCGTCGGATGGCTTGCTTGGTGATGATGCCGAAAAAGATTTCTACCATGTTCAGCCAGGAGCAACTCGTCGGGGTGAAATGCAGGGTGACCCGGGGATTTTCTGCCAGCCAGGCCTTCACGTTCGCGTGTTTGTGGGTGGCGTAGTTGTCGCAAACAACGTGCAATTCCACCTCCGGGTGAGCGTCGGCGACGAGGCCGAGGAAGTCGACGAACTCCGCGTTGGTGTGTCTCTGGTGGCACTTGTCTGCGGAGAGTTTCCCGGTCGCGATCTCCAACGCGGCGAACAGGGTCGTTGTCCCGTTCCGTTTGTAGTCATGGGTTCGCGCGGCAGGCCTGCTCTTCTCTAACGGTTGGTCGGGGTGGGTGCGATCCAAGGCTTGGATTTGCGACTTCTCATCGACGCTGACCACGACCGCGTTCTCCGGCGGTGACATGTAGAGTCCGACGACGTCGCGCAGTTTCGCTTCCAGCTCCGGGTCGGTAGAGAACTTGAAGGTGTCGAGCCGGTGTGGCTGGATGTTCCATTTGCGCCAAATCCGACCCACAGATGCGAACGAGATCCCCAGCCGGTTAGCCATCAACCGCACCGACCAGTGTGAAATACCCAGTTCAGCGGGCGGTTTCCCGCTGTCGGCGAGGGTCTCAGCCACAACCGCGAGCTCGTCGATGACCGGCACACGGCCGGGTCGGGGCGCGTCGCTCAGCCCGTCGAGCCCGGTCTCGCCATACCTGTTCCGCCATTTCAGAATGCTCGGGCGGGACAGATTCACCCGGTGACTGATCTCAACATTCGCCATCCCTCCGATGCGAAGAGCACAACCCGCGCACGCGATGCCATTGCCGCCGACGCCCCATGTCCCCGAGTCAGAGCCTCAAGCCGAGACCGATCACCATCACGCAACTCCAACGCTTGAGCCAAATACATGACTCGATTTTGCCAGCCAGCCTAACGTAAATGAAACAACGACACGCAACACTAGCGGAGGAGAGAGTAGGCTTCGGGCACCCATTCGCTGGAGGTTCTCGTGGTTCCCGAAATCAACTACATCGCCGTAATACTAGCCACCCTGTCGAGCATGCTCGTTGGCACCATTTGGTACTCCCCCCGTGTGTTCGGAAACTATTGGATGAAAGCGGCTGGCGTCACGCCAAGCGGTAATACTGCGGATGCCGTCCGACCAATCGTTGTGACCGTCATCGTGAGCTTCATCACCGCCTGGGTTCTCGCCGGGGCCGCGTTCATCGCTTTCGACTTCTACGGCGGCAGTTTCTTCGTGAACGCGCTCTTCACCGCGATTATTTTGTGGGCGGGATTCACCGCAGCGCGGTTCATAACTCACGACCAGTTCGACGGACGACCTAATGGCTTAACCGTGCTGAACATCAGCCACGAATTCGTGACGATCGTGATCATGGCAATCATTATTGGCGTCTGGCCCGCCTAGGCTTTCTCTGCTCGCCCTGGCACCTCTGCCGCTAGGGGCGCCAGTCGACCCGACGACGCCTACACAAGCTGGATGGATGCCTCGATGAGGTCGCCCTCACTCAGGCCCTCTGCGAGGCGCACAGCAGCTTTAACGGGCAAGAAGAAGCTGTCGGGCTCACTGCTGATGGGAAAGATCGATGTGTTCCA
>Ga0307486_1003177_pt1 | contig 10840 bp, 12 predicted proteins | sample CBIW02metaG_FD_203663 | JGI IMG/M metagenome (GOLD analysis project Ga0307486, IMG submission 203663) | Sea-ice brine microbial communities from Beaufort Sea near Barrow, Alaska, United States - CBIW 0.2 | ecosystem: Environmental > Aquatic > Marine > Coastal | place: USA: Alaska | collected... | reverse complement strand
ACCGGCGCGCCCCGTTTCTTCGCCCAGGTTCTGTTTTTTGCGACCAACGAGGGCGAGCACTTTATCGGTGGCCGCGTAAACTCGGCGCCCCAGGTGTATGTGCACGGCCTGGTACGCGAGGGCCGCAATACCGAGGTCAAGCAGGCCCTGATGAGCCAGATGCTTGAAAAGGTGGTGCACATCACGGGCATAACGGCTGAGGACGTCTGGATTTATCTGCAGGACATTCCAGCCACTCAGATGATCGAGTTTGGCCGGTTTCTGCCAGCGCCGGGCGACGAAGCCGAGTGGGAAAAGGAAATGACACCAAAGAAGCGTTCCGGGTTGCCCGATTAAAGGAGCACTAACACTCTACGACCTGACCAGGAACCCCGGAAGGAGCTTGTTCCGGTTTTAACTTCGGGACCTAATATCATTGGCCTTTCAGCTCCCGATAAACCTCACAGGCCTTATCCCTGTCTCTAAGAAGGCGCGGATCCTGATTTCCAATAGCGGCAGCGATCAAAGCAAAAAATAAATCTGTCCCGGTTTTCCCATCAATTGAGGGATGGCTGTCACGTTGTCGTTCGCCTGAACGACCAAATGCACATGGTTCGTCATGAGGCAGTAACTGAACACATCCAGCTCATAGACCTGCTTCCATTCCTGACGATTCGCCAGATAGTACTCAAAATCACGGCGTTCAACGAACACGGGTTGGCGATTATGACCGCGTTGAACAATATGGTGGAGAAAACCGGGCACAATCACCCTGGCATGTCTTGGCATCAGCGTCTCCTTGCATCTGATACACAGAATCCATTCTGTGCGCTGGCAGCCGATATTAACCGGAGTGCGGAAAGGGTTGGTAGTGATTCAAATCAGCTCCAAGCCATCCGAGAAGCCGCGAAAATAAATCTGTCCCGGTTTTCCTGATGCCAGGATCGCGGCAGCGACCGGAAAATCTGGTTAAGTATCAACTTTACGTGCGATCCATTGCGTATGTTCACGAGAGAAAGCGTTTTCAGTGTTAATCACAAAGTCCGAAAAATTTACTTTGGTAACAGATTGCCATTCAGACTTAATAAATCCAATTTCATGGGCAGCAAGTGAATAAGAAGAGCTCAGCTCATTGTGTTTCTTCGCCTGAATCCAAGTTAATACTGCGCTGGCGGCAGTCGCTATAACTTCTACAGGCAGCGAAACCGAGGAATCATAAATCCTATACATCAGCATAATAATAGCCGAGCCGTGCAAGATTACCGACACAACAAACCAAATAGACGCTTTTTTCTTGTTAAAATTTGCTTTTTTAGTGTACCAATCTGATTGATTATCAATCCTTTGGTTTTTGTAAAGTGTTTTTTGGTCATCGAATGACTGGGACCGAACTGAGCGCATTATATCTGTTATTGGTTCCTTGGCCCCCTCTATGGAATTTAGCACTGCGGACAAGCTTTGATTTTGGTTTAACACTTTATTCAAATCAACGACAAAGTCTGCTTCAGCATTATTATCCTCATGAAAAGGATCAGCTTTCATCATCCACTTCCAAGATAATGTTTTTACGGATTCAGCCACAGCTCTTCCGTTGTACCAAATATCATCGGGCTTACTTGTCTTAAGAAAGATAAGAATCCCCAAGGTAACAAGGAAAAGTAACGCCGACAGCAGCGCGCCATAAGTATTAACTGGAATAAAAAAAGATACCGCCGCAGCAATAACTAAAAGCCCCAAATAAAAGCTTAGGCAGATATAATATTTATTCTGAGAGTCCAATGACGTCTTATCCGCTGATTGATACAATCCAGGGAAGGAGTTTTCTTGTATTTGCATTCGCGCCCTCTCTAATTTTTTATCTATTTGTAGAAGCGGCTTCAATTGCCTTCATCATTGATTCATGATTCCACCGGACGATAGAGCTAACGTTATCCTTAATATGACTGGGAATATTAGCTGGCGGCTTATCCCCTTTATAAATCGCAACAATGCCTTTTCCCATTTTTTTACTTTGCTCGACTTCCCATTTTACCCAATCACTTTTCAGGCTGTTCGGCGATAGATAAACCACTGTCACCGATGCATTCTCAATTTTTCCCCTGATCTGGCGCTTAATATATTCATCCTGCTCACTGTTGTATGCTTTTTTTACCGAGTGATCTGAAAAATCAAGTTCCACGCCATCATTTCTAGCCTGGCCACGCATCAGATTAATCTCATCCATATCATCACTAGAAAAACTAATAAATACGTTTCTCTTGGACTCACCAGCATTTCGCAAATGCTCCTTAGCTTTATTTTCCAACTGCTTTTTATCAACGGGAGAAAAACTGTAGCCGCCACCCCCACCCATATTAATCTCCTTTAATCTCAAATTCTTTACAGGATATACAAACACCACAGGGCTCATCACCGCCCATATGGCATGAGTACGATGAAATGCCTTTTTCCTTTGCCATTTCAATAACATCTTTTTTATAAAAATCCCGCAATGGAGCCACAATCTCTATCTTTTGCCCCATCGCTTTAGAAATGGTGTATTCGGCGGATGCAAGAAAGTCATCAGTTTGATCAGGGAATATCGCAGTGTCTTCTCTCAAAAGCCCAATGGATACACTCTTGCAATTATTTTGAACGGCAAACGAACTAGCCATTAGCAAAAACAACAAATTTCGCCCTGGCAAGAATGCTTCATCTATAATGTGTTTGGCTTTGTCAGTCAGCCCTGAACTAATCACAGAGCCAAAACCTGATATGTCGATTTCAGTACAAGTGGGCAGACTGAATTTGTTAATGTGACGACGAAGAGCCAAAACCTCTTTTTCAATATTTATTTGTCCATAGTTTATGAATAATGGGTTTTGCTCTACTCCAGCCTCCTTAGCAAAAACGGTCATTAAACAAGAGTCCATTCCTCCAGATAGCAAAGTCACAACGCTCATGTATATGCTTCCTTACCTAATGCTCTCATTACGAACCACATTGACTGATCAACAACTGAAATGGCGTGATCGAATTTTAAAACCTTATCAATAAATCTCCGCTCTATTTCTTCATATTTATCGATTTTGCTTACCTCTCTCGGACAAATATCTAAGTCATCGACAATCTTTAAATAATTTAATATATGTCTGTCCAAAATCGCTACATTATCTGTGAATCCAATATTTTTTACATAGTGACTAGATTGTTTTGGGCCAATGCCAGGGCACAACAAAATTAATTCTCTTCGAAAATCCTGTGGCGCATTCATCGAGCCTATCAGCGCCTTAAAAGAGCCATATTTACGTTCGATATTGAAAAGAGATTCCACAATATGCTTTGCTGCCCGCTTTGGATATCTATACTTGCTATATGTTTTGCCATTAATCGACGAATAGACTGGTGAGCTCAGTACGTTCTCAAATAAATGTCTGTAGTCTAGCATATTCGTGCGTTTCTTTAACAGACTACACAATAGCTTAGATTGTACAGCATTAGCATAAGCCAAGCTTAATTCATATCGTACGCCGCTTCCCAGAATACAAATGAGTAATTCAAAGGTTAATTCTTGCTCAGACATGCAGCTATAATCTCTACGATCAACAACACGCTCAATATCTTTACAAAGTTCTGCAATCGCACTTTCAATTTGCCAGGGTTTTATGTGCATCTTCTCGCCCATTTATTATTTTCGAAATTAATGATTGGTTTTTATTCAGAAACGGCTCAGGAAAATAGCTCCTTAACATCTCCATTTGCCCGTCACTCTCAATTGCCCGTTTAAGTCTATCCATCCACAAACGGTAGAATTCAAGGTTGTGTGCATAACAGCGAGCCAAAAATCCCAAGCTCTTATCGCTACCATATTCACTCTGATGTTCATAAAAATCTAGCTGTAACGGATGATGCAATTTTCCAGTATCAAAATCTACAACAGTTTGGCACCAGTCCAAGCCATCGAATGAGTCTGCACCGGCGAAGGAATACAGCATCATAGACAAAGGGTTTCCCGTGCCCAAAATGTGCAGAACCTGGTATTTTCCAGTGCTATTCAATGCGGCCCTGATTTTCGCAATATTGACGGCAATTTCTAATATACCAAATCCAAGTTCACGTTCAGGAATAGCAATAAGCTCAGGGCCGCACACGGTTTTAACTTGTTTACATATATTAGGGTATTCGAGAGTGTCTTTGCAATGGATGATGGGCGAGACAACCCTCGAACCAATCTGGCCTATTGATCGCCTCATCATCGATTCAATTTGTTCGATATTCGCCGATTCATTGCTTAGACAGTAATCATCAAATCCAAATGCATGTGAAACTCTGTTCCTCCGCAAAGTTTTTATATACCGCTTAAAACACCAACGTTTAGATCGAGACCACGCGACTTCGTAAATCCCCGAGTCCCACAGAACCACCTGACACTGTTCATGTGCTTTGTTTAACGACGCATGTAATCTTTTGTTGTTTTGAAATTTATAGACATCAAAACAAGAAACCAAAAACTGAGGGAAATCCAAGGAGACAAGTAGTTCAATGTGATCAATTACAGACCAAACATTTTTGGAAACACTTGATACTGAGGGATAAAATACCGGAGTAGGGGTTCCGCCAACTGTTGTAACGCCTGTTTCCATTATCATATTCCTTAATTTATATTTAATTCTCTCAAAACGAAAATTAATTTGGCTCAGTATAACGAGTGGCCGCTGGGGGTGGGTCTCAACTTTACCCACACACGGCAGAAATTATCCATACAAGGCTGTAGAAAAACCCTTCTCAGAGCCCAACCCGCAGCCACTCTGTTGTTTTTTAAACCCTGCGATCAACTACTGCAAGTTTGATCATTTGACGGCAACACTGCAGCATTATTAATATCTGGCGATAAATGCGCTTCACATAGCCGCCTGTGGCCTATTTCTAACCATATTCTAGCCCTGGCATCATGCCGCTAACTGCCCATAATTCGCCAGCTTATCAATGTTGTGGACCAAGCAATACAATTACCACTGACCCTGCACCTTCTTTTTGCTCCGCAGGCTGAAGCGATTCAGGCGTTTGTTACTGCTAATGTTACCGAACACTGGCTCAACCACCGACATGCGATGACCGTAAATCACTTTGCCTTTCTGGCTATCGACTCACTGTTTCATCCAGTCGGTATACGTTGGGCCGCGCCTGAGCTCCCGGGTGTAGGAGACCTGTCTTCCTTTTCCCTTGTGGTGATTTGCTGAGCTGGAATTCTCCATGCATTGATGCTTTTTTGGGCAGTGGCGGCACTGCAATAAACGCCCTTGGAAGTGGGCTCTGGGTACGCCGTTTTGGTCGGTTCGGGTGCCTTCGTGGCGCAGGGATTCTCGGGCGGGACAGATGCACGTCATCGCAACCGGGGCGAATTGGAATTCACTGGCCGGAATCACGTGTTTCCAGTCGGTCTTCGATGGGGTTTGTTGCCGCTTACCGTATTTGTCTTTCTGCTGGGCGAACTTCGGATCAAGCGGTTGTCTGGGATATAGCCGTTGATCTGGTGTTTGTGCAGATACTGCATGTTCGCTTCGTTGGCAAAGCCGGTGTCGGCGGTCATGATCGCGCCGGTTTGATAAATATTGTCGGCGATGCCCAGCTTTTTATAGCGATGCTGAACGGTCTCCAACACAGGCTTTAACGTGTGGTGTTTCTGGCCTTCACCTAAGGCTTGAGCATTGATAATCTAGTGTTTTTTGTCCACCATAGCCACGCCGTTATAGCCTTGAATCATGCCTTTGCTGGAGGTCATCTTGCCAATTTTGTTATCGGTGATGTTGCTCTTCACTTCCTTAGGTCGTTTCCCTTGGCCCATCCTTGGGCTGTTTGTCTTTAGGAAACAGTCCACTTTTTCCAGGGACTCGTCCAGAGAGAGCACGGTTTTCACCCTTCGAATATCCCGGTCCAGTTCCGCTCCCGTTTCGGCCTCATCCCGCTCGTGGTGCTCATGCAGGTGGTGCCGAATCAGTCGCTTCAGCTTGTCCCGCTTTTCGCCCAGTTCTTTAAAGGTGCCAGACCATTCCTTCGCGGCATCCGACGACATTTTGCAGCCGTCGATGGCAAACAGCTCGTTACCCAGAAGGCCCTGTTCATGGCACACCAGCAGTATTTGCTCGAACAGTTCTTCAATCTCATCGGCGTGCTGGCTGACGAACTTGGCCAGGGTGGTGAAGTGCGGCACGGTATCGCAGGACAGTGCTTTAAAGATGATGTTGGTCTGGCAGCACCACTGGATCTCGCGGCTGGAGGTGATGCCTTTGGAATAAGCAAACAGAATGATCTTCAACAGAATGGCGGGATCGTAGGCCAGTCGGCCGGTGTTGTCGTTGCGATACTTAGGATGAAACACCGACAGATCCAGCTTGTGTTCGATCAGGTAGTGAACCGCGTGCTCGAAGGTGCCGGGTTGGAGCTTCTCTCGGTAGTTGATGACGACCATCGTATCTTGGCCGTAGTTGTAGTGCTTGAAGCGAGGCATACCAACGGCTCCCTGTCTGTTTTCTCAATACTACCAATATCGGTCCGACTTGGGGTTTTCCTACAGTCTCAACGCTGCCAACACGCGCAGCTTTGGTGTGAAGGCGAAGCCGAAATGCAAAAAGCTGTCGCCGTGATTGGCATTGTTATAATTTAATTGGCATGCTTTCTAATAGCGGCGATTATACTTTCAGTAGTCCAGCGAACATCAGCTATTGATCGTGAAGAGACAATGGCTGATATTCTTTCCTGCCCGTTTGGAATTACCCCAACAATGGGGACCCCAAGCTCGATGGCCTTATCTAACTCCCACTCCATCCAAGAGCTGTGACTTGCATAAACGCCCGCCAATGCCAATATAATTTCTGAGTTGCCAATTTTTTGTGCTAGCCTCCTCTTGACATAATTTTCATCCTCAGAGTTTATTGGCTTATCCTTTGTAGACTCTTCGTATGTCGCGCTAAAATATGCTCTTGCGTTAATTAGTTTTCTCAGCGATTCTAACGTATCTGTATACTGCCAAGAGTGACTTATAAATATTTTGTATTCTTTAGCCATTATAATTTATCCACCAGTTAATTTTGTTAACATTTTTTTGCTTTCAAAATATGTTTCTTTTTCCCAGTCTGCTGTAACCAGCCTCAGGAAAATATCTTCATATCTCATTCCGATTACTACATCACCAAGCCCAAAATAACAATTAGCGAGTGTTGCGTAAGGCCACTTATTTATTGACTGGGAACTTTCTTCCTCCTCAGATAGGTAGCCCAAAATCTCCACAATATCTTGCCTCGCCTTTTTGGCCGAAACCATATAGAAAGTCTTTTCTTCTGGATCTGTTTCAATGCTCGCGGCAAAATTTAAGCAAATAGCGTAATTTTCACCATTATAGTAGTCGCGACGAATTTGAAACCCCTTGCCGTAATAATGTAGAGCACGCTTTAAACACTCAACATCATTAGTTGCATGCCACATACGCTTATATATAGCCCCAGTAAGCCCGAGAGTTTCAGGATCATTTGTTTCATTATCTGGATCTAATTTTTCAATTATTTTAAGCGCATCGGTTAAAGATGAAACTTCTGTAGGCGCTTTAGATTTATATTTAGCTAGAGCATGTTGTTGAGTAAAATATGCTTCGTTTGCAACCAAACTTTCAGCTTTTTCCCATAATCTAGCAGCTTCGATAAAATCCGAACCTTCCATGCAGTGCTTGGCACGTTCAGAGATAGCAAAAATACTTTCTTCTCTTTCAGACAAGTCGCCAATGATTCTTTGATACTCTTTTTGTGTTAGTTTAGGTGGTTCAATATCCTTTATATAATCATAAAGAGGGCTGTCAATTAACTTATTTTTTACTATGGACTCTATCATTTCAACCAATGCTTCCTTGCACCGCTTAGCCTCATCGACTCCAATGTCGTCACCTAGATGCACATAGTGAAAAGTACGATTGTGGTTAATATCAAATGGAATAACTCCCTCTTGCTCTTTTATAATTATTGTTGAATAAGGTCTAACAGCATGTCTAATGCCGAGCTCATAAATTGCATTTGGATTATATGTGGATATGTCAGCAACAACCAAGTCTGCATGCATTAATAATGCGTACATGCTTTTATCTATTAATCCAGAGTCTTGAATTTCATCAGCTCTAACACACTGTAATCCTGCTTTTTCAACGGCTGGTTTAATTATGTTCTTGTATGTTTTATCTAAATCTAATGTCTTGCCCGTAGATAAGTCTGTTTTCTTACCAAACCCCATGATAACGAAACATAATTTCTGTTTTTTTGCCATTCGTTACACCTATTTATAGGATGAAATTATAACAGTGACAAGGTGGCACACTTCATCATTACAAACAATCTGAGTGCCACATGAAATTCAGATCACACTAAAAATAAATAATTTTTTCTCAGTCTAGACAACAAATTATAAAAAACACACTGCATCCGCTCGCAATCATTTGAAGTATTCGTTATTTCATTAATGAAGACGTCAAATGACTGCAACAACGAAGCATTAATTGCACGCACAGCCCAAAAGCACCGTTCGCCCAAGAACTCTACGCCCCGAATTCCTGCATATTTTTTGCTCTGGCGCAGCGATTTTTGTGGCGAAAAAGCAAACAGAACGCAGCACAGACAGCCGCAAAATAAACGGTATGAAAAACCAGGGACTGAGAAGAGGCTGTGGTGGTACTGAAAGGTTCATCGGCTGTCATCCATAACAAGCGGCGCGTCCATAGTGGTTACCACGTAGACTAAAGCATCTCAGTACTGCTTGTCTGCCCCCTTTGCAAAAATCCATAATTTTAAGCAATAAAAAAAGCTGCGCGGTAGACCCACGCAGCTTTTTGTTTTAACTCTATTTTCTAACTGTTTCCTTTACGCCGCCGCAAGCAACGCTCCAGTTGCAGCAACCACAACACCCAGCGCTCGGCCGAACCGGTTATCCGTTTTCTGCATCAGGGTGCCAAGGGCACGGCCAGCAAACGTAAGCGCCAGTGTGGCAATGGAGAAGCCTGCCAGATAAGCCACCAACGCCGCTCCAGCCGGCATCTCAGCCCCATGGGCAAAGCCGTGAAACACCATAAACGCTGCTACCAGTGAACCACCTACAGCGGTTGGCAGCTTCGCCAGTGTGGCAATAAGAATACCTGCCAGCAGCACCGAAAGTGCGATACCGGTTTCCACACCCGGCAGGCTCAAACCGCCCCAGGCGATGGCTGCGCCGACAACCATGCCGCCGATCACGAACAGCGGTGTGCTGTTTTTCAGTGTGGCGGACTGGCGCACGCTCCAGAAGCCAATGGCGGCCATGGCCAACAGGTGGTCCAGACCAAGCATAGGGTGTAACAGGCCGCTGGTGAAGCCGGTGCCTGCGTCGTGGCCGGCGTGGGCGGAAGCTACGGTGGCGGTAACCATAAGGCCGGTGGCCATTAGTAATTGGGCAAATGCTTTCATGGTGTTTTCCTTTGTTTTGTCCGTGGTGTTAATGGTTCAGGGCTGTTGTCTGGTATTGGCTCAGGCGGTTTTAGCCAGCTTTTCCGGCCTGCGCTCCGGCAACATGCCCCTTTCCAAAATAAAGCTGATAATGGTTTCCAGCCCTACTCCGTCATAAAGGTTGGCAAACACAAAGGGCCGTTCGCCGCGCATCATTTTGGAATCACGCTCCATGATGTCCAGGGAGGCATGCACGTATTCGGCGATGTCAATTTTGTTGATGATCAACAGGTCGGATTTGGTGATGCCGGGGCCGCCTTTGCGGGGGATTTTGTCGCCGGCGGATACGTCAATCACATACAGGGTTAGGTCAGACAGTTCCGGGCTGAAGGTGGCAGACAGGTTGTCGCCGCCGGATTCCACCAGCACCAGTTCCAGGTTCGGGTGTCGGTTTTGCAGGTCGTCGATGGCCGCCAGGTTCATAGAGGCATCTTCGCGGATGGCGGTGTGGGGGCAGCCGCCGGTTTCCACGCCAAGAATGCGGTCGGCTGGCAGGGCGTCGTGCTTCAGTAGAAAGTCGGCGTCTTCTCTTGTGTAGATGTCGTTGGTCACCACAGCGATGTCGTAGTGGTCTTTCAGGGCACTACACAGCTGGCGCAGCAATGCGGTTTTGCCGGAGCCTACCGGGCCGCCAACGCCTACTCTCAAGCAATGTGTCATGGTTATTTCCTCGTTCGTTTTTAGCTTCTAAAAAGGTTAACTTCTGAAGAGTCTTGAATACTGTGTTTCGTGCAACGCACTGCCCAGCGCCAGCCCCGGCAGAATGGGGCCAAGTTGGTGATCTTCCCTTTGCAGGGCAACCTCTACGGCTGTCACCAGCAGCGGGCGTATGTGTTCGGTGATGCGCTGGGCGGCGGTGTGGCCAAGAGGCAGCGCTTTGCAGGCAACCGACAGCTGGTTTTCCAGCCAGGCCCAGGCGAAGCCAATAAGCGTTTGGCGCTGCGGTACCTGTCGGTGATGGGCTACCCAAGCGAACATGGTGATGTAACCCGGTTCGCGCGGAATCAGGTTCGCATCCGGCAGCAGGCCAAGGTTGCGCAGCAAGGTGACCAGGGCCGCACCCAGGCGGGTGTCTTCGTCGCTCAGTTCGGCGGTTTCACGGATCGCTTGTAACCAGGTGTTCCACTGGGCAATGGCCTGCGCATCTTCCCTTGCCCAGGCCGTTTGTAGCCGCGCCAGCAGGGGCAGTTCGCAGCGGCTTAGGCCATCTTCAAGCACGCCTTCCAGCCATTCGCTTAAATCCGCTTCGGTTTTCACCCAACCCAGATCAAACGCACTTTCCAGGCCCTGAGACCAGGCAAAGGCACCTATGGGCAGCGCGGGGCTGACCAGTTGCATCAGGCCCAGTAATGCCAGGTCGCTTGTGG
>Ga0307486_1003176_pt1 | contig 10846 bp, 9 predicted proteins | sample CBIW02metaG_FD_203663 | JGI IMG/M metagenome (GOLD analysis project Ga0307486, IMG submission 203663) | Sea-ice brine microbial communities from Beaufort Sea near Barrow, Alaska, United States - CBIW 0.2 | ecosystem: Environmental > Aquatic > Marine > Coastal | place: USA: Alaska | collected... | reverse complement strand
AAGTCGGTGCTTTAGGGACAGATATTAAAGAGTCCCTTGGTTTGATCGAAAACAAGGGATAGAAAAGGTGGGTGAATTTCCCCGATCTATTAGACATGTCTTCTATCAGTCGTATACAACCATCCGAGGAAATGAGCTATCACCCGTTCAGAGTTTTGGTGTGCTGATTTCCCCACTACCTAATATATTAAGTGCACTGACACATAGTTCACTTAATGGAACCGCATTATAAATAAATATTCCTAGCATAAATAAGCACGTAAGAGTGAATGACAATGGAATTTTATCTCTCCAGAAACTAAACTTTTTCTGTTCATCTAACCATTCAATTTGGTGTTGCCAAAAGAATTTATAGTGCGCATACCAATCACTAAGCACCAGCTGACTAGGCATGGATTGGGCGCTGTATGCTTTTTGCAGTTTTTCAAACTGCTGTAACTCTTCGGAGAAGTCATCATTGGTTTTGATCTTAACTCTATGGTAGAGAATTTTGAGTTGATCAAATATATCTGTTAATTCAACACCTGCCTTGGAGAGCTGATCTTTATCGCTGCTGTGCTGCGAGATATACAACCCAATCACACCTAGAATCAGTACAACAGCCGAAATATCGTTCGTAGATAGGTCAGGCTTAATGAGTGCGAGAACCCCGACTGAGATCGATAGAAGGCCGATCAAACCTGGCAGCTTTTCTATCATATCATAGCTGGCAAAGTGCTTCTTGGCACCAAACCCGGCATTGTATCCAGTATCCGCTATAAGCTTAAGTAGGCTTTCCTGATTCATATGATTTCCTTACCGGATTGGCACGTCAATGCTATCCCTCGCAACAACAAATCCATCTTTAATGGCGTAGCATTCAACCAAATGCCCGCCTTTGAAGGTTGTGCTCTCTCTTCGCTTTTGGTGCCCTGTGTCGCGCCAAATTTGACCTCGAATCTCATCTCTTTGCTCCGCCATAGGGCCTTGGTTCATGACCTTCCACTCAATTTCATAAGGCTGAGGAACATCAATTCTGGTCACCGAAAACTCTAGTTTTTTGTTGGCAAGCAGTGGTAATTTCTTTGCCAGCATTTGGGTTAGCCAATGGGTCTGAAAGCCTTTTTGCTCAACACGACAATCAATACTCATGTCGTATCTGATCTCAATTGGGTATTTGTCTTCGATGAACTCCTCAGTGTCCCTCCAAGTCCTCGCTTCGCGCGCCGCTACAACAGTTGTAGCGGCTGGGAAATTCCGCCCAAATATTTGCTTCCAATTTTTGTTTGAGGATGCCTTGCCTTCTGCCTCTATCGCTCTGAGGCAAAGATTGTAGGCCTTCCTAGCTTTACGTTGAAACTTTGACTTAACATAAACATGCTGCCTGCTGCCGGGAGCCTTATAGTAATTCAGGTCTGGTTGGTCAGCTAAGAATTCAAAGAAGTCGCGACAGAGATTGTCGTAAGATCTATAGCCCTTGCTGTTGTATTTATCTGTTGAGAGGAAAAAGTTGAATGCCAGAGTATCAATGAGCAACCCTCCCATGTTGACCCCTTGGCGCCTCTTCCAAGCTCTAATCATTTTGCAAAGACGGCGGACATTTTGAGTAGTTTTGTTCGCCTCAGAGATAGCTTTGATTTCCGCTTTAGGATTGGTGCTTTTCCACTTGCCACCATTCTTCGCATCAGGATATTTATAGCTGCCATCGTCCTGCTTAAAGCCGGGAACCACCTCAACCTCCTGATTCCCAAACGAGACAACTACAACTTGACCGTCTCCACGCATCCCGGTGTTAGGATAACTCTCTTGGATTGCGGCTTTGACTTCTTGAAGAAGAGCGGACTGCTTACCAATACCTTCTTCCTTGAATCTATCCCACTGGGAAGCGGGCATCTCGTAAATCATATCCAGGTCAGAAATATTTTTGATGGCAGTGAAGCGGCCATATGAACCTACCTGCAAGCTGTTATCAGTTTTGGATTCGGTGCCGCGATACTTCCTATTTAACGCTCGTGTGATTCTTCCGTAACGATCACTTATCTGATCCCCATTTGTGATCTTCAGGTTTTCAAGGAAGGTCTTAAAATCATCCGCTACGGCCATAATCGGTCAATCCCTCAGCCAATTTAGTTATCTTTAGGTATCTTGGGACTTCCGATTCGAATATCAAGGATTCCTTATGACGGTTTGAACCGTGTAACAAGCGTCATCCGTTAGAGAGTTCGATGACCGTGCTGTATCTATAGATGGCCTGAAGCATTGCTAGTCTGCGAAGGCTTGGGGCCATCTTGCTGGTAGGAGGACTCTGCCATTGAGATTTTATGTCAAGAGATCGATCGTTTTGTGTTGAGCTATCGTAAATCGCCCTATTCTTGATGAGTCACCGAGACGCACGGCTTATGCTGTGGCACGTTGACTGTAAGCTGTCAGCAATGCCAACTGTCACCAACCCAGTAATTCCAGTTCGTTAGGGGCCTGAAGGGCTCTCCAACGAACCGTTTTTCTCCGCTTTGCGACGTAAAGCCGCTCCTGTTTTCAGTGTTATCAATGAGTTTAAATGTTCGCTTTGCGACCTCAGCGTGCCTTGTTTCCGAATAGCGGACCGGAAACACCCTATCTGAAAAAGGTCAGCTTTTACCAGTTTTTGAACCTGGAAAAAACTCATTGAGGACGCTCTCTACCCTTGTCAATCGCCGACGCGTTGTTCTCAAAGCGGTCCTTTCTTACGGTGCCGCGACTGACCAATTTGACCACAAAGCGGACCTTTTGCAGCACGACTATATGGCCCACCAGGCCACAGCCATCGACTCTCCATAGCGCGGTAAGCCAGCGGCCATTGGCTTTGACTACGGGTCCGAATACATCTCGAAGTCACCGATAGACTGGGCCAACAGGAACCAAGTTGCGCTGATCTATATTAAGCCAGGCAAGCCCGGCGACAGATCTGCCGGTAGGTGCATTGACCAGCCATTCTCAAAACGCAAAACCAATCCCTCGGACGATATGTAAGCAGGAGGTGTCTGAACTGACACCGGGACCAGCGTGACAAGACTACAGGGGCTTCCACTCATCTCCATAAATAAGCATATACCCATGTTTAAAGAAGAGATTTCTTCCATTCGAATTCAAATTCTCGTGCTTTGTAAGAAGCTCATTTAATATTTCTTCGAATAACACCTCAAATTCGCAGCTGCTGACACCACTTTTTTGCAATGATTCTACTTTCGGGTATTCCAAATTCATGATCTGTTCTAAAGCAAGTGCGGTAGCTGCACTGACCATCATCTTTTTTTGGTCTTCTTCGGAAGGGTTCTCAAAGTCGGTGATGTCGTCAATTCCCACAAAAATTTTATATCTGAGAATATCACCAAGGATTCTAGAGTACGATTCGTTTCTCTTGAGAAAATCGCTTAGTCGATCGAAAAACACCCCTGGCACCGAATAATCGTAATCGAGGTAATCCTTTGGCTCATCGTCCTTACTTTCTTCCAGGTCATCCTCCCAATCAATATCTTGTCCACCTGTATTCACTGTTTCCGATCGATCAGCCGATTCCTTTTTTGATTTAGTATTCGCTGCTGCTTGACCACCCGCCCAGCCGATCATAAGCTCGACAAAGGTCAAAATTGCCCATGGTCCGTATACGAAACTCCAGCTTACGGATATCAAAATCACTACAATCACGGAAGCCATGTAGCCTAAAAATAGTCTTAGTGCTAGTCCGATAAATATAAATGTAATAAAAAACTCGAAACTGAACATTAGATTTTCCTGATATAAAAGGGTTTTAGTATTCTTAATACACAGGCTTATTGGACGGTGTATTGCGATTAGTTAGTTAAGGAGAGTCTGATTAACGCACAATTTTCAGTTGATCATGATAAAGCTTAGCGCCAAATTAACTTCAATTCACAACTTTCTGCTGTCACCTCTCAACATTCGCCGCATACGGGTGTTGAACGGTGACACCTATCCGTGCAAAGACGAACTCTCTGACCTGGTGCGCCGACGGGTTACGGGGTCGATGCCTGGGCTACCTTGGCGTCATGTGGGTTCTACCTCGTTACTGCGGACACTTCTAAAAAGAGATTGGACTTACTCCAAGCACAAAATCGAGCAATGCGCTGTTGGGACGACTACTCAGGCTTTATTCACTAGCCCATTTTGGTGTGGTAAAAAGGTCCGCTTTCCAATGAAAGCTGGCCAAAATTGGTTGAGGTAAAAAGGTCCGTTTTTTCAGTTCCTTCGTTCTCAAAGCAGTCCTTTTTGAAAGCCTCGATTGACGGCCGCTTCAGAACCGTCTGTGGAAACGGGGTAGAACCCTTCTCACTTCCGTCTCTTTTTCCTTATCTTTGCAGGCCAATGCAGGAGAATGATTCGTTGGAGGGCAATTTTGATGTTCGAAGCGTATCTTAGTAACCTATAAGCAGACGAATGCTTTTCTGATTCACTTAAACCGCTGGGGTGACTTTAATTGAAATTGAGTGACGAGATAATGGAGATGCTTCATCAGGAATTCTTAAACGGGTTCAGACATCAGGCGACCATGGAAATGGATAAGCGCATTTGCAAGCCCGTAACGCCAGAAAGCACGAGTTCTGGGCGGAGTTACGAGCAAACGCTGCGTCAGCCAGGTCTAGCACACAGGGCTCCCGGCAGTGTGAGCAAAGACGCCTCAGAATAAGGATTGGTATGGAGGTAAGCGAAGATCTCGTTACTGCATACAAAGCAGCACGTTATTCAGTCTTACTTCCGATGGGCAGAAGGCTCCCTCTTGTTATTGGAGAACGCTGCCAAGAACTAGAGGATGTCTTGCAGCAGTGGCGTTTTTCGATGGGAGCCTTTATCACGCCTGAGAACCCCAGAAGCGAGGTGTTCAACGCAGAGGATAATGCTGAGAGATGTCAGCGTTTCCTCAAGGACTTATGCTCGCAGGGCTCAGAAGAGTGCATCTTGGGGGGACAAGGAGGAGATGCACTAGGAGAGTGGCTGCCCGAGAAAAGTTTTTTCTTTCCTGTGGAGAACGAGCGCATGGCTGAAAGGCTGGCAAACGATTATGGTCAGAACGCCTATCTAGTCATCGAAGTGGGCGAACCAGTTAAACTTATATTATGCCATCAGGATTGAGCGACTCGAGACTTAAACCAGCAAGCGCGGTGAATTCGTCCTCAATTGTTTTTCAAATCGCTCGTGTTGACAAGCACAAAAATATCCGTCTCGGTGAGCAGCCCCGGCTCTGTTACTCGTAAGTCTCTCAAGTCAGAATCTTCAAATTCATTTTTCCAACAGTCAATTAACATCTTTTGCCCAATCCTTTTTGAGTCTGCATCTCCTGAATCTGCACATTGAGTCTGTAAGCCATAGGCCCATGCATCGACATCTGATTCACTGAACTCCCGATCGATTAAAACTTTGGCCCAAAGTTTCCATTTTTTTCCATCACCGGGATGCTCCAGTAGATATGTCCTTTCGTCATCTACACCACTTGGTCCGCCACCTAGATTGATTTCGACGAGAACGTCGAATCTATTGAGGGGTTTTGAATCGAAATCGGCGCTGTCGAGGATGACTTCGACATTCGATGTTGCCATTCTGGTGCTCCTTGGATTGAAACAATGTAAATCTCAGATTTAGCGCTATTTTTCCTTTTGCCCCGAAACTTCATACTCGTTCGATTCGCCCGGCTTTTCAAATAGCTTTTATCCTTTCAGTTTCGCTGAGCTAAATAAAAGCGATTTGTAAACATCCCTGTTTTAGTTGCACCACTGATTAGAAACCTACGCTCGAAAATGAGAAATACGCATACTTGTCAGCTATATCATTATGCGTCACAAAAAGGACCGCTTTTATCAGAAAGGTACGCAAAATTTCGGAAAGTCTGTTGTTAGAGACCAGTGCAGTCGCCGAGGCTTTGTTCTCAAAGCGGTCCTTTTTGCCGAGTTGGAATGGCGCCTCCCGCGGGCTCTCCATTTGATCGGGTCCAACTCGATCAGAAAGTGACCAACTTGTGGTTCGAAAAACAGGAGGCCGCTAGGTCCATTTTTTAGCAATGAATCCAACTTGCCGCTAGGCTGCATAGAATGTAGAGGCATGGATGCCGACTCTTGGGCTCGAAGAGGACCTGGGGAACCTCCCTCGGTTCCTTAAAGATAAACACTAGGCTAAATGAGGCAGCTATGAGTGACGAAGACTATTTACGATTGAAAAATTCTTCCAGTGACCCGAATGACTGGACTTCTGGAAGTGGGTTGTGGGTTGATAAACTGGTATTAGTGATTATCTGGCTGATAATAATTGGATTTTCAATATTATTATATTTTAACCATGGCTGGTTAATTTCATTCACAGGCGCCGTTTTTTCTTTATCAATATTCAAATTATTTGGAATTGTTGAAACATACAGATTACAGATCGATGTACTCACAAGAACTGTCAATGATCAGAGCGCAATTATCAATTCTCTCGTGAAAGATGCTTCTGATTAGGTGCTAGTTCACAATAATTGTTTGATTTAGAGTCGATCGGGTTTGAACTTGCAATTTCTAGCTGAAAGGCTGCCATTTCAAATAAAATGCAAGGACGAAAATGCTAAAATACTTTGCGCGTCGCAAATCCGAAGCAAATTTTGATCGCCTCGGATTGGAGAAGAGGCTTCCAGTTCGAGAGAGGGTTGAGTTATTGATCAAAAAGCAGATCGCTTATCTGGTTCAGGCATCAGAGTTGGATGAAGAATTTGCGCAAAAACTAGAAATCTTAGGAGTGGCTGGAATAAGAAGCATTGAGTACCGATGTGCTTGGGGAATAATTGTTTCCATTTTGAGAAAAAATCAAGCTGAAGACACACCCATTGATACAGATCGCGCAATTCTTCATCTGATAGATTATGCGATATCAAGTCAAAAAGTGACTTTCGAATCAGCCTATGACCTAGCCAAATTTGTGGCAGATTTGCATAACCGAGAAGAACCCCAGTCCAAGGCCATTTTTGATTTCGGTGCGGAGTTGGAACAAGGCTCAGACAAGGCTTATTTCGTTCAAATTATTGCTGAAACTAAGCAAAATTGATCTGTAATGTTAAAGATTCAAGATTGCCTCAGAAAATAAAGCAATGAAAGCAACAGCCTTAGATTTTTTCTGGGATAGAGGCACCCGGAGGCTCTGGGTTTAACGAGACCCCCCAGTAGCAAAAGCGCCCCGATCCATTCATAACTGTACAAAACAGTATTTGGCTCTCGGACATCGCTCAACGGGTCGCAGAAGCAGTCAGACAAGCAGGAAGACTATGAGCGATCAGCATTCGGTCATGGCTGGGGTGACGTCGATGGGGACTGCCAGGATAGTCGTGCCGAAGCCCTCATCGCCACCTCCACCACGCAGGTTCGATTTGCTGATAACAAAAGCTGCCGGGTGGTTACCGGCCGCTGGATAAGCCCCTTCACTAGTCGTGTAATTCAGAACGCCGGCGATATCGATATTGATCATGTGGTGCCGCTCGCCTGGGCCTGGGAGAGGGGCGCAAGCAACTGGTCTGAGGTAAAACGAGAAAGGTTTGCAAACGACGAACGCAACCTATGGCCCTTCGAAGCCTCTCTAAACCGCAGCAAAGGTGCCAAAGGACCGAATCAATGGTTACCGCCGAGTGGGGCCTGTGGCTACGTGGCTCGATTTTATCGATTGACCAGGATATACAAGCTGAAAGCCCTACCCAAGGAGGCTGATTGGATTGACGCATTCATAGATGAGTGCCGGTCATAAACCGCACCGGGTTAAGTCAATTGACGGACATTACTGATAAGCGGTTGGATTTAACCCTGGGGGAAGGTCGTGGCCGTTTTGTTCTCAAAGCGGACCTTTCTTACGGTGCCGCGACTGACCGTTTCACCACAGAATCAAGCCAGAGTAAAAGATCCGCTCCTAAACAAAAGCGAACATTCGCGTCGCACTCAATCCAAGCTTGTTCCCCCTGGGTCAAACCTAAAAATCCATCTTTTTTGGAGCGAAGGAATGGGTCTAAAACTGAGTTTTTGTGATGACCTTTGGTCGTCAACAATGCCTTTAGAATTTATGGACATATAATGAAAAAATCTGAAATCCGCAAAATGCCTACGGTTTAATTTACACACTGCTGCACACTTTTTACAAGCCACCCTTGTAGGTGATTGTTGTGAACAAGCACTTTTTTAGTCGTCTGGATTTAACTTACAGAAACGTGCGCAGATAAGTCGTGTGCAAACTTTTGACACCGCTGGGGTTCGCAGAATCGTGGAAAGGCAGCTAGTATCCCTGTGAAATGGATTGGAAATTCGCACTGTGATTCAGGCCTAGATTGAAAAAGCCGACTGGGTTTAGTGCGAATTCAACTAATAAGCTGTTATGTCTACAGGAGAGTTCAGTGGTCGTCGAAGAAAAGATAGTTGATCGAGTAAATCAACTAATTCAAGAGGCGCAGAGTCTCAGCCAAGGAAACCAAAATGGTCAGGTTCGTTCCCAACAGCAAGCACAGCAGTGTAAGGGTTGGCTTGCAGCTGCATTGAATATTGTTCAGGTCATCGTCACAGACCCAAACGCTGGATATAGAAAAACAGCAGAAAAGATTGCCGAGCAACGATGGGGTTATGTGATAAATAATGGTGTCGGCGAAATGTCTCATGTGCTGGCAAATTTGCTTGCCGATGCTCAAATTGGATTGCTCTCTTCGGTTGCAGATGTTGCAAGAGCGGAAGTCTTTGATGACTTTTTAGACCATGCCAAGTCGTACCTAGGAGCAGGTCATATCGACCGTGCTGGGGTCATAGCTGGCGTGGTGTTTGAAGATTCTCTTCGTCGGGTTTGTCGTAAGAACGAAATTGATGAAAAAGGGGAAAAATTGGATTCTCTCATTTCAGAACTTCAGAAAGCTGAAGTGATTTCGCCAACAAAAGCAAAAAGAGCTCGCGTCGCTGCCCATGTCCGAACAAAAGCAACTCATGCGCAATGGGAGGAGTTTGATGGCAAAGACGTCGAAGCTACTATTCAATTTTCAGAAGAGTTAATACTGAACCATATCGAAGGGTAGACATAACAAGCAAAAGCAGGCGGATGCTCCGCACCGCTGTTTTAAGCGTTATGCAGCCATTAGCCGTAGGAGTAACGAATGACATGCCCTATTTGCTTTTTCAGAGATTCGTATCAAAGGTCTCTGAAATTAAAAACATTTGGTATCGATAGATTTGAAAAAAAGCTAGATAATTACAAGAGGCTGTATGTTGATGATCTTCAAAAAATGAAAGGTATTAATAAATGCAGTTGTTACAAAACATACATAAATTATTCTTTGTGCCGCTGGGTTGATGATTTTTTATCAGATATACACCAAAATATAGATCTAATAGAGTCTACATTCGATCAGATAAATTTATCTTATAAAAAGTTCATAGCCGAAAACCAAAGGACAGCAATAAATTATCTCTATAGTTTTCTAGAAGAATCAAATCTAATAGATAAGACCATTGATTCATCTGATCTTGTTACGCCATTGTTTCGAGCTAGATGTAAAGGTAATTTTGACCCCAAAGATATTAGAGAGTTCTATCACGTTCCATTTTCAAAAAGGCATATTGTAGGCAGTCAGCGTTTTAGCATTCCCGGGTTACCACTACTTTATCTAGGTAGCTCCATCTTGACTGTTGAAAAAGAGTTGGAGGCGAAATCAAGCAATGATCTGGAGTACTCTATTTTCTTGCCAAGTTATTCGAATTTCGATGGGATCAGAGTATTTAGCTTAAAAAACAGTATTAATAGCCTGCTTGAAAACAATCTACCAGGGCTTATGGATGCTGACGTTAACTTACCTTATTCGGGCGACGAAAATACGTCTTACAATTCCCGATTCGAGCTAGATATTCAAGCCAACATATTGCTTCAAATATGCACATTCCCAACTGAGTTTAAGAGTTCATTTATTCCCGAATATGTTATTCCTCAGATGCTAACTGTAGCACTACAAGAAAAAGGTTTTGATGGCCTGAGCTTTCCTTCAACTAAATGTTTTGAAAGTCTAGAAGGAAACCATAGGTTCTCAAATCATCATCTAAATTTTGTGTTATTTACAAAATACAGCTCGACTACTGATTGCGACAGCATTTTGCTAGATAAGTTTTTCACCTTCACACTCGATAAAAAATCCAATGTTAGTAAAAGAAAGGTAATTGAAGCCTTTGAAAAAGTATTTGAATTAAATACGGATTCTGATAGAAGCAATAATGATTATGTGATGCCATTAGTAAGAGCCAAGCTCCAAATTGAGTACCTTGAGAACTCTTCAATAGATGGCGTTAAATATTTTGATACGTCAACAGGAAAAGCTGAACTTTGCTTATATCTTGATATGGCTAATAAAATGTACAACATAGTTAATGCAAGGTCGGCATAATAAGTAAATTCAGGTGACGCCCATGGCGCACCTGATTTAAGCGTTCCAAAATATGAATGTTCGCTTTGCGACCTCAGCGTGTGTTGTGTCCCAGTAGCGGACTGATATCTGATAAAGGTCCGCTTTTATCAGAAAGGTACGCAAAATTTCGGAAAGTCTGTTGTTAGAGACCAGTGCAGTCGCCGAGGCTTTGTTCTCAAAGCGGACCTTTCTTACGGCGCCGCGACTGACCGTTTTGACCACAAAGCGGACCTTTTCCTGGGCCGCGCGACCCCGTGACTTTCCGCTCCGATTCACTGGAAAACCTGACGGCATGAGAATATCTAGCGAAACGCCTACCGGCGGAAAACTCTAGTCAGCAGTGCAACTAAAACAGAGATGGTTACAGATTGCACAATCCAGTTAGTCAAAAAAGCGAGTCAGCCATTCACATCTGGCGACCAGTCCATCAGGATA
>Ga0307486_1003175_pt1 | contig 10848 bp, 7 predicted proteins | sample CBIW02metaG_FD_203663 | JGI IMG/M metagenome (GOLD analysis project Ga0307486, IMG submission 203663) | Sea-ice brine microbial communities from Beaufort Sea near Barrow, Alaska, United States - CBIW 0.2 | ecosystem: Environmental > Aquatic > Marine > Coastal | place: USA: Alaska | collected... | reverse complement strand
GATGCGTGTCGAGCCGAACCAAATGGCCGTTCGCGGCTCCCTCCCCTTTTTCAATGTAGGTTCCCGCTACTGTCGCCATCTGTGCCAGATGGTAAATCGCCACAAGTTCTACAGCTGCGGCGCGACCATCATCGGACTCTTCAAGGTATTGATCTTCAAATTGAGTTTGTAGCTCCCTCAACGAGCCAAGAATTGAAAGGGCGGCATCGATATCTGACCAGCCGCCGTCCTTCCGGGTTAGGAGCACGATCGCTTTGACTGAAGATTCGAGTAATGCCCGCGACCAGTCCGAAGGAGCCTTCGTCGCGCGCAGAGTTTCGGCATCAGGCAACAGCGCGGAAAGTGCTTGACGCACCTCGCTAGTGCGGCGAGCGAGGGTTCCCGTCACGGCTAGATGTAGCGCTAGGGACAAGGATTCGTCGAGAAGATCACCGTCAAGCTCGTCACGCTCGAATGATCCGATCGTGACGACGTCGCGCCAGCAGGAGAAGGCGGCATCGTAAAGTCGAACTGAGTTCGTCTCGGAGTGCAAGGCTTCGCCCTCAAGCAGTTGGGCGGACCGCAAGAGTGAGAGGGTGCTGTCCGCTTCCTCGAGGCGCGTGGATGACCTCACACGATCGGTTATTGCGCGGTCCTCAGCGCGCGCAGACAGTGCAACCGCACCTGAAGCCAGAATAAGAGCGCCCAAAGGGGCCGTCATTGCTTGCCACCTGTACCGCGCGCAGATTGCAAAAATTGGTCTACGACGACTTCGACGTCCCCCGTGTCGATGCGCAGAACCATGAAATCAATCTCTCCTGGCGCAAAGTCGTTAGGGGATGTAGCGAAGCTACCGAAGTCGGCTTCCGATCCGTGGACTGGTCGAACCAGCATATTTGTGCACTTCACAACAAGATACTCGAATTGTTTATGTTCCCAAAGAGTGGCAGCAAGTTGCAGTAAGCGTTGAATTTCAGGATCGGTGCATCGTCGCGAGGCGCCCCAAAGCTTGGCGCATGTGGCGCTGACCGCAGAAATATGTCCGAGGTGCTGATTCCGCATCGAATCTCCCGCCGAGTCGACAACTCCTGGCGGGTTGCGCGCCTGAGACGAGACTTTGGCTTCCCCAAGGGACAGTGTTATGTGCTCCTCTAACGCTGAATCGAAGTCGCTTCGAATTCCAATCTGATCGATACCTCTCCCAGGCAAGGAGACGAGTTCGCGGTCACGAGTCGAGCGGTAGCCGTAGGCGTATCCCCGGAGCTGCTCTCCAGCAAGCGCCATCGCCACTTCTCCGAGATCAGAACGTTCAACGGCGAAGTTAGTGCCGCGAGGACTCGCGTTGCGCGTGGGCAGCTGCGTGCTCGTCAGGCGTGCTTTCACGGATGCTACATCGAGAATCTGGACGCCATTAAGGGTCAAGTCGATGAGCGGAGAATCCGTCACAGTCCGCAGATCTCGGTAGACCGCAGCGAGAGTCTCGAGCCATGCGCTGTCGGCCGGTTCCAGAATCGTAAATTGGTGCGGAAGCTGGTCGTGCTGCTCGACGACAGCGAATACATCCTTCGTGGCTGCGCACATCGGCGCATGCAGATTTTCTAGGCCCCCCATGGGTTTGACCCTATCGCGTCCGAGCGCTGTTTTCACACGGATCCCAGCACGACCTAGTTATAGCCGGATTGGCTCGATACGGAGACGCCACCCGCATCTGGTGAGAAATGAACCCAAACACGAAGAAGAAACAGGTCGTTTCCAAAATCCCCCAGTTCGCGGCGACAACCAGGGAAAGCAGCTGAGTCTTGGGTGTCGATGCCACTGACCCGACGGTCAGAAATACCTAGGTCGACGGTAGATCCACACATGGGAGACCGGCCGAACCAGATTTGGGCGAAGATGAAGTCAGGAGTCGCAGGCCCAAATGGGAGTTCGCAAGAACATCACATCACCAAAAAGCCTCAAATTCCTCTCGCGCAGATGCCAGCACGGCTTGCGGTTCACCAACAAGGTGATCAACAGGCCGGTCTTCAGCCTCGAAAGACGTATTCGGCCCCATGAGCCACAGCGACAAATCCTCATTCGACCACTCGTTTTCACTAGCCAGCGCAAGGATCTGCTTGATTATGGGGAGAATAGTTCCTGACTCGAACTGGAACCCAGGGTAGAAGATTGCCCCACCACGCGTCACGCCGAGAAGCTCGCGATCCATCGCCGCCAAGGAGACAGTCCTGGTAGCCCCCAGGAGCGCTTCGACCGCATTGCTGTCGAGTAGGCCAAACTCATCCTCCAGACGGCTCCAGGCCGCTGCGGTGGCTTGCCGGCTTTGAAGGAGGTCCCGCGACAGCTCAGCTGAGTCCATCCCAGTCGCGGGAACCACCGGGAGTAGCTTCTCGTCCTCGTTTTGCCCAGTGCTGCTGTGACCCATCATGACCTAATCCTGCACCACTTCAGCGAACATGACAGTGAGCCAAAGACCATCTCCGCCCTCAAAGTCCGTTCACCGTTCAGTAATGCTTCTCAACGTACTGATAAGCGCTGTTGAATGGTTCCCCCGTCAAAGGCAGTCTGAATTTCTTGAAGACCTTCAGCAGACTCTTCCGTACCTCCCGTTTGCCGTCGTCTTTGATCTCCCACCCGGGATAGGAGACCTCGATGACAATTCGGTCGATCTCTGTGACCACGTCGCCGATGAGCACCGGCACGTTCTCCGGTTTGAACTCCTCGAAGATCTGAGTCAGCGCGCCGATGTTCGGGTTCGGCAGCAGATTCAGGCCGTCGACGCCAGCCTCGTCCTCCGCGTTTTCAGCCTCCTTCACGTCTTTCGCCAAGGTGAACAACTCCCGAAGGTATTCGATCGAGTCCTTGGCCCGCGCAAGTTCCGACGCACGCAGCCGCTCAAGGCGTTCCGCCAGCCCCTTGTAGACCGAGTGATGGCCGTTGGTGCCGGCAAGCCGGCGTTTTAGTCGTTGTGCAATGCTGTCGATCACCTCGGATGCTGGCTTCACGACGATTTCCTTGTCGTCCGGGTCGATCAACCCGTCGTCAATGAGAGACTGCACCGTCTTAGAGTCGGCGATCTGAACGGTGACTCTCGGATTGCGGACGTTGATATCCGTGATGTTGAGGTAGACAAGTTCACGCGTCTTGGCCCCAACCCGATCCCACAGTAGTGATGACGTGTCTGTGGGCGTCACTGCTTCGTAGATCTTGGCAACCCACCGGTAATCACGACGTCGCGGCTCCAACTCGGGCACCGGGGCAATCGTCTCCCAAATGCTCTGCGCGAGCATGAACTGCGCGCCAAACCGGTCACGGAACTTGCCTGGCGGCACCCTGTCGATTGCGGCTTGGAACGCATCCATGCTGTTGTCAGTTCGATCGATGCCCGCGAAACGATCAAGCAGCAGGTCGAGTTCCTCAGCGAAGGCGTCGATGAGTCCTTCTAGGTCAAGCTCTCGCTGCTTTGCTTCGGGGTCGTTCGGAGTCATCGCGCGGGCGAACCCGTTGCCGAGGCCGATGTAGTCGACGATCAGACCGAAGGCCTTCTTCTGCCCCGTCACTGGGTTTGACCAAGGGCGGTTGGTGCGCGTGATCACCTGAAAGAGCGTGTGCAGCTTCATCGGCTTGTCGAGGTACAAGACTCCCTCGATAGGAGCGTTGAATCCGGTGCCGAGTTTCGAGGTTACGATCAGGAATTTGAGCGGATCGCCAAAAGCGCGGAAACGGTTCAAGGCCGCTTCCTCCTGCTGCTCTGTGAGCTGGTGCTGGTTCCAAGCCGCGGGGTCGTCCTTGCCCGCGGCGCTCATCACAACAGTGGCTTCATCCTCAATCCCGCGTTCAGCCAAAATCGCCGTAAACTGCTCGTAGTACGCGACGCACATTTCGCGGTTGTACACGACGATCTGTGCTTTCATCCCAAGCGGGTCGATGGTCGGGTAAAAGTGGTCGAGGATGTCCTCGCACACCTTCCGAATCCGTTCCGGGTTGGCGAGGAGTGTTGCGACGTTCGACAGTTTCGCCGCGATCTTCTCCTGCTCCTCCTCGCTCAGGTTCTCGGCTTTGGCGAGTTCATCGGCAGCAGCGTCGAGAGCTTCCTGGTTGATGTGGAAGTCGACCATTCTCGACGAGACCCGCATCGGGACGGTGGTGCCGTCAGCGATCGAACGGTCGGAGTTGTACGTGTTGAGGGCGTAATCCGGGTCATTCTCGTCGCCGAACATCTTGAACGTGTTCCGGTCAAGGTCGGCGATCGGCGTGCCCGTGAATCCGAAGAGGAAAGCGTTTGGTAGTGCTGTTCGCATCTGCTGGCCGAGGGAGCCTTCTTGGGTGCGGTGGGCTTCGTCGACGAGGACGATGATGTTGTCGCGGTCGCTGAGGTGGCCAGCGTCCTTGAACTTATGGATCGTGGTGAAGATCACGCCACGCTGATTGGCCTTCAACAGGGACCGCAGCTCTGAAGAGCTGGACACTTCGTTGAGTCGCGGTGTGCCCGCAGCCAAGAACTGGTTATAGGTCTGCCGAACGAGCTGCGCCCGGTCGGCAATCGCGATGATCGTCGGGTTCTTCAACCGTGGTTCGTGGATGAGTCGAGCTGCCGCCCATGACATTGCCAACGTCTTCCCTGAACCCTGCGTGTGATAGACCAGACCGCGGCGCGGCGTGCCGGCCACGACTCTGTCAACGATCGCCTCGACCGTTTCATGCTGGAAGTAACGGGGCACGATTTTGGTGACGGACGGCAGACCGTTTCGTTCACCGCGTTCGAACACGGTGTAATCAGCGAGAACCGACAGGAGCGTCGCCTGATCGAGAAGCTCGTCAACAGCCAGCTTCACGCGCGGCCACCCGCTGAGATTCGCGTCGGTCTTCGTATCGCCCCACTGCTCCCAGTAATCGAGCGGAGTGCGAATCGCGGCGTACCGAAACTCACGCCCTTCCGTGGCGAACGACAGGAGATTGGGGACGAAGAAATGTGGCCGTTCGACCTCATACCGGTCCCGAATATCTTTCGCGCCGTGCATCCAGCTCTTCTTGTGGTCGACAGGAGTTTTCGTCTCACCGACGACGAGTGGGATGCCGTTCACCCACAGCACGACATCGAACCGTGCTTTGCTCCCGGGTACCCCGTACGTGACCTCGTCCGACACGATGAAACTGTTGTTCGCAAGATTCTCGAAGTCAATCAGGTGCACGGGTTCGTCATGGTTCGTGTCGTTCAGCGTGATTGTCCGCCGGCCGCGAAGCCAGGCCGTGAACTCCTCATTCGCCCCCATTATCCCGGTGTCACCCGAATTGATGAGGACAAGGCGCAGGCTCGACACAACCATGTCGACCCGATCAGGGTCATCCGCGAGGAGGGGGTTCAGCCGCTGAATCGCGGCGACAAGTTCGTCTTCGATCAGGACAGAGTCGTGGGGGCGGTCCAGTTGCGAACCAGGAACGTGCTTCCAGTTGTTGGCAACCAATCGGGCGATAATTGCAGCCTGTACCGTTGACGACTCTGAAAAACCCATTATGCAATTGCCCCCAAATGCTTGTCATACGAAGATGGAATTTCGTGCTCGCCGCTGAGTAGTGCCGTGAGAAAGTTTGTACGCGTTGATCGGACGCAGGCCGCATATTCGTTTGCCGATTCGACAGCGGAACCGGCAGCGTTACATAGACCGATGAAAGCTTCACGCTCGACGTGCTCCGACCATGGGATGTTCATTTCGTTTAGCCAACCGGCAGCGATGTTGCCGAGACCGGTGGAGCCGCTGGCAGCCGAGCTGATTGCAGACTGCAGGGTGGGAGCTTGCATCACCCAATAGAGGTAGTCGCGCAGGCGCACGTCGCGCGGCTCGATCACAAATTGGAAGGCGGAGACGGAATCACCTACGACCTCGGCGGGTGTGCGATAGATGTTGCCGATGCGCCCACGATTTCCATTCGTTCGAATCATGACGAGCGAGTCTGCGGTCAACGTAGCGGCACGCGCAGAGAGACCACGGACGTAGGTTCGCTCAGTGAGTTCGACCGCTCCGCCTGGACGTGTGTTGACGATCGTTAATACCGGTCGGAAGCCTTCCCCCGGCAAGGATGAGCCGTCGGCAGCCCCCCACGAAGCGCCAGACTTTACTGAAGCCAGATCCTTGAGTGGCAGGGAATCATCTGACACGTGCGCATCGAGGACATTGCTGAGCAAAGTCGAACATGCATCGCTCACGCCGTCCGCCGCCTCAATCGCTTCGTCCAGCGCGCCGATCAGGTCAACGATGCGGTGCTGAGTCGCGAGGGGTGGGAGCACGATCGGTATTGAGCGAAAAGCTCCAACGGAAATGGTTTTTCGACGCAGGACCGTGCCCGTGCACCGTTCGGCCATAGCATCGTGAAAGACCGGTGACGTAGTGAGTAGCCGCATGTATGCAGGGAGCATCCGACTTGCTTGGATCTGGAACACGGGAAACGTCTGTGGCGTCACAAAAGTGCCAGCGAAAGCGCTGCCAACGACAGTTGACGGCGCTTCAAAGGCTGTAATGACTCGGTAAACGAGGTCGTCTTCTTCGAGCTCCATCAGCTTTGTGAATTTCATGCTGTCGCCGCGCACGGGCTCACGATCGACAAGCCCCCAACCGCTGCGCTGCACACCGACCACTTTGTAATGTTTGTCGGCGATGACCGGGGTAAAGTTGTCCCGTTTCGTCACAAGTGTCCCCAGAGCGACATCTTCCCACCCGTCACGCATCGAAGCCCGCAGCCTTCAGCTTGAGGTCCAACTCGTCTTGGGCCTTTGACAGCCGCTCCTGCGCTTCGCGCATGAGGATCAATGCCTCTCCGACGTTCGCCTCGGCCGCCGCTTCGCCCTTGATGTACCGGCCGATGTTGAGGTCAAACCCGTTTTCCTCGATCTCAGCCAAACCCACGAGTCGCAGGTTCAGCCCACCATCCCCATCTGTATCTGTTCCATCCCGATACGCCGCATGGATGACGTCAATGTCCTCGTCAGACATCGTGTTCTGGTTCTTCCCCGCTGCAAATCGCTTCGTGGCGTCGACGAACAAGACGTGGCCACGGCGTTCTGCCGACTTCTTCTTTCGGAAGATGAGCAGACACACTGGAATGGACGTGGAGTAGAACAGGTTATTCGGGAGGCTGATGATCGCTTCGAGCATGTCGGAGCGAACAAGCTGCTCGCGGATCACGCCTTCCTTACCTCCACGGAACAGAACGCCGTGGGGCATGACGATGCCAGCGCGACCGTCGCCCTCAGCCATCGTCGACACGATGTGTTGGATCCAGGCGTAGTCGCCGTTCTTCGCCGGCGGGACTTCCCCGCCAACGGCGCGAGCGTAGGGGTCGTGGGCCCAGAAATCGGCACCCCAGTTCTGGAGGCTGAATGGCGGGTTGGCCGCGATCACCGAATAGGTGCGGAGACTTCCGTCTTTTTCGAGGAGTTTCGGTTCGCGGAAGGTGTCGCCGCGGACAACTTGGAAGTCTTCCAAGCCGTGGAGGTACAGGTTCATCTTGGCCATGGCCGCGGTCGTCAAATTTACCTCTTGGCCGTAGAGACTGAGGGTGCGAGCATCTCCACCGTTCGCGTTGACGGCGTTGACCGTCTCAACGAGCATCCCCGCGGAACCACATGCGGGGTCACAGACGGTGTCACCCGGCTGCGGGTCGAGAATGCTCACGAGCAGGTGGACGACGTGACGCGGTGTGAAGAACTCGCCGGCTTTCTTGCCGCTGGCTTCTGCGAACTCCCGGAGCAAGTACTCGTACGCGGCGCCCAGCATGTCCCCGTTGATGTGAGCCGGGTCCAACGTCAGCTTGTCGAATGCATCGAGCAGATCAGCGAGAGCTGATTCAGGGAGACGTTCCTTGTTCGCCCAGTTCACGTCGCCGAACACCCCGTCGAGCTTTCCGGGGTTCGCCTCCTGAATGCGGAGCAACGTCTTGCCGAGTTTCGAACCGATGTTGACGGTGTTCCCAAAGACATCAGCCCAATGGCACTCCATGGGCAGGGCGAACGGTTGGTACGTGGCTTCGATCTCATCCGTCAGCTCGTCGCCGAAGTCGGCGACCGCCTGAACATGGTTGTGGTCCCAGGTGTCGGAGATCCATTTGAAGAACATGATGGGAAACACATACGACTTGAAATCACCAGGATCAACCGGCCCACGCAAAGCGTTCGCAGCCGCCCACAACGTGCTTTCAAGCTGGCTTTGAGTCGTGTGATGAGATTCGGTCGAGACAAGTGCCATTCTGATTCTTCCTGAGGTTCGATCGGGGCAGTACTTCGCGTTGCATCTCACATGCAGCGAAGTGGCCAACCGATTCGACCTGCGCCCCCGGATCGATGATATCGCGAACGCAACTCGCAGAACCGGACTTGAACGCCTACCCGTCAACGACAATGCCTGCGAATGAGATGATGTATGCCATGGAGGAGGAAAGGGTACGACCGGAGCGTGGTGGTGTTGCCCAAGCGATGAGGCGACAGCATTGATCACGAGCTCGGACCCGACTCTGAACGCGGGCGTGGCATCTGACTTGAGCGACGAATCGTCCGGATCGAGGCATCTCAGTCAGCTACTGGAGGAGGCAGGCGAGCGAGCAGATCAGATGATCGCCGATTTCGCTGCCCAAGTCCCTGCGACGATAGATCTCACAGGGCGAGTCAGATGGTTGCCCGTCAAGGTGCTAAACGTGCTCGTCGCCATGAAGGACCAGCTCAATGATGCGTCGCGCGCTGCCCTCGCAGATTGGGAGGATGAGCAGAGTCAGCACCACCGGGAGATGTGGGAACGGCTTGACCAACAGAGCCCCTCCCACCGAGCGATAATGGCGCGGGAAGAGTCGGAGGACCAACGCAACCGCGAACTCTGGGAACAGCTTGAACGGCACGAGCGGAGCTTCCGGAATTCGCTGCCTCCGAACTGGAACTCCCCAGAGATTGAGTTCCCGAGTCTTGAAGAACTCGAAATCCTCCAGCTGGAGGAAGGCCTGCCACTCGCATGGGTTCCACCAAACGGCGTGCTCAACATGATGCTCTCATGCACGACCAGCGCATCACGACGACAGGTGGTCGCACGGAACTCCACAGCGATCCTGACAGCCTGTCTTCGCGAGCTTCGGCGGCTTCGATCGGGCGAGACAAAGGAATGGCGCGCGTCCGCCCGCGAGGCTGCCTCGGCAATGCAGTCCGGGCACTGGCGCGCGGGTCAAGCGCTGGCCGCGATTGCGCTGGATACGGCGACAGTGAAATTCGTGCGCTCCGCCTACAAGGATGCGGTTACCCACTCGCGAAGGGGCAAGGGGGGCATTCGGCTCGCCACGCCCCCAGGCTCATCGGAGGCCAGTGTGCCGACGTGGCGGGATGTTGACTACCCGCGCGCTTTGCTTGTCCTCCACGGGATCTTCGGAGCGTTCGCCGAGTACAACGGGAATGATGGCGCTGCGGTTCCGAAGCAATTCACACGACATGCCACAATCCACTCGGTGGGTCGTCCCCAGTACAACAAAGCTAACGCTTTGATCGCCCTCATGCACTTGGTAGGGCTCCTGTGCCTCATCGAGGACGAGTAGCCTCGCTTCTTGCGATAGAAGGAGGGGACGTCCCCTCCTCTTGCTGCCGGGACTTCACTGTCGGGAGGACCCAGACCAGCAGTTTGGCGCGATCCTGATCATGCATTGGGACTGCGGCGATAGCCATTCTGCCTCTAGGCGGGCGATGGTCGTCGAATCAGGCCACGTTGTTCACGTCCGCGACACGGCCATTTGCCCGCGGCAGGCAGTAAGTCAGATGTCTCTTCCCTTGAGGGATAGGACGACTGGTCCAATTCAATCAGGACCCGACGGTGGACGCCTGCACTATAGACAGCTTTAGGTCGTGATCTGGGCGGGCGTCCAGCTTTGACATCAATGCTTGGGCCTTGGATTCAGCGGAGCACCACCGCAGTACGCGCCAAGTAGTTTCCTCAATCGAGGAGCTTGGCTCGGCGCGCGCGCTATTGTCTGCTTCATCCTGTCGAAGTCGAGCGAGACGTGCTCTCGCGACCCTCAGGATCGCATCCGGTATGCCAACACCAGTTCTGACAAGAACACCAGAACTATGACCTGCGCCGTCGGAATCGAGGTCAAGGACCTGGTTCTCGGCATCGACCGCAACAAAGACCGTCGTTCCCGTCAGATATGCGTGGGAATATAGAGATTCAGAACCGTCACCCAACGGTTGGTTCTTGTCAATATGGAAGCCTGGAGCATCGATAGCAGCTTCCAGCGCCAAGGCTTCAGACCGGGTTTTTGAGGCACGTAGGCCCGAGTGTTGTCGAATTTCATCGGAATGAAGAGGTGCGGCGATGATCGCCCACGTGTCACCAACCCGCTCACTGGTCGAATAAGAGGTCCCATCGGGAAAAATTAATGATTTTAGAAAGGTCATTCGCTGGTCCCCCAAGACCTGAGTGGAAGACTCCACCTAGTAACAACGTCCAGACAGCCTGTCGACTGTTGGTATTGCCACAACAATAGCGCTAGGTGCGCACTTCGATTTCCATATGACTTTTGGAAGCGCGGCTTTGGTCATTGCCGAAGTGACGAAACAAGTTCCAAGTGGCTGACTGAACCGTACCTGATTTCTCGTAGCTTTCTTTTTTGGTGGAAAGACTCGGATATGCCCAAGGAATACCCGGTCGAGAACGGTCCGGCGTAAGTCGAAACGAGTCAACGCAACACTGGCGGCGTTGAAGAACCCTAGGGAGTCTGCCGCTTCAGTGCTCTGGGTAGGCGGTTGTTGACCTCAGTCATTGTCTTACGGATTCCGGTGGCGAGATCGGCGCTCTTGGGTAGGTTTGGCGAAGCAAACCGTCAGTCTCTTCCGATTCTGTTGATACG
>Ga0307486_1003174_pt1 | contig 10853 bp, 8 predicted proteins | sample CBIW02metaG_FD_203663 | JGI IMG/M metagenome (GOLD analysis project Ga0307486, IMG submission 203663) | Sea-ice brine microbial communities from Beaufort Sea near Barrow, Alaska, United States - CBIW 0.2 | ecosystem: Environmental > Aquatic > Marine > Coastal | place: USA: Alaska | collected... | reverse complement strand
GCCGTTCTTCGGCATACATCTTCTTCAGTCGCCGGTTCTCATCCTCAAGCTCTTTCATGCGCTTGATCATGGAGGTATCCATGCCGCCAAATTTGGCTCGCCACTTATAAAAACTGGCACTGCTCATACCGTGCTCACGGCAAAGTTCAGGCACCGGCATGCCGCTCTCGGCTTGCTTCAAGATCGCCATGATCTGGCTGTCAGAAAAACGTGACTTCTTCAGGCAGAATCTCCCTGCGTTTAGCTTACGGAAAATTCTACTTTTGAGCACCTCGGTTTTTAGGGGGGATTACCAACGCAGGGAGATTCTGCCTGAAGAAGTCACGTTTTCCGATAGCCAGCGATGGCACCGAACCAACCCAGCCGCACCCCGTGGCACTTCAGGTTTTGCAGAAGTCCTGAATCGAAATGGACAATCTGCCCAGCAGATTGCCTGGGATTTTCCAGACCCGGCGCCCAGTGACCGCCACGTCTTTTTATCCAGACATTGAAGACGTTAAGGGGGCGGATTGGTCTGTTCACACTGATGCATCAGAAAGCAACGAACCTGAAGTCGTCTCAGCCCAAAGTCAGCCACTATCTGGCTCTGTTAAAGGTGGAAACGGAACGTCAGGGCCAATGGGTCTATTATTATCTTCATCCCTGTTTGTTCCAGTGGCTGGCCAGGGTGTTGGGTGTGACTTCATACAGTAATGTCAGTCTGATAAAAAAGGAACAGGTACGGCTGCGTTTAATGAATGGTCGACCGGCTGTGCGTTTCATCTGATAGCAGACTGTTTTAGCCGGTGGAAAACATACGAGGGAAGCATCATGAGCAAGATCAAAGTAGGCATTAACGGATTCGGCCGCATTGGTCGTCTGGCGTTGCGAGCGGCCTGGGGATGGCCAGAGATAGAGTTCGTTGCCATTAACGACCCGGGTGCGGACGCTAACACGTTGTCGCATCTGCTGAACTTCGATAGCGTGCACGGCCGCTGGAATCATGAAGCCGGTGTGGACGGTGACGACATGATGATTGAGGAACAGCGCATTGCCGTTACCCGTAACAGGGCCATTGGCGATACCGACTGGTCTGGCTGCGACCTGGTGATTGAAGCCAGTGGCGTGAACAAGACCGTGGCCGTGCTGCAGGGCTACCTGGACCAGGGCGTCAAGCGCGTGGTGGTTACCGCACCAGTGAAAGAAGCGGGCGCCAAGAACATCGTATTGGGGGTGAACGAGCATATTTTTGATCCGGCCCGCGACCGCATCGTTACAGCTGCTTCTTGCACCACCAACTGCCTGGCCCCGGTGGTTAAGGTCATCCATGAGAAGCTGGGCATCAAGCACGGCTCCATCACCACCATCCACAGCCTGACCAATACCCAGACCATTCTCGACGCACCCCACAAAGACCTGCGCAGGGCTCGGGCCTGCGGCAGTTCGCTGATTCCTACCAGTACCGGCTCGGCGACCGCAATAATCGAGATCTTCCCTGAACTGAAAGGGCGGCTGGATGGTCACGCAGTTCGCGTGCCGTTAACCAATGCATCACTGACTGACTGTGTGTTTGAAGTGGAAACACCGACGGATCGCGATACGGTTAACCGGTTGTTAAAAGAGGCGGCCGAAGGCGAACTGAAAGGCATTATGGGCTACGAAGAACGCCCACTGGTGTCGATAGACTACAAAACAGATCCGCGTTCTTCCATCGTTGATGCCCTGTCCACTCTGGTGATCAACGGTACCCAGGTGAAGATCTACGCCTGGTACGACAACGAATGGGGCTATGCCAACCGCACGGCGGAATTGGCACGTAAGGTGGGTCTTGCCTGATATGACGGCCGCTATCCGACAGTACCTGGTGATCACCGGCAACTACTGGGCCTTCACTCTGACAGACGGGGCCCTGCGGATGCTGGTGGTGCTGCATTTCCACCAGCTTGGCTACTCGCCCCTGGAAATTGCCCTGTTGTTCGTCTTCTACGAGTTTTTCGGGGTAGTAACCAATCTGGTGGGTGGCTATCTGGGTGCCCGCATGGGTCTGAATCGCACCATGAACATCGGGCTGTTTCTGCAGATTGTGGCGTTGATGATGCTGGCGGTGCCGGCTGCGATGCTCACAGTACCCTGGGTGATGGCGGCTCAGGCGATGTCCGGCATTGCCAAGGATCTGAACAAAATGTCCGCCAAGAGCGGCATCAAGTTGCTGGTACCGGACGAGCAGCAGGGCACGCTGTATAAGTGGGTAGCGATCCTGACCGGTTCCAAGAACACTCTCAAGGGCGTGGGGTTCTTCCTTGGCGGTGTGCTATTGGTAGCCGTCGGCTTCACGGGTGCCGTTATCATCATGGCGGCTGCCCTTGCCGTGGTCTGGCTGTCGAGCCTGTTTCTGCTCAAACAGGAGCTGGGAAAAAGTAAGGCCAAACCGAAATTCAGTGAGATTTTGTCTAAAAGCCGCGCCATTAACGTGCTTTCGGCGGCACGAATGTTCTTGTTCGGCGCCCGGGATGTGTGGTTTGTAGTGGCTCTGCCGGTTTACCTGCATACGATATTCGGCTGGGATTTCTGGAAAGTGGGTGGTTTTATGGCCATCTGGATTATCGGTTATGGCTTCATTCAGGTGATTGCGCCGCGCATCACCGGTAGCCTGCCAGGCAAGCAGCCTGTGATGCTCTGGGCCGCCGCTTTGGCGCTCGTTCCCGCCGCTATTGCGCTTGGCCTTACGGCCGGCTGGTCGCCACAGATTGTGGTGATTGGAGGGTTGCTGTTGTTTGGTGTGTTGTTTGCCATTAACTCCTCTTTGCACAGCTATCTGATCGTCAGCTATGCGCGGGGCGACGGGGTGTCCCTGGATGTGGGTTTCTACTACATGTCTAACGCCGCCGGCCGACTTCTTGGCACCGTTCTGTCTGGCTGGGTCTATCAGATGTATGGGCTGGAGGCCTGTTTGTGGATCTCCTCAGGGTTGGTGGCAACCGCGGCGCTGTTGTCGATGATGTTGCCGGAAAAGAGACTTCTTTCTTGAAAAACCGTGGCTGACTATTGGTAAGACTCTAGAATAACCTCTGCTCTTCGGGTTCCTCGCTATAGTCTCTGGACGCGGCCAGCCTTGTGCCGGTTTTTTAGGCTGATCAGGTTTTATGTTCATTGATTTCTGAATTAGACTCTTTCAAGCTCGGCTCTCTCAATTATAACTCTGTGTTGGTGTGTGCTCATTTCAGCATAATCCACGCTGCCAAGATGGGTAGGTCAAAACATAATGTCTTGGATGACAGTGTAAGCATTCCCTGCCAATGTATTTCATTTATGTTTCCGACGGAGTGTGCCCGATGTCTGATGATCGTAATGTTGCCCTGGTGACCGGTGGTGCTCATGGTATTGGCCGAGGCACGGTGGCGCACCTGCTGACGCAAGGCTGGCGGGTTGCTTTTTTCGACGTGGATGACGCTGCCGCAAATGAGATTACTGCAGCGTTTGGGGGCCCCGCGGACGTGTTGTTTGTGCGCTGCAATGTGGCGGATGAGAGCGAGGTCGAATTGGCATTGCGTCAGGTTATAAGCTGGGGAGGTCGGCTGGACGGGCTGGTGAACAACGCTGGTCTGGCAGATCCGGTGACCGGTGCGTTGGAAGATCTGACGTTGGCGGAATGGCAGAAACGACTGGACGTGAATCTCACGGGCCCCTTTTTGATGGCGAAGCACGCGGTACCGCACCTGCGCCTTAGCCGGGGAGCCATCATCAACATAGCTTCCACCCGCGCTTTGCAGTCTGAAGCCAATACCGAAGCCTATGCCGCCACCAAAGGCGGATTGGTCGCCCTGACCCACGCCCTTGCCGTCAGCCTTGGGCCAGAGGTACGAGTTAACTGCATCAGCCCTGGGTGGATTGATACCCGCGAGCCGGAGGCAGGCCAGGAGCCCGAGTCTTTAAACCCGCGCGACCACGGCCAGCACCCTGCAGGAAGAGTTGGTAAGCCCGACGACATAGCGGCAATGGTGCACTATCTGATGTCTCCCCAAGCGGGATTTATCACCGGACAAAATATCGTTATCGATGGCGGCATGGTGCGCAAGATGATCTACGAAGAGTAAGTGTCATCCTGCTTGCCATCCAAACCAATGGCAGACTACGACTTTAGCGTTCTGCACCAGCCATACGCCGCTCATAGGCGCTAACAGCCTTGAAGCCGATGCGGCGGAACGGTTCTGGTGGCATCCATCCCGGCTTGTCCATCAGTCTTGCTATATCAATGTGGGGCTCGCCGCAGGCGTAATTTGCCAACTGTTGGCCGAGCAGGGTGCCTTTAATTATGCCTACGCCGTTACAGCCGATAGAAACGTACAGCCCATCCTTTAACGATCCCCAAAGCGGCGCGCCGTTGGCAGTGAGCGATGTTGTGCCACCCCACCAGTCCTCCAGACCGCGGGTTTGGAGTTCGGGGAAGCGTGAAAACAGGCTAGCCGCCAGCATGCCTTTTACCGAATCATCACCTTCGCGCTCATACCCATATAAACCTCTGATTAATAGACGGTTGTCATCAGTTGATCGCAAGGTAGAACCCAATCGATGGGCTGGCAGAAGGCCCCACTGGCCGTGCTGTGAATAACGGGCAAAAGTGGCGTCTGGCAGCTGTGGCGTTATGCCGGCGTAGGTGAAAATCTTCACGCTGTAGGCGTGTCCGTAACCTAGGGCAGAGGCGAAGGCGTTGTTAGCCAAGAACACCTTCGGCGCACGCAAGGCCCCTCTGGGTGTCTGCGCCCGCCACATGCCTTGTTCGCGAGAAAGCCGAACCGCCGGGCTCTGCTCGTAGAGAGTCACCGATGCGGGTAAGTTGCGCGCTAGGTTAGTGATCAGGTCAAACGGGTTCAGCAAACTGTTGCCTGGTAGTTCAATGCCTGCTTTGTAGTAGCGGCTGCCCGTCAGTTCAGCCATGCGGCTCGCCGACAGTGGTGCAAAAGGCTGTTGGCTTGTGCTCAGGAATTGTTCGAGCGTCCGCAGGGCTTTTAGCCCTCGTTCTGTGGCGGCACCTTTGAACACGTTTGCAGGTTGGGCTTTTCTGTCACCCAAGCCATTTTGCAACAGAATTTGATGGGTGTGGCGATAATGTTGATAAAGCTCAGACGCCATGCCGGGACTTGCCGCAGCAAAAGCGTGTTCCAACAAAAAGCCGGAGTTACGCCCCGGCGAACCGGATCCGATGGTTTCGGCTTCCAGAATCCTGATGTCGGCGTTTGGCCGCAGCGTTTGCAGTTGTGCGGCTATGCCGATGCCGGTGTAGCCGCCACCAATAATAATTGCGTCGCAGTCGCCATCGTTTTCAAGCGGTGGCCGTGTGCGCTCCAGATTACGAGGGTGCGTCCAGCCGCAGTCGCGTTGATAGTGCGGGTACGAGTCTCTGTTCATGGCGTTGGCTATTCTCTCCGGGCAGAGTGACAGGGGCTGCAGAATCGACGAACGCCTGCAAAATATTACTCTACCGCGTTGATGAAAAAACTGCCCGTCAGAGAGTAAAGATATACTCAAATTTAACGCACAAAAATACACATAGAAATTAAGTATTTATAAGTGAATAACGTGTTTGTTTTTAAGGTTCAAATGTCAATAAACATGTGCTTATATGTGTTCTATATTCACAACGAGACACTCCATGACCTCTTTCATTGAAGCCAGTGACTGGCAAGGTCGGCTTGACCCTGAAGACGGCGATGAGTCGATACGCTGGCATCAGCGAGTGGTAACTCAAGCAGGGGCTGATAAACAGGCTCAGTCGGGTTTAATCGGTTTTGCGTCGGACGCCGGTGTGGCTCGTAACAAAGGCCGCATTGGTGCGGCACAAGGGCCGTCTGTGCTGCGCGACCAGTTGAAAAATCTGGCGTGGCACGGTGGCGACATGCAAGTTGTGGATTTTGGCACTGTCACCGTTGACGAAGGTCGACTGGAGGCAGGACAGAATGCGTTGGCAACCGCTGTTTCCGAGGCATTGCCTAAGGTATCCCGGCTGCTTGTTGTCGGTGGCGGCCATGAAACGGCCTGGGGCACGTTCAACGGTTTGATACAGGTTTTTGATCCGGCGTCTACCCGCATTGGCATCATCAATCTGGATGCTCATTTTGATCTGCGAAAGGTAGGCGAACAGGGCCCGTCGTCTGGTACGCCGTTTTATCAAATGGCCGAGCAGTTAGGCGCTGATAACTTCCATTACTGTTGCCTTGGAGTGTCACGCACCAGCAATACCCCCGCACTGTTTCGGCGTGCTGATGATCTAGGCGTCAGCTACATGGAAGACGGGCAAATGCAGCCAGATCGAATTTCTGAAATAAAACAGCGGTTAAGAGCTTTTTGCCAGGGTCTGGATCTGATTTATCTGACCATAGACCTAGACGTACTTCCACATTACCAGGCCCCAGGAGTGAGTGCGCCCGCGGCTCGTGGTGTGCCGCTGATCGTGGTTGAAGGAATCATCGGCGAAATTATGGGCATCGTGCCTTCCCTGCGCCATGGCATGCCACTGGTCGAGATGTGTGAACTAAACCCTATTTACGATGTGTCCGGTATGACAGCCAAAACCGCGGCGCTGTTAGCCAACACTCTGCTGTGTTCCAGAACCCTCGCCTGAGGGTGATTCAAAGAAGTGCAATCAAAATAAGAGGAAATAAAAAATGAAAATGATGAAACTTAAAACGGTACTGCTCTCGGCAGCGCTGAGTGCGGGCCTTGTAGCCGGCGCAGCGCAGGCGCAGGAAAGAGTCTTCTTCGGCATTGCCACGGGCGGCACGGGCGGCACTTATTATCCGCTAGGCGGCATGTTGGCCCAGGTGATTTCGAACAACGCCGATATTGAAGGCAAGAAGCTGTCTGCAACTGCAGAAACTGGAAACGCATCTGTGGCTAACGCCAGCCTGCTGGGCCGCGAAAGCATCGAGTCTGCCTTCGTGGCCGCCGATATTCTGGACGCCGCTTATAAAGGCCGCAACCAGTTTGAAGGCAAAGCAATGAAAAACTTGCGCGCGCTCGGTGCGCTTTACCCGGAAACTGTTCAGTTGATCGCCCAAGAGGGCATTACCAGTTTTAACGATCTGGAAGGCAAAACCATCAGCTCTGGTTCACCCGGATCAGGCCAGTGGCAACTGCTGGGCGACCTTTTGGCAGCTCATGGCATGTCGCGTGACAGCGTAAGCGAGGATTACTCATCGTTTTCCCAGTCGGCTGAGAAAATCAAGGACGGCAACCTGGATGCGTCGCTGATTACCGCCGGTTCGCCGACGTCGTCTCTTGTTGAGCTGACAAACAGCCATACAGTGAATGTGATTCCGCTGTCTGGTGCCCCGATCAAAGAGCTGCAGAAAACACAGCCTTACTACGCATCAACCGTCTTGCCGGCTGGCACCTACAAAGGTATCGATAAAGACGTTGAGACCATCGCGGTTCGCGCAATCTGGGCTACTCACTCTGGTCTGTCAGACGAAATTGCGTACGCCGTAACCAAGGCTCTTTATGAGAACACTGAGACGCTAGGCAAGGTTCACGTAAAAGGTAAAGAGATCACCTTGGAAAGAGCTCTGGAATCGGTATCCATTCCGCTACACCCTGGCGCCGAGCGTTACTATCGTGAAAAAGGCATCATCGATTAAGTTAAAACAATATTTGCCTTTGGCCGCCGGAATGCTATGTATTCTGGCGGTAGCCGGTGCTGCGGCAGCACCGGCTGCTGCACCGAACACGATCGGTCTCAGTATTTCTGTGTACCGTGAGGGCAAACCGCTCGATTGCGTGGTACTGGATCAGTCGACATTCGAGCTCTCTTTTATTCACTCGGTATCGCTAACACCGGTTACCGATTATTACACGGTTGTACAGTCGTCTAAGGGTTTTCAGATTGTGCAAACCGCTGAAACGTTTTTCGCACACGGTCAAGGGCTGCCTTCGTTAGTGAATGAGCCGGACGCCACGGATTTCAGGATTGAGAACGGGCAATTTGTGCTGACAATGTCCCGCCTCATTGAACAACTTATTGTTCGTACCGATGTGCGCTTCGAAAATCGACTACATACAAGGTCTGAGACGACCAACCTGAATCGCTGGCCAGACAACGGTTTGTTGCTGAAGCCGGTTTCCAGCTGTCCAAAATAACGCTGAGTAAACGCGCATGACCCAATCCAATGCAGTCGGTGCCGATCGCTCCGATTCAACCACGCCTGAAATGCACCAGTCTGAACTTGATGGCCTAATCAAGAAGTTTGATAACGAATCCAACTTTCGCGATCTAAAAGGCGTGCTGAAATGGCTGGTAACCATTACCTGTGTCGTTTTGAGCGCGTTCCATATTTACACCGCAGGTTTTGGTCTGCTGAATGAAATTTCCCACCGTACCGTGCACATGGCCTTTATCATGGGCCTTTTATTTATCGTCTTTCCGCGCCGGCCGCCGAAGCATTTGCGGGTGAATGCGGTTCTGAGCTTGGTTTACGGTGCTTTTTACTTATTAATCGCCTACCAGCTGGTTTCAGCCCTCGACGGGATGATTCCAGTCTGGTGGGGATGGGGTATTTACGGCTTTGCGCTATTGATGTCAATTTCAGCGCTGCCCATTGCAGCCTTGGGGGGGCGTAACAAGCCTAGCTGGATTGACTGGCCACTGATGCTGGCCGGCGCGGGTTTCTCGGCCTATCTGGTTATTTTCTTTAAAGACATCTTCATTGTTAATATTGGCTTCCCGAAATCGTTCGACTACCTAATGGGCGGTATCGCCATTATGCTAGTGATTGAGGGCGCGCGCCGCACCATGGGTGAGTCCCTTCCGATTATCGGCGTATTGGCTCTACTTTATGCCATGCTTGGTCCCCAGCTGCCGGGCATGATGGCGCACCGCGGCTACGACATTATCCGTCTGGTTGAGCACCTTTACCTGGGCACCGAGGGTATTTACGGCATTGCTATTGGTGTTGTCGCCACCTACGTATTCCACTTCGTCTTGTTCGGCGTTTTGGCGCAAGCGTCTGGTTTGGGGCAGCTGTTTATCGAACTGGCCACGGTGGTTGCAGGCCGTTACGCCGGTGGCCCGGCAAAAGTATCGGTGGTGTCTTCAGGCTTTTTTGGCATGATTTCCGGCTCTCCAGTGGCAAACACAGTCACTACCGGCGCATTCACTATTCCAATGATGAAAAAGTACGGTTTTAGCGGGCGCTTCGCGGCCGCCACCGAAGCCGCATCGTCTTGTGGTGGGCAGGTAACGCCGCCCATTATGGGCGCCTCAGCGTTTGTGATGTCCGAAATGCTGGGCGTGCCTTATAACGAGTTGATCCTGATCGCTATTATTCCTGCGGCTTTCCACTACCTCGCAACTTTGTGCATGGTGCACTTTGAAGCACGCCGTTTGAACTTGAAGGGGATGCCGGCGGATCAGATTCCGCAGTTGGGAAATGTACTGGCAAGGCATTGGCACCAGGTTATTCCACTGGTGGTTATGGTGACGCTGTTGCTGATGCAGTTCACGCCCTTTTTGGCGGCGTTCTGGGGCATTATATTGACCATAACCTGTTCTTACATTCCGCTGATTCTGCGCCCGCTGGGGTTTATCCGGCTGGATCACGAAAGCGTGCTAACACCGAAGCGCTTGGTCGCCGCGTTAGAAGAAGGCTCTAAGCAGTCTATCGCCATCACCGCAGCCTGTGCCTGTGTAGGCTTCTTGCTGGGTGTGACTACCTTAACCGGGCTGGGCTTTAAGTTCTCTGGCGCGATTGTTGGGCTGGCTGTTGATTTTGGCACTACGTTGGGCGCGTTCATCCCGTTTGACTTGATCACCACTGACAGCCTGACGTTGTTCATTGCGCTGATTCTGGTGGCGCTGGCCTGTATTCTGATGGGTGCCGGTATTCCCACCACGCCAACGTACATTATTCTAGCGGCTATCGTGGCGCCTGCGCTGGACGACTTTGGCATTGCACTACTGGCTTCACATTTCTTCATCTTTTATTATGGGGTGCTAGCGGATGTGACGCCACCTGTGGCGCTTGCAGCTTATGCGGGTGCCGGTATATCCGGTTCAGACCCGATGGCCACCGGCGTAACGGCGTTCCGCTTGTCGATGGGCAAGGCGCTCGTGCCGTTTATGTTCATTTACGCCCCAAGCTTGTTGTTCCTTGATTTCACTTGGACAGAGTTCATCTTGGCGATGATCAGTGGAATCATGTGTATTGTTGCGCTGTCGGCGGCTTACATTGGTTTCTTCAGTGCGCCTCTGTTTCGCCTGGAAAAAACGGTGCTAAGCCTGGCTGGCCTTTCACTGGTCGCACACAACCCTTGGTTTCTGGCTATTTCTGGTACTTTGGTTGTGCTTATTTTGGGGCGTAACTATCGTATCGGGCACTACCAGCAGCCAACTGCGGCCCATACCAAAGGAGTGTGAAAAGTGAGTGCCAAGGACTATACGGTGCCGGCTCTGCAAAAAGGGCTGAAGATACTTGAAATGTTTGACAGTCAATGCCGCACTCTGAGCCAGGTTGAAATGGCTCAGCGTCTGGAAGTGTCCAGTAGTTCGTTGTATCGAATTGTTCAAACACTGACGGCGATGGGGTATTTGAACAAAATTGGAACTAACACCTATACCTTGGGCTCACAAGTTGTTTCCCGCGGTTTCAGTTATTTGGGCAGCCGAGAAATTGTTGAAGTTGCAGCACCGCTGATTACAGAACTGCGTGACAATACCAGTTTGTCCAGCCACATCGGTATTCGCGATGGCGTAGAGGTGCTTTACGTATTTCGTGCGCTTGCCTTGCAGCGTGTATCTGTCAATGTGCCGGTAGGTACACGATTTCCGTTGCACACCACGGCGATGGGACGGGCTTTGCTGATGGGTATGCCGCCAGCGGACT
>Ga0307486_1003172_pt1 | contig 10856 bp, 12 predicted proteins | sample CBIW02metaG_FD_203663 | JGI IMG/M metagenome (GOLD analysis project Ga0307486, IMG submission 203663) | Sea-ice brine microbial communities from Beaufort Sea near Barrow, Alaska, United States - CBIW 0.2 | ecosystem: Environmental > Aquatic > Marine > Coastal | place: USA: Alaska | collected... | reverse complement strand
AAATAGTAATCAAGACCTGTAGCCAACCATCAAGCGATGCTAAAGCTATTTACAAAGCGCTAAATTATAAAAATGAAGCGTTCCAAAGGAAAAATATTGTTTGCCCCGAAACGTAAAATTAATTAATAGACTGAATTACAGTAGTTTAACTTTTAAAAACTGCAAGTTGGGTTAATCTTTTCTATGGACCGACTCCTCCCTTAAATGTTGTTCAATTCCGTAATTAAATTCAGCACCTAGGAGAATAATAAAAGTGCTGATAAAAAGCCACAACATGAGAAAAACAACTGCGGAAATTGAACCATAGATTTCACTTAAATTCCAGAAATTACGAATGTAAAATGAAAATGCCCAAGAAGCCATAAGCCATAAAGAAGTTGCTAAAACGGCACCGGGAATGACCCACATAAAACCGGATCGACTTCTTTTAGGTCCAAAAAAATAAATCAGACTAATACTCCCCACCAGAATAATTCCCATAACTAGCCATCGCAACCAAGTTATAAGGACTTCAATAGTATCGGGTAAACCTATTTTCCCAATGATTGCGGGAAATGCCACAATTAAGGCGGCACTTAGAATGATTAGGATGATAGCACCAAAAGTGAATAATAATGTAATTCCATTGTTTTTTATGATCCCTCTTTTACTTTCGGTCTCATAGGCAATATTTATTCCCCTAAACAAAGATTTTGTCCCAAGATTGCCAATCCAAATACCTAGAAGAATTCCTAAAAAAGTGTGCAAGCCCAGGGATTCCCCCTCGGGTTTGATAAAATTATCCACCCGGTATTGAAGGATTTTATGAGTCTGCTCGGGGATCATAGAACTGATTTTGGATACCTGTTCCTCAATTTGCTGTGGATCCATCACAAACCCATAGATGGAAATTAGTGCCATAATTGCAGGGAAAATGGCTAAAAAACCAAAAAAACCCACTCCGGCCGAAATAATTACCACATTATTTTCGCTAATCCGTTCTTTTACTTTTATCAAAATGCTCTTCCATTCAGAGAATGATATTTTAGAAATGGATTGAACCGTTTTGTTCATAATTCTAGCTTCGGTGAAATCGATACCAAAGATACAGGATGCTTTTTTCCTCTCTAAGCGTAGTTTACCACTATGCTTTAATATTAAGCAATTTGTAACCCTATTATCACTCAGAAAATCATAGAGTCCTTCCCTTCAAAGATATTTTCACACTGAATTAAAATGCTATTCGAGTCCCGATAGCTATCGCGGATGTAATCTCGAAATACCTATCATAGGATTTTTAATCCGATTTATCCTAATGCTGTTCGGTATTTGCTATTCCAGTACACCTACTTATCAGATTCCGCCCTATAAAAAACATCCTGCAAAGCTGGTCGAATATTCAGGTTGAACAAATTTTGGTGGTCTCTGGACGGATAAACCCGGTTTGATAGAAATATATACGTGAGCTTTTTGACGGGATCTGCCCAGACGAAAGTTCCGGTAAAACCAGAGTGACCGAAACTTTCGGGACTTGCCAAGGGTGAAGGATAAGCTTCCGCTAGAGGAAGCTCGGAATTATTTAAGAGTGGTTTGTCAAAACCCAGCCCTCGACGGTTTTCGTTTTCGCGAAATTGCACTTCAGTAAACTCTTTCACGGTTTCGGCTGAAATAAGCTGTTGGTCATCCACGTTGCCATAATTTTGATAAAAGAGCATCAATTTGGCCAAGTCATCGGCTGTAGCGAATAAGCCTGCATTACCCGAAACACCTCCTTTAAGCGCTGCGTTTTCATCGTGCACCCATCCATTTACCAAGGTTTTCCGAAAGAGTGAATCCACTTCAGTGGGCACAATGTTGTTTTCATAATTCTTCCCTTTGGGTAGATATCCCAAGGTATGAGCACCCATTGGTTTATAGAAATTTTCTTCCAAGTAGGTTTGATAGTCTGTTTCTGAGAGTTGCTCTATCAAACTAGGGAAAATCAAAAAAGTAAGTCCGGAATACAGATACTTCTTTTCATCCGAGACTTTAGATCGGTTCATGATTCTGTTCATTTTCCGTTCAAAACGATTGCTAATATAAAGCCCATCATATACTTGTCCTTGAAATCTTTTGTTGGGTGAATCATGCACAAACCTCTTTTTGACCTTGCCATTTTCACGAACCACTTCATTCAAAAACACAATGTAGGGGACTAAACCTGCCTGATGGGTCAAAATCTCCCGAAGGGTTAGATCCTTTTTGTCCCTTCTGTTTCTCCAAGGTTTCCAATAAGTGCTGAAAGGTTTGTCCAGATCAAGCTTCCCTTCGTCTACCAACTTCATTATAGCAGGTAAAGGCCCAGCAATTTTGGTCACCGAGGCTAAATCGTATAAGTCGCTTAATGCAACAGGTTGGATCTTGTCGTAAGTATGAAAACCGTAGGCTTTATGAAAAATAACCGTATCGTTCTTTGCTACCAAAATTTGTGCTCCCGGAAAAGCCAAACTGTCGATCCCCATTTTCATAATAGAATCTACTTTGTGGTTGATGAAATCTTCATCTAACCCTAGTGTAGCCGGCTTGGCATGGATCAGTTCTCGTTGAGCAAATACAAGTTGGATGACTGAAGCAATTAAGAAAAACGAAAACGCTAATTTTTTCATTGGAAGAATTTTGTCCATAAATACGCAAAAATATTTTGCAAAATAACTGGATATAGTATTAGCGGTCTCTTTACTCGAATTGTGGGTTTAGCAAGCTTCAACCATGGCTACAGGCATGTCGTTCCTACTATTCCAATTTGTAACAAATTGATACCCCCATTCTGTTGACCTTAATTCAACCAATTTCCACCATCGGGAGATAGTAGCGCATATGCCTAAATTTTCCAGTCTTTTTAAAAGCTCATAGTTGGGCGAAACAGTACAAATCCACCTTTTGAGCTATTAAACTTAATTCTATAGCTCAGTATTGCAGCAATTTTGAGCTATAGAGTGAATTTATATGGCTTAAATAAATAAGGTCAGGAAAAAATATATCTAAAAGCATATAATATGGACTTTTCGCCTAGATTTATATGCAAATACATATACAATGAATCAAATAGCCCTATTTGTAAAAACACGCAGGAAGCAATTGGGTATGACCCAAGAAGAATTTGCTGACAAAGCCGGGGTTGCACTTACTGTAATCCGGAAAATCGAACAAGGGAAGGAAAATCTAAACTTATCCAAGGTCAATCGTGTACTGAGAATGTTTGGTCATATATTGGCTCCTATTAATGAAATAGATAATAAGTTAGTTCAATGAAAGAGCTGTTGAGTCGGGAATTCCAACATACGTGTAGAAGAAAATTTTAGAGTTAAAAAAATGGAAAACCAAATCGAAATATATCAAGGAATTGATGGCCAAACGCAAATTGAGGTAAAGTTTGAGTAGGAAACTGTTTGGCTATCACAAGAGCAAATTGCTGAGCTTTTTGGCAAAGGTAGAAGTACTATATCTGAGCATATTGGAAATGTTTTTAAAGAAGAGGAATTAGAAGAAGAAGTGGTATGTCGGGAATTCCGACATACCACTCCCCATGGCGCCATTGAAGGAAAAACTCAACAAAAAGTAATTAGCCACTATAATCTAGCTGTTATCATCTAAGTTGGCTACCGTGTCAAATCAAAACAAGGTACTCAATTTAGGATCTGGGCAACGAAACGTTTAAAAAACTACCTTATCCAAGGCTATGCAATCAACGAAAATAGACTAGCCAAAAAGCAGCAAGAAGTCCAAACCCTGAAGGATGGTATTCGGATTTTAAGCAGAGCAATTCAGCAAAAAGAAGAAGACCTAAACTTGGATTGGCTGAATCATTTTGCAAAAGGATTGGAGTTACTTGATGATTATGATCATGAGAACTTGGACAAAAACGGATTAAGCAAGAGAAAGCAACTTATCCAGAATTAGCTCAATATCAAGAGGTAATAGGATTTATGAGATCATATTTTGAATCTGGTGTATTTGGAAAAGAAAAAGACGGAAGCTTTGAAAGTGCAGTAGCACAAATCAGTAAAGGCTTCAGTGAAGAGGACTTCTATCCTACCCTGGAAGAAAAAGCAGCTACCTTTCTATACTTGATCGTGAAGAATCATGGTTTTGTAGATGGTTACAAACGAATTGCTGCAGCTTGCTTTCTTCTCTTTTTGCAGTCAAATGATTTACTTCATAATAGCGAGGGAATCTCGATCATCAGCAATGATGCCCTTGCCAGTCTGACCCTATTTATAGCGTCTAGCAAGCCTGAAGAAATGGATACGGTTAAAAAATTGACGATTAGTGTGTTGAATAGGAACCGCTAGAATTCTTTATAAATTGGATAAGTAACAAAACGCCACAGGTGCATGAAAAAAACAGTACTACTTCTGACTTCAGTAATTTTCTTATTAGCATTCAGTAAACTTTCTGCTATAAATCCTGATAGGGAATACTTTATGACCCCGGATTCAGTGTCTTGGAATTATGAACAGTTGAAAATTACGACCAAGGATAAATACAAGTTAAACACTTGGATCTATGAGGCTAACAATGAAAACAAAAAAGACACGGTAATTATTCTTGCCTATCCTGATGCCGGAAATATGTCATACTTTGTTTATTACGCCGCAATTCTAGCTAATGAAGGTTACACAGTAGTTACGTTTGATTATAGGGGATTTGGCGAAAGTGACGATTTTGAAATTCAGCGTGAATATTTATACTACACAGAATTTGCCTTGGATCTTGAAGCAGTGGTTGATGACATTTCAAAGAAATTCAAACATCAACAAATTGGAATCTGGGGAATGTCCATGGGGACGACAATAGCTTCACGTGCCTACCCAGCTATAAAAGGAAAAATTGATTTTATAATCGGCGAAGGTTTTGTAACAGACACTTCAACCATAATTGATAGATACATAAAGCTTGACAAAGATTTATTGCTTCCCGAAGAATCTAGGATTTACGAAAAAGCAATTCAATCTATCAAAAGTCCAGTTTTAATTTTGACAGCTTCCAACGATAAAATCACCACTCATCAAGATGCTTTAAAACTCCAGGAAATACTTGGGAAAAATTGTAAGGTCATTCAATATGAAGGAAATCATTTATCAGGCTTTCAGCTTGATGCTGAAAACATAGGGTTTGGAACGTGGTATGTAGAGCAAATCAATTCATTCTTAGAAAAAAGCTAAGTCATGATCACTTCTGAAAAAGAATACGAAGCAATTGTAACTAAAATAGAAGAATTGCTCACAAACCCTGAGAATATAGAGAATCCAGAATCTAAAGGATTTGAGGAGCTGAATAGACTTTCAGATTTGGCTGTAGATTATGAAGAGAAAAGCTTACTCAGAGAAGAATTGATCAAAGGTGAGGAAAGTGGAATGTCTGACAAATCTATGGCCGAGATCTTAGAAGAAGCCATAAAACGAGCACCAAAAGCTCAATAAAATTCGAACTTACCCTATATGAAGCGTAAAGAATTTGATAAATTATTTTTGCGATCCAACGAGTCCGGAACACAGGTTTGGGTGATCACAAGAGTAAAGGAATTGCCTGATGCAATTGTCCAGATGGCCTTCAATTTGGCTCAATTAGATTTTATCAAGTACGTAAGAATCTGTGATGAAACACTCGCGGCATCTAGTGAAAATTATCCTAACCGACCAAAAGTGCCCATTACGAACATGAATCATGAGACGGCAATAGGCATTCAAATCCTTTACGGTACTAAGTACAACATTATAGACTTTTACGACATCAATTCTCCCATTAAAGGAAATGGAAGTAAGATGGTAGATGCCGTATTAAAAGATTTCCCAAAAGATTGGCAGCCAGCAGTAATCATGGATTGGAGTAATGGATTTTGGGAAAAAATGGAAAAAAAGTATGATAACTTAGATTGGATGATGTGAAAAAATTCCAAATTTCGTAATAGGGTCTCATAATTTTTCCCGATTTGAAACCGCACGCACTAAAAGAAAATAGGAAGGCGACTTGTCACTTGAGTTTGAGCAAATTTTGAAGAAAAGCACTACCTCATCCATCCACCTACTGAATCTTGGATTATTACGATGCAGATAAAACTCCATTTCATAAACCTTTGAATTACCGCTCTAATTTGTTTTCAATTTGAAAACTTTTTAATATCTTTCACCGTTGATTAAAACAGCTTGCTTTGAAAAACATTATTTCAGTCAAAAATCTGACTCAGTTTTACAGAAAGCATCCAGATTCCAAATCAAGTATCGAAACCTGGATAGCCGTTACAAAACATGCAGATTGGAAAAAGTCTTTAGATATCCTTGGTGATTTTCCTGATGCTGATCCTGTAAAAAATAATCGAGTTGTGTTTAACATTGCAAGAAATAAATACCGACTGATCGTTCAGATATGTTACCTGAGACAATGGGTGTTTATCAAATTTATCGGTACGCATTCAGAATATGACAAAGTGGATGCATCTAGTGTAGATTTATTTTAAAAATTGTAAATCAAATCGTAATCATGAAGTGGGAAAAAACAATTACTACTGAAAAGGAATATGAAAAGTCTCTAGCAAGACTTTCAAAGATATTTGAGGCAGATCCGGATAGTCCTGAAGGCATGGAAGCCGAGTTGTTGGTTACGTTAATTGAAAAATACGAAAAAGAGCACTACCCTATAGCTCTACCTGATCCCATTGAAGCCATTAAAGAAACTATGGACAGAAAAGGCTTTAAGGATAAAGACCTTATACCGGCTATTGGAAGCAAAACAACAGTTAGCCTTGTATTGAATCGAAAAAGAGCGCTGACAATTGATATGATTCGAAACCTTTCTCATTTACTAGGTTTGCCTCTGGAAGTTCTAATTCAACCTTATCTATTAGATGGAAAGCAAGAAAAAGTAAATCAATAACTCAAATATGCCGGATTTGGGTATCAAATATAAAAACTAACCTTCCTTGAAAGGTTCTATTTTTTGTTGAAATAAGCCTATAAAATGAAATCATAAGGAATTTTTGTACCGTATTTGTACCGAAATAACATTAACATACTGATAGACAAAAAGCTGCACTTTCTGTATCGGGAAATAAACGCTGTAGTCGGTAAACAACAATACACAAAAATTGGTAAATTGGGATACACAATTTTTGGCAACAAGAGTACACAATTAATTAAAAGTACATTGATTAATTTTCATTATCAAAAAAAGTTTTTCTGTTCTTTAAACGATAACTTTTTCCACTAAGATTAATGACATCACACCGGAATAATAACCGGTCTAAAAGTGCCGTTGCCAGGACTTCATCGTCCAGCATTTTAGCCCAGTCTGTTGCCATCTTATTCGTTGTTATAATAAAACAGGTGTTCTCATAGATTTGGTTGATAAAGTTAAACAGTGCCAGTGCCTGGGGTTTTTCCATCGGGAATAGCATAATATCGTCAATAATGATTAGATCAGCTTTGGTAAGACGCTTATAATCAGTCAATGCCGATCGTGTAACCTCTTTCAATTTCAGGATATTTACCAGCTCTTCCATAGTCCTGAAGTAAGCTTTATAGCCCTTTTCGATTGCATCGGCACAAAGACCACCAGCAAGTAGCGTTTTTCCTACCCCCGAAGGGCCCATCAACATCAGGTTAAATCCCTGGTCCAACCAGTTCAGCTCCCTGAGTTGATTGATTCTTGTTTTGGACATCCCGTTTTCAAAGCCGTGGTCATAGTTGTTCAGATCACTCATTCTGGGCAATCCTGCCACCTTTCTTCTTCTTTTAATATCATTTTGTTGTCGATGTGCAACTTCAGCTTTTAAGAGCTGTAAGGTGAATTCTGAATACCCAATGCTTTTCCTTTCAGATTCCTGCACAATCTCATTGAACCCATTTGCTATTCCGCCAATTCTTAACTGGCTGCAATAGTTTAAAATTTCTTCTGTATGTTCCATATGTATTGATATATTAAGCCATCAGCCCTTAAATGAACTGATGGCAGTTACTATTGTTTGTCCTTATTTTTATTTGATAAGAGAGTTTGATAATCCTGAATATCACTTTTATTTGGTTGTATCCTGGCGCTCTGGGGTGCCTCACCACTGAGCGGGTTCAATCGTACCACTTTAGCCTGGGGCGCTTCTTGTTGTTTTGGCAGGTTTAAAATGCTTTTGAAATCTGTAGCCCTGCAGATATTATGCTCAAAACAATAGTCCAGTGCCCGACTTACGTGTTGGGGCTCCTTTTCCTTTATGGCATCTCTGATTATAAGGAGCTGATCCCGGATATACCGGGGCTTATCCGATTTAATCATCTGGAGCCACTGTAAGGCCTTTTGCTGATCAGAGAAGAGCGAAGCTATTTGCTCCAGCATTTGCTGTATAGCTTCAGTTTTATCCCGTTTATGATCAGCATTAAGTACCTTATTCCCTTTTCCTGCCGGAATGGCGTGACGACATAGCTCGTGATAATCTTCAAGGGCAGTAATTATCAAAAAGGCACCTTCAAGAGATACACTCACCTGAGTTGATTTCCCTTTAAAGGTGCCCAGGGGAAGGGAATAAAAATTGCCCTTATAAGAGATTGCATTATCCTTTCTGACTGCATAGGTGGCAGCAAAGGGCTTGATTGCCTGTGGATAATAGGGCTTTAGAAAAGCGAGTTCTATTGTCTTTTCCAAATGAGGCTCTTTTTTGGTAATGCCGTGAGGCATCATATTGGCTGTTCTACCCAGCCATCCAAGAACTTCATCGTTAAGAGTCTCTATATTGTGATAGGTTCGATTATAGAGAAAATTTTGCTTTATATACTTGACTACATTCTCCACCTTGCCCTTGCTCTGTGGATCTGCTTTGCGACAAAAGTGAAGGGTAAAGGACTGGTCCCTGGTATAGCTGCGAAAGCCTTCGGTGAGAATGATATCTCCCCCGTTTTCACTTACTATAAATACTTTGTCCTGGTCGTAGACGACCTCGTCAGGAACTCCTCCTATATATTCAAAAGCCTTTTCATGGGCTGCTATGGCTAGTTCCGAGGTGAAATACCGATCTGTGAACCACACATATTTAAAACGGGAACGGGAAAGGATCATCGTAAAGAAAAACACCTTTACCCGATGGCCGGTACCACTGCGCATATTGTATTCCCCAAAATCAACCTGTGCCTGTTTTCCATAAGGCAGTTCTTCAATCATTTGAAACTGGCGGTATTCCACATTATTGGGCAGGTTATGTTTACTCCTGACCCATTGGATAAAATTGAATACTGTCTTTGGGGATACCTTGGGAAAGTCTACATCATATTCCTTTAACCAATCATGCATCTGTGCTGCAGGAGTGTCCCGAAAAGCCTCCAGTCTGGATTTGACAAAATCTTCATACCGAGAAAGGAGTTTCTTTTTTTCGGAGCCTTTAATGAGAAATGCCTCATATTCCTGCTCGGCCATCGAAAGATACTTCTTAACAGTTCTCCAATTCAGGCCTAAATGATTGCTGATTTGGGAAACCGAATGTCCCTGCAGGGACATTCGGTGAATCTCGTAATAAGTCATAAAATTTGTTTAAATAATAGTTCATACTTTACTGGTTTTGATGAGCCAGTAATTTAACTCATTGGGGCATGCCCCAATGAGTTTTAATTGTGTACTATTGTTGCCAAATTCTCTGTATTTGTAGTTATCGATTACAAACGCCTATAAATAGCTCTAAACAACTCTAAGTAAATATTAATAAAACACTCTAATTGAATCAATTAGAGTGTTTTTCATTTTTAAGTGGTTTTCACTGTTTCCCATATTTTATAGAATATTTGTACCGTATTTGTCAGGGAAATCGCTTTTAGATTTTGAGGATTTTTTCCCGGTACTTATTATCAAGTGCGGAGAGCAACCTCTTGGACCGTTTACTCTTTTTTGTTGAGCTCTCCAGATCAATCAGCTGAAGTGCCATTTTGGTAATCATGTTGTAGTTGAGAGCGGAATGTTCTTTCTTTTTCAGGGAGGCATCTTCTTTGAAAATCACATCCAGACTCCAGTGGAGGTTGTTTTTTATTGCCCAGTGGCTTCTCACTGACTGACTAGCTGTGCGTCCGGTTTCAGCGACGTGATATAATAGCGTGTTTCGACACTCTCTTTCCCGCTTTGTTTGTTGATCCGTCGTGAACTCACACGTGCTATGCCCTTTAAATCCTGCCAGTCATCGCGGTCATCCAAGAATCTGAGCTGATCAACTACCTCACATTTTCTAAACTCTATCCTGCCATGTCCTAGGTCTCTACTTTGATACTCGTCTTTAATCGCAGCGATTGAAAACACTTTTAGAGGTCACAACTTAAACGCATATATTTATAGTCAAATAGAAGCTTAAAATGGATATATTTAAAGGATAAAACCTTCTGGATTTCTCTGTTCGGTTCAAAACTAACGAAGAGTGCAAGAACTATCTCTCCCAGCTCAAATGGGAATCCGGTTATGAGTGCAAAATGTGCGGCCATACCAGATGCCCAGGTACGCAAAGACTATTCACCGACCTGTAACAGTTGCAGTAAGACCGAATCAGCCATGGCAAATACACTTTTTCATAAAGTCAAGTTTGGTATCCGCAAGGCTTTTTTCATATGTTTGGAGATGTCAACAACGACCAAGAGCCTGTCAGCTAGCTATATGGCTGTCCGCTACGGAGTTTCAGAGAATACAGCAAGGCTTTTTATGCATAAAGTCCGGGAAGGAATGAAATCCAGTGGAGCCTCTCCCATGGATGGCAACCTACAGGTGGACGAATTTGTCGCGGGGAGGCAAGCAAGCCGGGCAGGAAGCTATGATAGCAAGAAGAAAAAAGTGGTATGCGCCGTCCAATTAACTGATGAAGGCAAGGTAAGACGGTTTTACTCCTT
>Ga0307486_1003171_pt1 | contig 10860 bp, 12 predicted proteins | sample CBIW02metaG_FD_203663 | JGI IMG/M metagenome (GOLD analysis project Ga0307486, IMG submission 203663) | Sea-ice brine microbial communities from Beaufort Sea near Barrow, Alaska, United States - CBIW 0.2 | ecosystem: Environmental > Aquatic > Marine > Coastal | place: USA: Alaska | collected... | reverse complement strand
CTTGGCCGAACGCGTGCCGGGCCTTATTGATACCGAGCAGAGTGAGCCGGTTCGCGCCGCATTGACCGAGGCACTGGCCATCTACCGCGTGGCCGAGCAGGGCGATCTGGCGGCGGTTGAAACCTTGTCGGGCAGCCTGAATTCGCAAGCCCGCGCTGCCCTGCAGCAAGCCATGCGCAGTGACGATCCGGCGTTGGTTGCGGCTGCGACGAAAGCTATGGACAGCATCGAACAAAAACTGACCCTGAACCGCGCCGCTGAAACCCTGTATTTCGGCCTGTCGCTGGGTTCGGTTCTGGTGCTTGCCGCCATCGGCCTGGCCATTACCTTTGGTGTGATGGGCGTGATCAACATGGCCCACGGCGAGCTGATTATGCTGGGTGCCTACACCACCTGGGGCATTCAGCAACTGCTGCCGGGCCAGCCGGGCCTGGCGCTGATTCTATCCATTCCTGCTGGTTTTCTGGTGGCGGCACTGGCCGGAGTGGTGATTGAACGCACCGTTATCCAATACTTGAAGGGCCGCCCGCTGGAAACTCTGCTGGCCACTTTTGGTGTCAGCCTGATTCTGCAACAGCTGGTGCGCACAGTGGTTTCCCCGCTGAACCGCACGGTGATTACACCGGAGTGGATGAGTGGCTCGTTGATGATCAACGAAGCCCTATCACTGACTCTCAACCGGCTTTACGTGATTGGTTTTGCGCTGGTGGTGTTCGCCGGGCTGATGCTTATTATGCGTAAAACCCGCCTGGGGCTAGAGGTTCGGGCGGTTACTCAGAACCGGGCCATGGCCCGTTCTATGGGTATAAGAGCCACCCGCGTCGACATTCTCACCTTTGCCTTGGGTTCTGGCGTTGCCGGCCTGGCGGGCGTGGCTTTATCACAGATTACCAACGTTGGCCCCAACCTGGGCCAGAGCTACATCATCGATTCGTTCATGGTGGTGGTGTTCGGCGGCGTAGGCAATCTGTGGGGCACGCTGCTGGCCGGATTGACGCTTGGCACCATCAATCAGCTGCTGGAACCCTGGGTGGGTGCGGTGCTGGCCAAGATTCTGGTGCTGGTGATGATCATCCTGTTCATTCAGAAACGGCCTCGGGGATTGTTTCCCCAGAAAGGCCGTGCAGCGGAGGGGTAAGGACATGTGGCTAACAAGACCTTTGGCTGAACGCTCCACTCAAACATTTTTGGGCGTTCTGTTTGCAGCGCTGGCGGTGGTTACGGTGCTGCACCTGGCCCTGCCGGAAGACAACGCGCTGCATGTCAGCGCTTACACCGTTACCTTGCTGGGCAAGTATCTGTGTTACGCCTTGCTGGCTGTGGCTGTCGATTTGGTGTGGGGTTACCTGGGCATTCTGAGCTTGGGCCACGGTGCGTTTTTTGCCCTTGGTGGCTATGCCATGGGCATGTACCTGATGCGCCAGATTGGCGATCGCGGCACCTACGGCGACCCGGTTCTGCCGGATTTCATGGTGTTTTTGAACTGGCAGGAGTTGCCCTGGTACTGGCTGGGTTTCGACATGGCCTGGTTTGCCTTTGCAATGGTGCTGCTGGCGCCCGGCCTTCTGGCGCTGGTGTTTGGCTTTCTGGCGTTTCGGTCGCGGGTGACGGGTGTTTACCTGTCTATCATCACCCAGGCGCTGACCTTTGCGCTGATGCTGGCGTTCTTCCGCAACGAAATGGGCTTTGGCGGTAACAACGGCCTGACCGATTTCAGAGACCTTCTGGGCTTCAACCTGCGCACCGACGCCACCCGCCTGGGGCTGTTTCTGGCCACCGGCGTGGCGCTGGCGATTGGTTATGTGATTTGCCGCGGCATTGTCACCAGCAAACTGGGCCGCGTGGCGGTGGCCTGCCGCGATGCCGAAGCGCGAACCCGCTTTCTGGGTTATCGGGTGGAACGTGTGCAGTTATTCGTATTCGTGATATCGGCCATGCTGGCGGGAGTAGCGGGCGCCTTGTATGTGCCCCAGGTGGGCATCATCAACCCCAGCGAATTCTCGCCACTGTTTTCCATCGAAATTGTGGTGTGGGTGGCTTTGGGTGGGCGCGCCACGCTTTACGGCGCGGTGATTGGTGCCGTGCTGGTGAACTACGCTAAAACCGTGTTTACCGGCGTGATGCCAGACGCCTGGCTGTTCGCCTTGGGTGGCCTGTTTGTTCTGGTCACGGTGTTCCTGCCCAAAGGCATTGCCGGGCTGGTGTTCAAGCCTAAAAAAGCCGCTGCCCCCGCCAATAATCCCGATTCGCAGGAGGCGACTGTATGAGCTTTTTTCAGGAACTCGGCAATCGCGACAAGGTGTTTAACTTTCTTGTTCCAGATGAATCGCCGGTCGACGTTCGCCACGGGCCTATTCTGTATCTGGAAGATGTCAGCGTGAGCTTTGACGGCTTCAAGGCCATCAACAACCTGAACCTGACCATCGACGACGGCGAGCTGCGCTGCATCATCGGGCCTAATGGAGCGGGCAAAACCACCATGATGGACATCATCACCGGCAAAACCCGCCCCGACACCGGCTCGGTGTGGTTCGGCAGCCGTCACAATCTGTTGACGAAAAGCGAACCCGACATCGCCTCGCTGGGCATTGGCCGCAAATTCCAGAAGCCCACGGTGTTTGAAGCACTCACGGTGTTTGAAAATCTGGAGCTGGCCATGGCGACCGACAAACGCGTGTTGCCCACGCTGACCGCGGTACTGAACGGCGAATGCCGCGACCGCATCAACGAAGTATTGGAACTGATTGGCCTGCGCAACCTGCGCGCTGCCTTGGCCGGCATTCTGTCCCATGGCCAGAAGCAATGGCTGGAGATTGGCATGCTGCTGATGCAAAAACCGCGATTGTTGCTGGTAGACGAACCCGTGGCCGGCATGACCGAACAGGAAATGGAACGCACCGCCGAACTGCTCACCACTCTTGCCGGCAAACAGTCGGTTGTTGTGGTGGAACACGACATGGGCTTTGTGCGCTCCATTGCCCGCAAAGTCACCGTGCTGCACCAGGGCAGCGTGCTGGCGGAAGGCACCATGGACCAGGTGTCTAACCACCCGGACGTCATCAAGGTGTATCTGGGGGAGGAAGCCTGATGCTAACTGAGAGCCTGATGCCCATTGAAAGCCTGATGCTGAAAATCCAGAAACTGGAGAAGTATTACGGCGAAAGCCACACCCTTTGGGATCTGGAACTGGACGTGCCCCAAGGCCAGTGCACCTGCGTTATGGGCCGCAACGGCGTGGGCAAAACCACGCTGATGAAATGCATTATGGGTGAAGAAGCCGTAAAGAGCGGTTCCATCACGTTCGCCCAGGAAATCGAGCTTACCCAGAAAAAAATAGAAGACCGCGCCCGCCTGGGCATCGGCTACGTGCCCCAGGGCCGGCAGATTTTCCCGCTGCTGACGGTGGAAGAAAACCTGCGTACCGGCCTGGCGGTGCGCAAAGACGGCAGCAAAAAGATTCCCGAGCGCGTGTACGAACTGTTTCCTGTGCTAAAAGAAATGCGCCACCGCCGGGGCGGCGACCTCTCCGGCGGTCAGCAACAGCAACTGGCCATTGGCCGGGCGCTGGTGATTGAACCCCGCCTGCTGATTCTGGACGAGCCGGGGGAGGGTATTCAGCCCAACATCGTCACTCAGATTGGCGAGGTTATTCGCAGGCTGATCAAAGAAGACGGCCTGACGGTGCTGCTGGTGGAGCAAAAACTGCCCTTCGCCCGCAAATACGCCGACCGCTTCGCCATCCTCGACCGCGGCCGCCGCGTAGCCGAAGGCGAAATCGCTGGTCTGACCAACGAACTCATTAAAAAGCACCTGACGGTATGACTGTATTTCGGCCCATAGCGGCCTTTCAGTCGCCAGAACAGGATTCCGGCCACCGCTTCGACCCACAAAGGCGCTGGGCTGCGGCCTTGTCTCTGGGTTTTGACCTGCGCAACGACGGGCCAGGCAGCACCGTTACCCGGCTAGCGCGTCGCAAACACCACGGCCCGTTGCGAGTGCAGCGGCCGTTTTACCCGGAAGGCCGCAACGGTTGCTGCCACGTGTACCTGCTACACCCGCCGGGTGGGCTGGTCAGCGGTGACGAACTGCGTATTGATGCCACTGTGGAAGAAGGCGCGCACGTGCTGCTAACCACACCCGCCGCCGCCAAACTCTACAAAGCTGACAGCTATGGTGTGGCCTGGGGCCAACACACCCGCTTGCACGTCGCCAGCAACGCCACACTCGAATACCTGCCCCAGGAAACCCTGGCGTTTGACGGCTCCCGCGGCGAACAGACCACCACCATTGAACTGCACACCGGCGCCAAATGCCTGGGCTGGGAAATTCTCGCCCTTGGCCGCCCGGCCAGCCAGTTGCCGTTCGCATCCGGCCACCTGGAACAGCGTTTCCAACTGCGGATGGACGGCCAGCCGCTATGGCTGGAACGCCAAATCATGAACCCCGAACACCGTCGCTTCAAAGGCCCCTGGGGGCAGGGCGGCGCAACCGTTCAGGCCACCTTGTGGGTTGTTGGCCTGGAAGACGAAGCCGCCGCGATAGAAATTCTGCGCGCCGCACTGCCGGCAAACCCGCGCTGGGCCGTTACTCGCCGCCGGGGCGTGGTGTTGTTGCGTTATCTGGGACAAGAAAGAAACGAAGCCTGGGCTTTATGCCAGCAAGCCTGGGAGTTATTGCGGCCCTTGCTGACCGGCAAAGCGGCGATAGTGCCGCGGATATGGCTGACCTGAGATCAGAGGAATAACAAAATGGAACTGACACCAAGAGACAAAGACAAGCTAATGCTGTTCACCGCAGCCCTGCTGGCCGAACGCCGCAAAGTGAGAGGCCTGAAACTGAACTACCCCGAAGCCATCGCCCTGATCAGCGCCGAGATAATGGAAGGCGCCCGGGACGGCCGAACCGTTGCAGAACTCATGAGCAGCGGCGCGGAAATACTGACCCGCGACGACGTGATGGACGGCATCGCCGAGATGATTCCCGAAGTGCAGGTAGAAGCCACCTTCCCGGACGGCACCAAACTCGTCACCGTTCACAATCCCATTGTATGAGGGCCGCGCCATGATTCCCGGAGAGTACCAACTGAAAGACGGCGACATAGAACTCTGCGCCGGCCGCGAACGCATCACCGTCGACGTCGCCAACACCGGCGACCGCCCGGTACAGATCGGCTCCCACTACCACTTCGCCGAAGCCAACCCGGCGCTGACGTTTGACCGCGCCAAAGCAACGGGCTACCGCCTTGACGTAGCCGCGGGCACCGCCATCCGCTTCGAGCCGGGACAGTCACGGCAGGTCACCTTAATTCCGTTCGCCGGCAGCAGAAAAATCTACGGTTTTCGAGGCGAAGTGATGGGAAATCTGGAGGCGAAGACATGAAAATCACAAGACAAGCCTACGCCGACATGTACGGCCCCACCACCGGCGACCGAGTTCGGCTGGGCGACACCGACCTGTGGATAGAAGTCGAAAGCGACGCCACCCACTACGGCGACGAAGTAAAATTCGGCGGCGGCAAAGTCATCCGTGACGGCATGGGCCAAAGCCAACGCGCCGACGACAGCGTGATGGACACCGTCATCACCAACGCCCTGATTCTGGATTGGTGGGGCATCGTTAAAGCCGACGTTGGCCTACAAAACGGCCGCATCGCCGCCATCGGCAAAGCCGGCAACCCCGACACCCAGCCAGATGTCACCATCGTTATTGGCCCTGGTACCGAAATCATCGCCGGCGAAGGCAAAATTCTCACCGCCGGTGGCATCGACTCTCACATCCACTTCATCTGCCCCCAACAGATTGAAGAAGCCCTGATGAGCGGCATTACCACCATGCTCGGCGGCGGCACCGGCCCGGCCACCGGCACCAACGCCACCACCTGCACACCCGGTGCCTGGCACATGGGCAAAATGCTGCAGGCCGTCGACAGCATGCCGATGAACATCGGTTTTCTGGGCAAAGGCAACGCCAGCCTGCCCGAAGCCCTGGAACTGCAAATAAAAGCCGGCGCCATCGGCCTGAAACTGCACGAAGACTGGGGCACCACCCCGGCCAGCATCGACAACTGCCTCACGGTGGCGGACAAATACGACGTACAGGTGGCTATTCACACAGACACCCTGAACGAATCCGGCTTTGTGGAAGACACCCTGGCCGCGTTTAAAGAACGCTGCATTCACACCTACCACACCGAAGGCGCCGGTGGCGGCCACGCGCCTGACATTATCACTGCCTGCTCCAAACCCTACGTGCTGCCGTCGTCTACCAACCCCACGCGGCCCTACACCGTGAACACCATCGACGAACACCTCGACATGCTGATGGTGTGCCACCACCTAGATCCGAACATTCCCGAAGACGTCGCCTTCGCCGATTCACGCATTCGTCGCGAGACCATCGCCGCGGAAGACATCCTGCACGACCTGGGTGTTATCTCGATGATTGCCTCTGATTCCCAGGCCATGGGCCGGGTGGGCGAAGTGGTGTGCCGCACCTGGCAAACTGCCCACAAAATGAAACAGCAGCGGGGCCTGCTGCCGCAAGATGAAAGCTTGGGCGCCGACAACTTTCGTGCCAAACGCTACATCGCCAAGTACACCATAAACCCTGCCATCACCCACGGCATTGGCCATGAAGTAGGCTCGGTAGAAGTGGGCAAGCTGGCGGACCTGGTGTTGTGGAACCCGGCGTTTTTCGGCGTAAAGCCAGCTCTTATTGTGAAAGGAGGCATGATTGCAGCTGCGCCCATGGGCGACCCCAACGCCTCCATCCCCACGCCCCAGCCGGTGCACTACCGCTTGATGTTTGGTGCCTTTGGCAAAGCCGCCAGCGCCACGCGCCTGACGTTTGTCAGCCAGGCGGCGTTGGATGCGGGCGTTGGCAAAGCACTGGGCCTGGACAGCCCGCTGGCGGCCTGCAAGAACGTACGGCAGGTGCGCAAGGCCGACATGAAACTGAACGACGCCTGCCCACACATCACCGTAGACCCGCAAACCTACGAAGTGTACGCAGACGGCGAGCTACTCACCTGCGAGCCGGCCAGCGAATTACCACTGGCCCAGCGCTACCACCTGTTTTAAGGCGCAACCGGAGAATCCTATGTTGGAATTAATAGAACGCATCCACAACATCGACAGCGCAGAAATTCACGACAACCTGACTCTGCCTTACGAGCTGCGTATGCGCGGCCGCCTGCGCGCCACCACCGAAACCAGCCTTGATGTAGGCCTGTTTCTGGACCGTGGCCCGGTACTGCGCGATGGCGACCTGCTGCAAGCCCGAACCGGCGAAGTTATCCGCATTCGCGCCGCCGACGAGCCGGTAGTCACCGCACGCGTTGGCGCCGGCCTGCCCCTGGCGCGCCTGTGCTACCACCTGGGCAACCGCCACGTGTCCCTCGCCATTGGCGAAGACAAGCAGGGCGGCTGGATTCGCTTCCCGCCCGACCACGTGCTGGAAGAACTGGCCGAGCATCTGGGCGCCACCCTTGTACACCACAACGCCAAATTCGACCCCGAACCGGGTGCTTATTCCTCGGCCGGGCACAGCCATGAGCACTGAAAACCATGAACACTGACAGCCCGCCAGGCACCACAAGCGACCTGGCATTGCTGGGCCTGATGCAGCTGGTTAGCCCTGCGCTGCCCATAGGCGCCTTTGCCTGGTCACAGGGCCTGGAAAGTGCGTTTGAACTGGGCTGGGTGAAAACCGAAGCCGACTTACGCGAATGGCTGGAAGGCGTTCTAGAAGATGGCCTCAGCCGCTGCGAGCTGCCCCTGCTGGCACGGCTGCAAACGGCCTGGGCAACGGAAGATGCAGAGGCCATTGCCCAGTGGAACACCTGGCTACAAGCAGTCCGTGAAACCGCCGAACTGAGCGACGAAGACACCCGCCTGGGCGCGGCCCTGGTCACCTTGCTGCGCAACCTTGGCCTGCTGCCGGATGCGAACCTGATTCCGCGCGAACCGGGTTACATCACCATGTTCGCCTGGGTAGCCCATTACCGACAGGTACCGCAACGGCAAACACTTATTGGCTTCGCCTGGGCCTGGCTGGAAAACCAGCTGTCGGTCGCTTGCAAAGCGCTGCCCCTTGGCCACACCGCCGCCCAGCGCATCACCGAACACATACGCCCACTGCTGGTGACAGCCGTGGAAGTTGCACTGCAAAGGGAAGACGAAGAGCTCGGCCCCATTCTGCCGGGGCTGGCGCTGGGCAGTGCGTTGCACGAAACACAGTATTCGAGACTTTTTAGAAGTTAACTTTTTCAGAAACTGACGTCTTCAGAAACGAATAGCGAACGAGGAAATAACCATGACACATTGCTTGAGAATAGGCGTTGGCGGCCCGGTAGGCTCCGGCAAAACCGCATTGCTGCGCCAGCTGTGTAGTGCCCTGAAAGACCACTACGACATCGCCGTGGTGACCAACGACATCTACACAAGAGAAGACGCCGACTTCCTGCTGAAGCACAACGCCCTGCCGGCCGACCGCATTCTTGGTGTGGAAACCGGCGGCTGCCCCCACACAGCGATACGCGAAGATGCTTCCATGAACCTGGCGGCCATCGACGACCTGCAAAACCGGCACCCGAACCTGGAACTGGTGCTGGTGGAATCCGGCGGCGACAACCTGTCTGCCACCTTCAGCCCGGAACTGTCTGACCTGACCCTGTACGTGATCGACGTATCCGCCGGCGACAAAATTCCCCGCAAAGGCGGCCCCGGCATCACCAAATCCGACCTGTTGATCATCAACAAAATCGACATCGCCGAATACGTGCATGCCTCGCTGGACATCATGGAGCGTGATTCCAAAATGATGCGCGGCGAGCGGCCCTTTGTGTTTGCCAACCTTTATGACGGAGTAGGGCTGGAGACCATCATCAGCTTTATTTTGGAGCGGGGAATGTTGCCAGAAAGGCGGCCGGAAAAGCTGGCTGCGACAGCCTGAGCGAACACCTTTTTTTCTTTCGAATTAAAACGGAAAAATAGTCATGAAAAACATCAAAAAAATGAGTATCAGTGCAGTGCTCCTGCTGGCCTCCACGAACGCGCTGGCGCACTCCGGCCACGAAGCCATTGGCGACGTTCTGCATATTGAATACTTGGTTGCCGCAGTGATCGTCAGCGCGATAGCGTTCACGGCCTGGAAGAAGATTAAGCAACGTCACTGAGAGTTAAGACGACGATTGCGCAGCCTTTCAACGTCCCCGCAAGAATGGCTGGCGGCAAACGCCAGCTCTTTCCCCAGATCGGTTTTGAAATCGCGTGGCTTCCGGATTATTGCAATAACCTCGAAGTTGCGCGATGCCATGCGCTCACGTAATTTTTGAGCTAAGGTATTTTTTCGATATAGCTTGGCTGAACTTTTGCCCTGCATTAGTGCGTGACAATGAGGACGTCGCGTTTTGGCGGCGATGAAGCGTTCGGTATAGTTACGGGAAAAAGCAAAATAACATGACAATATCAATTATTTGTACCAATAAAGACCCTAAACCCTGGGTAGCCGCCCTAAGGGCATTAGACCCTACTCTCGACGTTCAAATATGGCCAAACGAAAGCCGAAAAGCTGACGTTGAGTTTGCTTTATGTTGGAATCATCCTGAAGGCGTTCTACGAGACTACCCAAATCTGCGATGCATTTGCTCTATGGGCGCAGGTATAGATCATTTACTTAATGATGAATTTTTTCCAAAAGATCTACCGGTGATAAGAATCATAGATCCTCTACTAGCACAGTCTATGTATGAATATCTTCATACAGCAGTTATGTATTACTTCCGGGATTTTGACATATACAAAGCTCAGCAATACCAATCGAACTGGAAACAGCAGTCACCCAAAGCAATAGCCCATACGACCATCGGTGTAATGGGGTTAGGTAAGCTTGGAGAATATTCGGCTAGCAAGTTTTCTAAGATTGGATTTAATGTCATTGGTTGGTCGCGCACTCAAAAGACTATCACCGGAGTAAAGTCTTATGCAAGTGACAGGCAACTAGGAGAGTTTCTTTCACAAGTAGATATATTGATTTGCTTATTGCCCCTGACAAACGAGACGCGGGGTATTCTTAACCTTGAAAACTTTAATAAACTGCCTCTTGGGACTTGCTTGGTCAATGTAGCGAGGGGCGAACACCTGATAGATGAAGATCTGATTACAGCACTAAATGAAGGTCAGCTGAGAGGAGCATGCCTTGATGTTTTTAGAGAGGAGCCATTATCTCAGATGCATCCATTTTGGCAGAATAACAAAATACTCCTGACCCCTCACTGCTCAAGCATTACAGATCCTAACTCAGTCGCGCCTCAAATTTTGAAAAACTATCGACTGATGAAAAGTGGCCAGGCCCTAATGAATCAAGTAGACCCTTTTCGAGGTTATTAAACAGTTGGATTTAATCATATCCAGAAAGGACAGGCAGAACAGACAGGTATAGTGTATCCCTGCGAGGTTAAGTGGTGTGAAGAGAGCCTGTCTTTGGTGTTTTCCCCGAAATTGGAACTGGTGCTGGTGGAATCTGGCGGCGACAACCTCTCCGCTACCTTCAGCCCGGAACTGTCTGACCTTACCCTGTTAGTGATCGACGTATCCGCTGGCGACAAAATTCCCCGAAAAGGCGGCCCCGGCATCACCAAATCCGACCTGTTGATCATCAACAAAATCGACGTCGCCGAATACGTGCACGGCTCGCTGGACATCATGGCGCGTGATTCCAAAATGATGCGCGGAGAACGGCCATTTGTGTTTGCCAACCTTGTTGTCGGCGCTGGCATTGCCTGGGGCGGTTTGAGCCTGCCGGGCGTGGAAACCGGTATCAGTTTGTCGGTAATACTGGCGGGTATCCTTATTGCCACAC